>VFQN01001296.1_pt1 | contig 42404 bp, 40 predicted proteins | sample 3512371 | NCBI WGS metagenome assembly VFQN01 (sample SAMN10412370, study PRJNA504923) | tailings metagenome | isolation source: Replicate 2 from Balatoc abandoned mine | place: Philippines: Itogon, Benguet | collected 2017-08-28 | reverse complement strand
GCGGCGCCGGACCTGGGGGGTGAGATCGGACATGGGGCCGCGATTATCCCCGGCGCGCCTGCCGCCACGGCCCCGAGGGGGTGCGTTGTCACGGCGATGTCACGAACAGGCCCGAACCTTCGCGGTTTGTCCACCTGCCGCATCACGCCATGATCCGATCTCCCTTGCGCCTGCTCGCCCTGCTCACGCTTGGCTGGAGCCTGCTCCAGGCCCCCCTGGCCCACGCGGCCGACGACGTGACGATCACGCCGGTGTGGCGCTACGCGCACGCGAGCCCGCAGAAGTCGGAGATCGTCGCCTATGACCGCCACACCGACACGCTCTGGGTGGCCGGCGTCGCGGGCGTGGAGGTTCTGCACCGCCGCAGCGGTTCGCAGGCCGCCTACATCCCGGTGGGGCACATCGGCGCGGTCAACAGCGTGGCCATCCATGGCGGGCTGGCGGCGCTGGCGATCGAGAACGGCCAGGACCGCACCCGCCCCGGCGTGATCGTCTTCTTCGACACGCGCAGCCGGCAGCAGCTGGGCGCGCCGGTCACGGTCGGCGCCCTGCCCGACATGCTGACCTTCACGCCCGACGGGCGCAGCGTGCTGGTCGCCAACGAGGCCACGCCCAACCCGAGGCCGACCCCGCCCGGCCTCGACCCGGCCGACCCGCCGGGCAGCGTCAGCATCGTCGACGTGCGTTCGCGCCGGGTGACCACCTTGCCGATCGATGCGTTCATCCCCGGCTACGAGAGCCTGCGCTTATTCCCGGCGGCCGGCACGCTGCCGACCCAGCCGTCCAGCTACAGCCCGTATGGCCCCGAGCCGGAGTACATCGCCGTCGACCGGGACGGCCACTACGCCTACGTCGGCCTGCAGGAGGCCAACGGCATCGCCGTGCTGGATCTTCGCCAGCGTCGCTTCGAGAAGATCTACGGCCTCGGCCTGAAGGACTTCAGCCTGCCCGGCAACGAGATCGACCCGAACGACCAGGACGGCCGCATCGAGCTGCGCAGCGTGCCGGTCAAGGGCCTGTACCAGCCCGACACCCTCGCCGCGTACGAGCATCGTGGCCGCACCTACCTGGTGATGGCCAACGAGGGCGACGCGCGCGACAACGGCGACGGGGACAGCGAGGACGAACGCCGCGGCAGCTCGGGCAACGCCTCGATCGAGTACGTGCCCGATGGCAGCGAGCTCGCCCGCACGAACTTCTCCAACGTCGACTCCGCGCGCGGCGGCCCGCTGGTCAAGTTCGGCGGCCACTCCTTCTCGATTCGCGACGCCGAGGGCCGCATCGTCTTCGACAGCGGCAGCCGGCTCGATGCCGAAGCCATCCGCCGGGGCATCTACGACGACGGCCGCAGCGACAACAAGGGCGTCGAGCCGGAGGGCCTGGCGCTGCTGAAGGTCAAGGGCCGCGTGCTGGCCTTCATCGGCCTGGAGCGCACCCTGACCGCCGCCTTCGCCGTGTACGACATCACCGATCCTCATGCCGTCGAGTTCGTCGACATGATCGTCAGCCCGGGTGACGTGTCGCCCGAAGGGCTGACCGCCTTCAAGGCTGGCGGCCGGCACTTCCTGGCGGTGGCGCACGAGGTCAGCGACACCACCACCCTGTTCGAGATCGCGGTGACGCCGCGGCGCGGCCACGAGCGCGACGACGAGGCCGAGGACGAGTGAGGCGCGCAGGCCTCTGCAAGGCCACGAGGTTCAGGCGGCGCCGATGCGCCGCTTGATCAGCTCGGTGGCCAGCAGGTAGGCCAGCACCACGCCGGCCAGTGCGGCCAGCAGCGGCACCGGCAGCGTCACGAAGCCGAACAGCGTGCGCACCGCCGGCACCAGCGGCAGCAGCAGCGCCGCGATGCCCACGCCCAGCGTGGCGATCCACAGCAGCCGGCTCGGCGCGCTGCGCCAGAACGCCCCGCGGGTGCGCAGCACCAGCACCACCGCCAGCTCGGTGAGCAGCGAGACGCTGAACCAGGCGGTCTGGAAGGTGGCCTCGTCGGCGTGGAACCAGCGGTGCAGCACCCAGAAGGTGAGCAGGTCGAACAGCGTCGACACCAGCCCGAAGACGATCATGAAGCGGCGCAGCTCGCCGACCTGCCAGCGCTGCGGCGCGGCCAGCCGCTCGGGGTCGACGCGGTCGGTGGAAATGGCGATCGACGGCAGGTCGGAGAGGAAGTTGTTGAGCAGGATCTGCTTGGCCGCCAGCGGCAGGAAGGGCAGGAACAGCGTGCCCAGCGCCATGCTGACCATGTTGCCGAAGTTGGCGCTGGTGGTGATGCCGATGTACTTCAGCGTGTTGGCGAAGGTGCGCCGGCCGTCCTCCACGCCGCGGCGCAGCACGTCGAGGTCGGGGCGCAGCAGCACGATGTCGGCGCTCTCGCGCGCCACGTCCACCGCCTGGTCGACCGAGATGCCCACGTCGGCGGCGTGCAGCGCCGGCGCGTCGTTGATGCCGTCGCCGAGGTAGCCCACCGCGTGGCCGGTGCGCTGCAGCGCGCGCACGATGCGCTCCTTCTGCTGCGGGTCGACCTCGGCGAACACGTCGGCGCGGCGCGCCTGCTCCCACAGCGCCTCGTCGCGCATCGCGGCGAGCTGCTCGCCGGTCAGCAGCGTGTCGGTGGACAGTCCCAGCGCGCCGGCCACATGCGCCGCCACGTGGCGGTTGTCACCAGTAATCACCTTGACGCGGATGCCCAGTGCGGCCAGCTCGCGCAGCGTCTGTGCCGCGCCGGGCTTGACGGGGTCGAGGAAGAGCAGGAAGCCCTCGAAGCACATCGCCGTCTCGTCGGCCACGCTGTAGCGCGGCTGGGCCGGCACGCGGCGCGTGGCCAGGGCCAGCACGCGGAAGCCCTCCTCGCTGCGCGCGCGGAAGAAGTCCGCCAGCCGGCGGCGCGCGCCGTCGTCCAGCGGCTTCGTATCCGCGCCGTCACGCCACTGTGCGCACACGTCGAGCACGTTGTCGAAGGCGCCCTTGGTGACGATGCGGTGCATCGCCTCGCCGTCGTCGACCACGATGGTCAGCCGGCGGCGCTGGAAGTCGTAGGGGATCTCGTCGACCTTGTGCAGGCCGGTCGCGTCCAGCCCCTGCTGCCGCCCGGCAGTCACGAGCGCGGCATCGAGCGCATTGGCGATGCCGGTCTCCAGCGCCGCGTTGGCATGCGCCCAGCGCAGCACCTCGCCCGAGGGGCGGCCGTCGGGGCCGAGCGCGCCGTGCAGCGCCATGTCGCCCACCGTGAGCGTGCCGGTCTTGTCGGTACAGAGGACGTCGATGCTGCCGAGGTTCTCGATCGCCTCCAGCCGCCGAACCACCACGCCGCGCTGCGCCATCGCGTGCGCGCCGCGTGCCACCGTCACGCTGACGATCGCTGGCAGCAGCTCGGGCGAGAGCCCGACGGCCAGCGCCACCGCGAACATCAGCGAGTCGACCATCGGCCGGCCCAGCCACTGGTTGACCAGCAGCACGAACAGCACCATCACGATCATCACGCGCAGCAGCAGCTCGCCGAAGCGGCGCACGCCGCGTGCGAAGTCGGTCTCGGGTTCGCGCTGCGCCAGTTGCGCCGCCACGGCACCGAAGGCGGTGTCGGGCCCGGTGGCGGCCACCAGCACGGTGGCTGTGCCGCTGCGCACCGAGGAGCCGAGGAACACGCAGTTCTCGCGCCGCGCGATCGGCGCTTCGGCGGCGCTGAGGCCGGGGCGCTTCTCCACCGGCATCGATTCGCCGGTCAGCGCGGCCTCGGTGACGAGGAAGTCGCGCGCTTCCAGCACCAGCGCGTCGGCCGGCACCAGGTGGCCGGCAGCCAGCTCGACGATGTCGCCGGGCACCAGCTGTGCGGTGGGCACGGTGCGCAGCGGACCGCCGCGCCGCACCTGGGCACGCAGCGCGAGGCGCCGGCGCAGCTTCGAGATTGCCGCCGACGCCCGCGCCTCCTGCGCGAAGCCGAGCAGCGCGCTGCCCACCACGATGGCCAGGATGATCGCCGCCTCGGTCCAGTCGCGCAGCGCCAGCGACACCGCGGCGCCGAACAGCAGGATCAGCACCAGCGGGCTGGCGAACTGGCGCAGCAGCAGCCGCGGCCAGCCGGGCGTGTCGTCGGCGCGCACGCTGTTGCGGCCGTGTTCGCGCAGCCGGCGGGCGGCTTCGCGCGGGTGCAGCCCCTCGCGCGAGGATTGCAGGGCGGCGAGCAGCTCGTCGGGCGAGCGGCTCCACCAATGCGCGATCGGCGCGAGGCGCCGCGCGCCCCGCTTCGGGCCCGGCTCAGGCCGCGGGCGCATCCACGAACGGCCGCACGCCCTGCAGCAGCCGCTCGACGTAGCTGTCCTTCTCGCCCACCGGCGCGGCGTAGTGCAGCGCCTGCGCGGCGGCGTCGAAGCCGGCGCGCTTGGCCATCATCCAGGCGGCGAGGTACTGCGAGGCGAGGCAGCCGCCGGCGGTGGCGATCGGGCCGCGCGCATGGAAGGGCGCATCGACCACGCGCACGCCGGCCGCGACGACCCAGGGCTTGGTGGTCAGGTCGGTGCAGGCCGGCACGTCGGCGATCAGGCCGAGCCGCGCCATCAGCAGCACGCCCGAGCATTGCCCGCCGATCAGCTGGCGCACCGGGTCGAGCTGCAGCCGGTCGAGCATCGCGCTGTTCTCGGCGATGGCGCGGGTGTAGATGCCGCTGCCGAAGATCACCGCATCGGCCTCGTTGGCGAACTCCAGCGGCCGCTGGGCTTGCACCGTCACCCCGTTCATCGAGGTGACGTGCGAGGTCGGGCTGGCGATCTCGGCCTTCCACCCCTGCGCGCCGAGCCGGTTGAGCAGGCCCAGCGCGATGAACGAATCGAGCTCGTTGAAGCCGTCGAAGGTCAGGATCGCGATCTTCATGTCTGCCCCTCGCCCGGCGAGTACGCCGGGCGATCCCCCGAGGGGATGCGGGCCGGCTTGGGAGCGGCCCGGCGCTCGGCCCGCTGCGCGTCGATGCTCATTCTTCCAGCAGCGAACGCAGCATCCACGCCGTCTGCTCGTGCACCGTCAGGCGCTGGGTGAGCAGGTCGGCGGTGGGCTCGTCGCCGGCCGCATCGGCCAGCGGGAAGATGCTGCGCGCGGTGCGCGCCACGGCCTCGTGGCCGTCGACCAGGATCTTCACCATCTCCATCGCCTTGGGCGGCTTGGCCGGCGCATCCTTGATCGAGGCCAGCGCGCCGAACTGCGCGTAGGAGCCCGGCGCCGGCGAGCCCAGCGAGCGGATGCGCTCGGCGATCGGGTCGACCGCGTTCCACAGCTCGGTGTACTGCGCCATGAACATCGCGTGCAGCGTGTTGAACATCGGCCCGGTGACGTTCCAGTGGAAGTTGTGCGTGGTCAGGTACAGCGTGTAGGTGTCGGCCAGCAGTCGCGCCAGGCCGCCGGCGATGGCCGCGCGGTCCTTCTCGCTGATGCCGATGTTGATCGACGGGCCGGAGGACTTGGCGGGGGATTTGCTCTTCTTGGCCATGCGCGATGCTCCTTGGGGTCGGGAAACGAAAGGACCCTGGCACTGTAGCGAAGTGGCAGGGTCCGGCCAATGACCGACGGCAACGGTCAGGCGAGGTCGAAGCGGTCGAGGTTCATCACCTTGGTCCAGGCGGCAACGAAGTCCTGCACGAACTTGCCCTGCGCATCGCTGCTGCCGTACACCTCGGCGATGGCGCGCAACTGGGAGTTCGAGCCGAACACCAGGTCGACGGTGGTGCCGGTCCACTTCGGCGCGCCGGTCTGGCGGTCACGCCCTTCGAGCACGCCGGCCGCCGGCGACTTCTGCCAGGCCGTGCCCATGTCGAGCAGGTTGACGAAGAAGTCGTTGGACAGCACGCCCGGGCGCGCCGTGAACACGCCGTGCGCGCTGCCGCCGGCGTTGGCACCGAGCACGCGCAGCCCGCCGACCAGCACCGTCATCTCCGGCGCCGTCAGGGTGAGCAGCTGCGCCTTGTCGACCAGCAGGTCGGTGGCCAGGCTCTCCAGCCCCGGCTTGGCAAAGTTGCGGAAGCCGTCGGCGCGCGGTTCGAGCACGGCGAAGGAGTCCACGTCGGTCTGCTCCGGCGAGGCATCGGTGCGGCCGGGCGAGAACGGCACCGTCACGCTCTGGCCCGCGGCCTTGGCGGCAGCCTCGATCGCCGCGCCGCCGGCCAGCACGATCAGGTCGGCCAGCGAGATCTTCTTGCCGCCCGCGGCGCTGGCGTTGAAGGTCTGCTGGATGCCTTCCAGCACCTTCAGCACCTTGGCGAGATCGGCCGGGTCGTTGGCCGCCCACTCCTTCTGCGGCGCGAGGCGGATGCGCGCGCCGTTGGCGCCGCCGCGCTTGTCGCTGCCGCGGAAGGTCGAGGCCGAGGCCCAGGCGGTGCGCACCAGCTGGCCGATCGACAGGCCCGAGGCGAGCACCTTCTCCTTCAGCGCGGCGATGTCCTTCGCATCCACCAGCGGGTGGTCGACCGCCGGCACCGGATCCTGCCAGATCAGTTCTTCCTTCGGCACCAGCTTGCCGAGGTAGCGGGCACGCGGGCCCATGTCGCGGTGCGTCAGCTTGAACCAGGCGCGCGCGAAGGCGTCGGCGAAGGCCGCCGAATCCTGGTGGAAGCGGCGCGAGATCTTCTCGTAGGCCGGGTCGAAGCGCAGCGACAGGTCGGCCGTGGTCATCATCGGCGGGTGCTTCTTCGTCGGGTCGTGCGCGTCGGGGATCAGGTGCTCGGGCTTGCAGTTCTTCGGCGTCCACTGGTGCGCGCCGGCCGGGCTCTTGGTGAGCTCCCACTCGTAGCCGAACAGCATGTCGAAGTAGCCGTTGTCCCAGGTCGTCGGGTTGGGCTTCCACGCGCCTTCGATGCCGCTGGTGGTGGTGTGCACGCCCTTGCCCGTGCCGAAGGCGTTCTTCCAGCCCAGGCCCTGCTCCTCGATCGCCGCGCCTTCCGGCTCGGGGCCGACGAGCTTGGGGTCGCCCGCGCCGTGCGCCTTGCCGAAGGTGTGGCCGCCGGCCACCAGCGCCACCGTCTCCTCGTCGTTCATCGCCATGCGGGCGAAGGTCTCGCGCACGTCGCGGCCCGAGGCCACCGGGTCGGGGTGGCCGTCCGGACCCTCCGGGTTCACGTAGATCAGGCCCATCTGCACCGCGGCCAGCGGGTTGGCGAGTTCGCGGTCGCCCGAGTAGCGGCTGTTGGGCTCCTGGCTGCTGGCCAGCCACTTCGTCTCGGTGCCCCAGTTGATGTCTTCCTCGGGCTCCCAGATGTCGGGGCGGCCGCCGGCGAAGCCGAAGGTCTTGAAGCCCATCGACTCGAGCGCGACGTTGCCGGCCAGGATCATCAGGTCGGCCCAGGAGAGCTTGCGGCCGTACTTCTGCTTGATCGGCCACAGCAGGCGGCGCGCCTTGTCGAGGTTGCCGTTGTCGGGCCAGCTGTTCAGCGGCGCGAAGCGCTGGTTGCCGGTGCCGGCGCCGCCGCGGCCGTCGGCGATGCGGTAGGTGCCGGCGGCGTGCCAGGCCATGCGGATCATCAGGCCGCCGTAGTGGCCCCAGTCGGCCGGCCACCAGTCCTGCGAGTCGGTCATCAGGGCGTGCAGGTCCTTGACCACGGCGTCGAGATCGAGGCTCTCGAACTCCTTCGCATAGTCGAAGCCTTCGCCCATCGGGTCGGACTTCGCCGAGTGCTGGTGCAGGATCGAGAGGTTCAGCTGCTCGGGCCACCAGTCACGGTTGCTGCGTCCGCCGGCGCGGGCGTTGCTCGGCGCGCCGTGCGCGAACGGGCAACCGGCGGCGGCTTGGGATTCGGGCTTGCTCATCGTGTTTCCTCGCAGTTGTGGGACCAGGGAGCCCCGACTGTAGGAAGCAGGGCCCCGAGGGTCCAAGCGAATTCCTCGAATACCGCGATAGCCCGCCGGGGCTATCGGCCCGATAGACCGCGCGTCAGTCGGTCAGGCGCTTGACCCCGGGCAGTTCGCAGGCGTAGATGCAGTTGCGCAGCGCCGCGATGGCCTCGTAGCGGGTGAAGGTGCGCCGCCAGGCCAGCACCACGCGGCGCGTGGGCACCGGCGCGGCGAATCTGATGTAGGTGACGTGCGATTGCGGCTCCTTCGGCACGCTGAGCTGCGGCACCACCGTCACGCCCATGCCCGAGGCGACCATGTACTTGATGGTCTCCAGCGAGCTGCCCTCGAAGCTCTTGCGGATGCCCTCGGCGTCGCTGGAGAAGCGTGCGTACTCCGGGCAGACCTCGAGCACGTGGTCGCGAAAGCAATGCCCGGTGCCCAGCAGCAGCATGGTCTCGTTCTTGAGCTCTTCGGCGGTCAGGCTCTTGCGCTTGGCCAGCGGGTGCGACTTCGGCACCGCCGCCATGAAAGGCTCGTCGTACAGCGGCGCCACCGCCAGGCCGGTGTCGGGGAAGGGCTCGGCCATGATGGCCGCATCGAGTTCGCCGGTGCGCAGCATCTCCAGCAGCTTGGCGGTGAAGTTCTCCTGGATGATCAGCGGCATCTGCGGCACGCGCTCGATCGCCTGCTTGACGAGATCGGGCAGCAGGTAGGGGCCGATGGTGTAGATCACGCCCAGGCGCAGCGGCCCGGAGATCGGGTCCTTGCCGCGCTTGGCGATCTCCTTGATGGCCGCCGCCTGCTCGATCACCGACTGCGCCTGGCGCACGATCTCCTCGCCCAGCGGCGTGACGCTGACCTCGCTGGCGCCGCGCTCGAAGATCTTCACATCGAGCTCTTCCTCGAGCTTCTTGATTGCCACGCTGAGCGTGGGTTGCGAGACGAAGCAGGCCTCGGCGGCACGGCCGAAATGCTTCTCCCGCGCGACGGCGACGATGTAGCGGAGTTCGGTGAGCGTCATGGTGGGCAAGTATGGCAGGGCCCCCGCGCCTTGAAGATCAGGCTTTCAGGTAGTCCGACTTCGAGCCGAGCCAGCGCGCCACGTGGCGCTCGGCGGCCTGCGGGTGCTGCGCCAGCAGCATGAGCGCGGCGCTGCGCGCCAGCCGCACCAGCGGCTCGTCTTCGGCCAGGTCGGCGAAGCGCAGCAGCGGCGCGCCGGACTGCCGCGCGCCGAAAAACTCGCCGGGGCCGCGGATCTCCAGGTCGCGGCGGGCGATCTCGAAGCCGTCGCTGGTCTCGATCATCGCCTTCAGGCGCGACTTGGCGGTGTCCGACAGCGGCGTGCTGTACAGCAGCACGCACACGCTGGCCACCGCGCCGCGGCCGACGCGCCCGCGCAGCTGGTGCAGCTGCGACAGGCCGAAGCGCTCGGCGTGCTCGATCACCATCAGCGAGGCGTTGGGCACGTCGACGCCGACCTCGATGACGGTGGTCGACACCAGCACGCCCATCTGCCCGCCCGAGAACAGCGACATCACCGCCGCCTTCTCCGCCGCCGGCATGCGGCCGTGCAGCAGGCCGACCATCTGCCCCGGCAGCGCCTCGCACAGCTGCTGGTGGGTGGCGGTGGCGTTCTGCAGGTCCAGCGTCTCGCTCTCTTCGATCAGCGGGCAGACCCAGTACACCTGCCGGCCGGCCGCCACCTCCTCGCGGATGCGCGCGACCACCGCCTCGCGCTTGTCGTCGGCGAACAGCTTGGTGACGATCGGCGTGCGGCCGGGCGGCAGCTCGTCGATGGTGCTGATGTCGAGGTCGGCGAACAGCGTCATCGCGAGAGTCCTCGGGATCGGCGTGGCCGACATCATTAGCGTGTGCGGCTCCAGCGGCCCGTCCTGCAGCTTGGAGCGCAGCGCCAGCCGCTGCTGCACGCCGAAGCGGTGCTGCTCGTCGATGATCGCCAGGCCCAGCTTCGCGAACTCGACCTGGTCCTGGATCACCGCATGGGTGCCGACCACCAGCGCGGCCTCGCCGGAGGCCACCTTCTCGAGCATCTCGCGCCGCGCCTTGCCCTTGCGGCTGCCGGTGAGCCAGGCCACCGTGATGCCCAGCGGCGCGAGCCAGCCCACCAGCTTGCGCAGGTGCTGCTCGGCGAGGATCTCGGTGGGCGCCATCAGCGCGCACTGCCAGCCGTGCTCGATGGCGATGGCGGCGGCCAGCGCCGCCACCACCGTCTTGCCGGAGCCGACGTCGCCCTGCAGCAGGCGGTGCATGGGCGTCTCCCGCCCGAGGTCGCCCGCGATCTCCTCGACCACGCGGCGCTGCGCCTCGGTGAGCGCGAAGGGCAGCGCGGCGAGCAGCTGCTCCTGCAGGCCGCCGGGCCGCAGCGCGAAGGCCGGGGCGCGCTGCCGTTCGCGCTCCTGCTTGGCCTTCAGCTGCGAGAGCTGCTGGGCCAGCAGCTCCTCGAACTTCAGCCGCTGCCAGGCGGGGTGGCTGTGATCTTCCAGCGCGGCCACGCTCACATCGGGCGCCGGGTGATGGAGGAACTGCAGCGCCTCGCGCAGCGTCGGCAGCGAGGGCGGCACCGTGCCGGGCGGCAGCTGCTCCGCCAGGTCGGCGCGCGCCAGGCCCGAGGCCACGGCCTTGCGCAGATAGGCCTGCGGCAGCTGCGCGGTGGTGGGGTAGACCGGCGTCAGCGCACGCGCCAGCGGCGCGCCCTCCTCCACCGCCTTGAAGCCTGGGTGCACCATCTCCAGCCCGAAGAAGCCGCCGCGCGCCTCGCCGCGCACCCGCACGCGGGCGCCTTCGGCCAGCGCCTTCTGGTGCGAGGGGTAGAAGTGCAGGAAGCGCAGCACCAGCTCGTCGTCGCCGTCGGAGAGCCTCACGACGAGCTGCCGGCGCGGTCGGAACTGCACCTCGCTGCGCACGACCACGCCTTCGACCTGCGCCGTGTCGCCGTCACGCAGCGCGGCGATGGGCACGAGCCTGGTCTCGTCCTCGTAGCGCAGCGGCAGGTGCAGCGCGAGGTCGATGTCGCGCACGAGGCCGAGCTTCTCCATCGCGCGCTGCGGCGCCGACTTCGGCTTCTTCTCGTTCGACGGGGGCGCGGCCTCGGCCATGGGCGCCGATTCTCGCCGCTGCGGGCGTGACATCTGCCCGCTCCCTGTGGTGTGCCGCTGTCCAGCGGCGCCACCTTGGCGCGACCGGGAGTTCTCTCTAGCCGGAGCGGCCTCGCGCGGCCTTAGCATCGCGGCCGTTGTCGTCACCCCTGCCACCTCGCCATGCGCTTCGTCGCCCGTGTTGCCCTCGTCCTGGCCGTCGTGGCCGTCGTCAGCGCACTCGCTGCGCTGGCCTGGGACCGATCCGAGCGTGCGGCGGCGCAACCCACGGTCAAGGTCGGCCCTCATTGAGCGAGGAGCGCGCCGGCATGGCACCATCGCGGCCCCGCATCACAGGCCGGTACAGCCTCCATGCCCGCCACGACACCTGCCCGCTCCTACACGCTCGCCGATTTCGATTTCGACCTGCCGGTCGAGCTGATCGCCCAGCATCCCGCCCCTGAACGCTCCGCCTCGCGGCTGCTCGACGCCACCGGCCCTGAACCCGCGGACCGCGTCTTCCGCGAACTGCCGTCGCTGCTCGACCCTGGCGACCTGCTGATCTTCAACGACACCCGCGTGATCAAGGCGCGGCTGCTCGGCGCCAAGGCCAGCGGCGGCGCGGTGGAGGCGCTGGTCGAGCGGCTGCTGCCCGGCCACGAGGTGCTGGTGCACCTGCGCGCGAGCAAGTCGCCCAAGTCGGGCAGCGTGGTGCGCTTCACCGCCGCCGATGGCGTCTCCGCCTTCGAGGCCGAGGTGCTCGGCCGCGGCGGCCCGGACGGCTCGCTGTTCCACCTGCGCTTTCCCGGCGAGCCGCTGGCGCTGCTCGAGCGCCACGGCCACGTGCCGCTGCCGCCCTACATCACCCATGCCGACACCGCCGACGACGAGCGCCGCTACCAGACCGTGTTCGCCAAGAACCCGGGGGCCGTGGCCGCGCCGACCGCTGCGCTGCACTTCGACGAGGCCGTGCTCGCTGCGCTGCGCGCGCGCGGCGTCGGCCTGGCCAGCGTGACGCTGCACGTCGGCGCCGGCACGTTCCAGCCGGTGCGCAGCGAGAACATCGCCGAGCACCGCATGCACAGCGAGTGGTTCGAGGTGCCGCAGGCGACCGTGGACGCGGTGGCGCGGACCCGCGCGGCCGGGCGGCGCGTGGTCGCCGTGGGCACCACCACGCTGCGTGCGCTCGAGTCGGCGGCGCAGGGCGGCGCGCTGGTCGCCGGCGCGCGCGACACCGACATCTTCATCACGCCGGGCTTCGGGTTCCGCGTGGTCGATCGGCTGATCACCAACTTCCACCTGCCGAAGAGCACGCTGATGATGCTGGTCAGCGCCTTCGCCGGGCACGAGCGCGTGATGGCGCTGTACGCGCACGCCGTGCGCCAGCGCTACCGATTCTTCAGCTACGGCGACGCGATGCTGCTGGCGCGAGCCGCGGCATGAAGCGCGGCGCGCTGCTGGCGCTGCTCGTCGCGCAGGTCCTGGCGCTCTGGCTGGCCTGGGTCGCCCCGGCCCGCGCCGACGATCTCGAACGGGTGCTGACGCGCGCCGAGTTCGCCCGCTCGGCGCAAGGGCCGTGGCAGACGGTGGCGCTGCCCGACACCTGGTCGCAGCGCGGGCTGAGCGGGCCGGGCCGGGGCTTCTACCGGCTGAGCTTCCGGCTCGACGAGGCGCCCGACCGCCTGTGGGCGATGCGCGTGGCGCGGCTGTCGACCAACCACGAGCTGCGCGTCAACGGCCACCTGGTCAGCGGCGGCCTGCCGCTGCCGCAGCGGGTGCTGCGCCGGCCCGTTCCCGTGCTGGTGCACCTGCCCCCTTCGCTGCTGCGCGCCGGCGAGAACCTGGTCGAGATCGAGGTCGACAACGGCGTGCGCGCCGGCCTGTCGCCGCTGGAGCTGGGGCCGGCGGCCGTCGTCGAGCGCGAGTTCCTCGCCGGCTACCACCGGCAGGTCACGCTGCCGCAGATGCTCAACGTGGCCAGCGGCGGCGTGTGCCTGCTCGCGCTGTTCCTGTGGTGGCGGCGGCGCTCGGAGGCGGCGCTGGGCAGCTTCGCGATGCTGGGCATCATCGCCTCGGCCCGGAACTACGGCTACTACCGTGTCGCCTCGGCCGAGGCGGCGGCGATCAGCGACTTCCTCTTCTTCGCGGCGCAGGTGGCCAGCGTGATGCTGCTGGGCGTGTTCGCGATGGCCCTGTCGGGCCGTGCGCCGCGGGCCTTCAAGGCGGCGCTGGCGGCGGGCGGGCCGCTGCTGCTGCTGGCCGGGGCGGTGGCCACGCCGCTCGGCCAGCTGAACCAGGCGCGTGCGCTGGCCTACCCGGTGCTGCTGCTGGCGGTGCTGCCGGCGTTGTGGCTGGTGGCCACCCGGGCCCGCGAGCTGCGCGCCGGGCCGCTGCGCGCGCTGCTGGCCGGGCTGGTGGTGGTGCTCGGCGCCGGGGTGCACGACTACCTCTACCAGCAGGGCCACACCTCGGTGATGCACGGCTACTGGCTGCCCTATGCGGTGCCGGTGGCCCTGGTGGCCTTCGCCGCCGTGCTGATGCAGCGCGTGGTCGGTGCGCTGAACCAGGTGGAGGAGCTCAACCTCACCCTCGAGCAGCGGGTGCGCGACCGCACGCTGCAGCTGCAGCAGGCCAATCGCGCCAAGTTGCGCTTCCTCGCGGCGGCCAGCCACGACCTGCGCCAGCCGGTGGTCAGCATCGGGCTGCTGGTGGGCCTGCTGCGTGAACGCATCACCGAGCCGGCGCAGCGCGCGCTGGCCGCGCGGCTCGACGACGCGGTGGCCGCGATGGAGTCGCTGCTCGCCGGCCTGCTCGACCTGTCGCGGCTCGAGTCCGGCGGCCTGCAGCCGCGCTGGCAGACGGTGCCGCTGCAGCCGATCTTCGACGCCATCGCGGCGCAGGAAGGCGAGGCGGCGCGGCGCAAGGGCCTGCGGTTGCGCGTGCGGCCGACGCCGCTGGCGGTGCACGCCGATGCGCTGCTGGTCGAGCAGATCGTGCGCAACTTCGTCTCCAACGCACTGCGCTACACCGACCGCGGCGGCGTGCTGCTGGCCGCGCGCCGCAGCGGCGACGGCCGCGTGCGCCTGCAGGTGTGGGACACCGGGCGCGGCATCGACGCGGCGCAGCAGGCGCAGGTGTTCGACGACTTCGTGCAGCTCGACGCCTCGACGCGCGAGCGCCGCCGGGGGCTGGGCCTGGGCCTGCCGATCGTGCGGCGCAGCGCGGCCCTGCTCGGCGCACCGCTGATGCTGCGCTCGCGGCCTGGCCGCGGCTCTTGCTTCGGCGTGACCCTGGCGGCCACGGACAGCGCGAAGGCGGCCTCGGCGCTGCCGGCACAGGCCGCCGCGGCGCTGGACGGCCTGAAGGTCGTGCTCGTCGAGGACGACACCACCGTGCGCGACGCGCTCGGCGAGCGGCTCACCGCCTGGGGGGCGCGCGTCTGGTCGTTCGATTCACCGCAGGCGCTGCGCGTCTCGCTCGATGCCCTGCCGCCCGGCCAGCGCCAGGCCGACCTGATCGTCACCGACCTGCACCTGCCCGGCGGCAGCGGTTTCGACGTGATCGCGCTGGCGCGCAACCGCTTCGGCGCGCTGCCCGCCCTGGTGATCACCGGCGACACCGCGCCCGCCGACGTGGTGCGCCTGTCGGACCTGCGCGCGCGGCTGCTGCACAAGCCCTTCCGTGCGGAAGAGCTGCACGCGGCGATCAGCGAGTTGCTGGGCCGCTGAGGCGCAGGCCGAGGCGGGCGGCGGCCACCACCGCCTGCGTGCGCGTCTCCACCGCGAGGCGGCGGAAGATCGCCGCCAGGTGCGTCTTGACGGTCGACTCCGACAGATCGAGTTCGCGGCAGATCATCTTGTTGGTCTTGCCCTCGATGACCAGGCGCAGCACCTCGAGCTGGCGCGGCGAGAGGTCGAGCGCCTCGGCACTCGACGGCGCGCCACGCAGGTCGTCGAGCGTGCCGTAGGTGCGCGGCGGCACGAAGGCGCGGCCGTCGAGCACGTGGCGCAGTGCATCTTCCAGCACGCGGCCCTGCGCGGTCTTGGGGATGAAGCCGGCGGCCCCGGCGTCGATGGCGGCCAGCACCGTCTCCGGCCGGTCGTCGGCCGAGAGCACCACCACCGGCACCTGCGCAGCCTGCTCGCGCCAGCGCTGCAGGCTGGCCAGGCCGTCGCTGTCGGGCAGCGCGAGATCGAGCAGCGCCAGGCGGATGTCGTCGTGGCGCTGCTGCAACTGCATCGCCTCGGCGAGGCTGCCGGCGTGAAGAAGGTCCAGGCCGCTGAGGCGGGCCTGCAGCATCAGCGAGAGCGCGTCGCGGAACAGGGCGTGGTCGTCGATCAGCAGGACTTTCATTCGGCGGCGCGCGGGGTACGGCAGGGCAGGCCAGCGGATTAGATCACGCAGGCGTCGCACGCCGCCGCGGGCGGCGTGGCGCCGTTCACGCCGCATCGGCCGGGCATCGGCCATCCGGTCGATGCGCGCGAGGCGCCCTCGTTTGCACCATCGCATCACGTTCAACCCCCACTGCGTGACGATGAAGAAGACCCTGACGATCCTGGCCCTGGCACTCACCCTCGGCGCCTGCGCCAGCGCGCCGCAACTCGCGGCACCGCAGGCCATCAAGGCCCCGACGCCGATCATGGGCAACACCGGCAAGTACATGTCGCCCTACACCGAGGACGGCACCGTGGCCCTGTGGGTCGAGAAGGGCCGCGCGGCCAGCGCCGGTGCCGGCGTCGGCGGCTTCGTCGGCGCGCAGGCCGGCGCCAAGCTGGCCGAGAACATCCCCTTCGTCGGCGGCTGGCTCGGCCAGAGCGTCGGCGAGTCGGTGGGCCGCCAGGTGGCGCTGAAGATGGTCGGCGGCGAGGAGTTCATCAAGGCCAACTCCGACATGTCGTTCAACAGCGTCAACGAGCTGGCCGTCTACATGTACGCGAAGAACTCCAGCCACAAGGACTTCGCCGAGGTGCTCGACCTGACGCAGAAGATCTACCCCGACCTGAAGACCGCCTACTACCCGGCGATCGTCGCGGCTTCGCGGGCGGCGCGCTGATCGAGCCATGACGTACGCCATGCCTTCCACCCTCGTGCGCCTGGGCGCGGCGGCCGCGGCCGCCTTCGCGCTGTCGGGCTGCGTGACGGTCAACTCCGGCCTCGACAACAGCGCCGGGCGCAAGACCGTCTACGCCGACGCGGCCACCACCTCGAGCAAGGTCGCCGGGGTCGGCGTCGAGTCGCAGGACGTGATCTCGATGACCGACCAGATGATGCGCGACATCCTGGCCACGCCGGAGATCGCCGGCCGGGCCAAGGCGCCGCGGATCATCATCGACTCGGCCTACTTCAGCAACGACAGCAGCTCGCGCATCAACAAGAACGCGATCACCGACCGGCTGCGCGTGGAGCTCAACCGCTCCGCCGCCGGCCGCATGGTCTTCCTCGGCCGCCACTACGGCGACATGGTCGCGAAGGAACGCGAGCTCAAGCGCGAGGGTGGTGCCGATGCCGGCACGATCCGCTCGACCAAGGCGCAGGCCGGCGCCGACTTCCGCCTCGGCGGGCGCATCGTCTCGATGGACGCCGCCTCGACGAAGAACGGCACGGTGTCGCGCTACCACCAGATCACCTTCGAGCTGATCGATCTCGAGTACGGCAACATCGCCTGGAGCGGGCTGTACGAGTTCAAGAAGGAAGCCCAGGATGACGTGGTGTACCGCTGAGCCGTCACGGCCCGGCACCACCGCGATCACCGCGTGGCGCGCCGTCGCCGCGGCCGCGCTGATCGCCTGCGGCGCGGCGCTGGCCGCGCCGGCGCACGCACGCAGCCTGGCCGAGGCCGAGGCTGCGCTCGAGCGCGCCGAGTCCAAGGACCGCACGCTGCACCAGTTGCAGGCCGGCGTGGCGGCGCTGCGCGAGGCGAAGCTCGACGTGGCCACGCGCCACCTCGACGAGGCGCTCGACGCGATCGAGAGCGTGTACTCCAACGCCGAGGGCGCCGCCAAGGCGCGCTCGCTGTGGTACGAGGAAGGCGCGAAGGACTACAAGGGCGAGCCCTACGAGCGCGCCATGGCCTTCTACTACCGCGGCCTGGTCTACCTCACCGAGGCCGACTACGAGAACGCGCGCGCCTCGTTCCGCACGGCGCTGATGCAGAGCTCCTTCGCCGAGGAGCAGCGCTACCGCTCCGGCTTTGCGACGCTGATGTTCCTCGACGGCTGGTGCAGCCAGCTGCTCGGCGACACCGCGCAGGCCGCCGAGGCCTACGCCGAGGTGGTGAAGTACCGCAAGGACTGGACGCCGCCGGCCCCCGACGCGACCACGCTGGTGGTTGCCGAGCTGGCGGGGGCGCCGCGCAAGGTGGGCGACGGCGTGGGCAACCACGAGATCGTCTACCGCCGCGCCAGGCGCACGCCGGAGAAGCGCATCGAGATCGCGCACGCCGGCGCGGCGCTGCGCCTGTATCCGATGGAAGACCTGTATGTGCAGGCCACCCACCGCGGCACGCGCGCCATCGACCGCATCATCGACGGCAAGGTCACCTTCCAGAAGGCCACCGGCGCGATCGGCGACGCTGCGGCCAACCTGGCCAGCGAGGGCGCGCTGATCAACGTCGCGCTCGACGGCAGCGCCGGCCGTGCGCTCGGCGGGCTGGCCGCCGCCGGCGCGATCGTCTCGCTGGTGTCGGCCAACGTGAAGCCGCGCGCCGACGTGCGCTACTGGGCCAACCTGCCCGAGAGCCTGCACCTGGCCACGCTGGGCTCGACCGCCGCGCCGCTGGGCGAGCTGCAGCTCTTCGACGAAGCCGGACAGCCGGTGGCCAGCGAGGAGCTGGTGCGCCAGGAATGGACCGACCCCAAGGGACATCGCCTCGTCTGGATCAAGACGAGGCGCTGAACCGAATCCGAAGACTTCCAAGGACACACGATGAAGACCCCTTTGTTCGCGCTGGCCGTCGCCGCCCTGCTCGTCGGCTGCGCACAGCCGCAGTTCACCGAAGGCGCCAAGCTGGCGCAGCGCGTCGACGACAAGCTCGCGCCCGATGCGCGCATCCAGTACGACCAGGTCGTGATCCTCGACCGCAGCCTGCAGGGCGTGAAGGCCGGCAAGATCGCGGTCGAGAGCCAGGGCTCGCGGCGCACGCCGACCGGCACGCTGAAGGTCATCGCACAGCTGCGCAACCGCACCGATTTCACCCAGGTGATCGAGGCGCGCGTCAGCTTCTACGACAGCGGCTACGCGCCGGTGGACCGCACCAGCGCCTGGAACCGCATCGTGCTCGACGCCAACGGCGTCGGCGTCTACGAGGGCAGCTCGACGCTGACCTCGCAGGTGGCGCACTACCTCGTCGAAGTGCGGGAGGCTCGCTGATGCGCGCCGCCGCACTCTCGCTGGGCGCGCTGCTGGCGCTGGCTTCGGCCGGCGCGCAGGCGCAGCTGTTCGAGACCGAGCGCATGCTGACCAAACCGGTGGAGCCCGGCGTGGTGGCGCCGCACCGGGGCGCCGCGGCGCACACCGCCGACGTCGGCGAGACCGGCTCGCTGCACGTGGCCCCGGCACCCGGCTCGACGCTGCAGGACTGGTACGCGAAGCAGGGCCGCCCGGCGGTGGCGCTGTTCTTCGACCGCCGCCTCGAGCGCCTGCCGGCCGGCTGGGACGGCACGGCACGCGTGATGATCGCCAGCGAGAAGAACGCCGGCGGCAAGACCGAGACGGAGAACATCTCCATCGCGCTGGAGCAGAAGGCGCCGCGCGGCTCGCTGCAGCAGCGCCGCCCGGTGGTGCAGCTGGTGGAGAACTCGCTGCTGCGCGAGCTGCAGCGCGCGCGCATGCGGCTGGTGGACCCTGCCGTGGTCGAGCGTGCGCTGGCCGCCAAGGGCAAGGGCGGCGACACCGAGTACGACGCGCTCAAGGGCGCGGCCGGCTACCTGCTGGAGATCGAGCTCGCCGCCACCGGCGCCGAGGTGTCGATGATCGGCGGGCTCAAGAGCATGAACGGCGAGATCGTCGCGACCGTGCGCGCGCCGGTGCAGGACGACCTGCGCGACCCGGCCGCCGCCGATGCGCTGGCCCGCGACTTCATCCGCAAGCTGCTCGCTGCTCCCGCGGCGATGTGACGCCGCCGCCACGCGCGCTGCTCCGCGCTGGAGCAGCGCTGCTCCACCCTGGCAAAACGCGGCGGAGGGTTGACCGATCTCAAATCGGGCCAGGGGTCGCTTCCTAGCATGGGTCGCAGGTACAACGATCCAACGAGGAGGACCCCATGAAGAAGACCCCGCTGCTCCTGCTGCTGCTCGCCGCCGCGCCGGTGCTGGCCGCCGGCAACGACGAGGCGATGACCGCGCTGGCGAAGAACGCCGGCTGCCTGACCTGCCACCACGTCGAGCCCGGCGCCAAGGGTCCGGACGGCCTGGCGCCGATCGGCCCGGCCTGGCGCGACGTGGCCGCCAAGTACAAGGGCGTGAAGGGCGCGCAGGCGCAGCTGACCGCCACGGTGATGAAGGGCTCCAGCCCCTACGAGAGCCACTGGAAGGGCCAGGTCAGCGGCCTGTCGATGCCGCCCAACGCGGTGGCCATCAAGGAAGCCGACGCGAAGAAGCTGGTCGGCTGGATCCTTTCGCTGAAGCCCGCGAAGAAGGGCTGACCGGCGCGCGCCGGGCATGCTCGACAATTCGAGCATGCTCAGGTTCGAACTGCTCAAGACCGAAGGCCGCGCCCGCCGCGGCCGGCTCACGCTCAACCACGGCGTGGTCGAGACGCCGATCTTCATGCCGGTGGGCACCTACGGCACCGTGAAGGGCGTGATGCCCTCGTCGCTGGAGGCGATGGGCGCGCAGATCATCCTCGGCAACACCTTCCACCTGTGGCTGCGCCCGGGGCTGGACATCCTGCGCCAGTTCGGCGGGCTGCACCGCTTCGAGGCCTGGAACAAGCCCATCCTCACCGACAGCGGCGGCTTCCAGGTCTGGTCGCTCGGCGACATGCGCAAGATCAGCGAGGAGGGCGTGAAGTTCGCCTCGCCGGTCAACGGCGACAAGCTCTTCCTCACGCCCGAGGTGAGCATGCAGATCCAGCGCGTGCTGAACAGCGACATCGTCATGCAGTTCGACGAGTGCACGCCCTACGAGACCAAGGGCCACCTCACCTCCGAAAAGGAAGCGCGCATCTCGATGGAACTGAGCCTGCGCTGGGCGAAGCGTTGCCTGGCGGAGTTCGACCGTCTCGAGAACCCCAATGCCCTGTTCGGCATCGTGCAAGGCGGCATGTTCGAGAACCTGCGCGAGGAATCGCTGAATGCCCTGGTCGAACTCGACCTGCCGGGTTATGCGATCGGCGGCGTCAGCGTCGGCGAGCCCAAGGAGGACATGCAGCGCATCATGGCGCACACGCCGCACCGCCTGCCCGCGCACAAGCCGCGCTACCTGATGGGCGTGGGCACGCCGGAAGACCTCGTCGAGGGCGTGGGCCAGGGCGTGGACATGTTCGACTGCGTGATGCCCACGCGCAACGCGCGCAACGGCCACCTGTTCACCCGCTTCGGCGACCTGCGGCTGCGCAACGCCCGCTACAAGACCGACGAGCGGCCCGTCGACGAGACCTGCGCCTGCCCCACCTGCGCGAACTTCAGCCGCGCCTACCTGCACCACCTCGACCGCTGCAACGAGATGCTCGGGCCGATGCTGGCCAGCGTCCACAACCTGCACTACTACGTGAACCTGATGCGCGAGGTGCGCGAAGCGCTGGATGCCGGCGCCTTCGCGGCCTTCGCGGCGAAGTTCGCGCAGGACCGCGCGCGCGGCGTCTGAGTCCGAACCGAGGTTGACGCGGGTCAGGCCCGCGCCGCGGGGCGGCGCCGAAGATCGTCTTCCCTCTCACACGCCGCACCCGCCATGCCCCGCCGCATTCCGGCCGACCCCGCCGCCCCCTTCGACACCGACGTGCTCATCATCGGCGCAGGCCCGAGCGGCCTGGCGCTGGCGCGCGCATTGGCCGATGCCTCCGTCCGCAGCATCGTGCTCGATGCGCAGGACGCCGCCACGCTGGCCGACCCCGCCCCCGACGGCCGCGACATCGCGCTGACGCACCGCGCCGCGGTGGTGATGCGCCGCCTCGGCCTGTGGGAGCGCCTGCCCGAGGCCGAGATCGCGCCGCTGCGCGAGGCCGAGGTCTACAACGGCAGCGACCCGAAGCCGCTGCGCTTCGACGCGCAGGGCTCGGGAGAAGACGAACTCGGCTGGCTGGTGGCCAACCACGTGATCCGCCGCGCCAGCTGGCAGGCGGTGCAGGGCCGCGAGGCCATAGCCCTGCGGCCGGCCACGCGCGTGCTCGGCCACACGATCGATGCGCAGGGCGCGACGCTGCGTTGCCGCGCGGCCGACGGCGCGGAAACCACGCTGCGCGCGCCGCTGATCGTGGCCGCCGACAGCCGCTTCTCCGAATCGCGCCGCCAGGCCGGCATCGGCGCGCGGATGCGCGACTTCGGCCGCAGCGTGATCGTCTGCCGCATGGCGCACACCGAGTCGAACCGCGCCGTGGCGCAGGAGTGCTTCCACCGCGGCCACACGCTGGCGGTGCTGCCGATGAACGGCGGCGAGAGTTCGATCGTGGTGACGGTGTCGTCCGACCAGGCGCTGGCCATGCAGCGCTGGAGCGACGCGCAGTTCACCGCCTGGGCGCAGCAGCAGCTCGGCGGCCGGCTCGGCGAGATGACGATGCGCGGCGCGCGCCACCTCTACCCGCTGGTGGCGGTGTATGCGCAGCGCTTCGTGGCCGGGCGCTTCGCGCTGATCGGCGACGCGGCGGTGGGGATGCACCCGGTCACCGCGCACGGCTACAACTTCGGCCTGTACGGCGTCGACGTGCTCAGCGCCTTGCTGGCCGCGGCGCACCGCGCCGGCCGCGACCTGGGCGGGATCGACGTGCTGCAGCCCTACGAGACACGGCACCGCCGCGAGACCTGGCCGATCTTCCACGGCACCAATGCGATCGTCGGCCTGTTCACCGACGACGGCGAGGCCGCGCGGCTGCTGCGCCAGGCGGTGGTGCGCGTGGCCGAGCACCTGCCGCCGCTGAAGAGCGCCATCACCCGGCGGCTGACGCGCAGCACCGCCACGCCCTGGCCTCCGCTGCCGCCCCTGCCCCCGCTGCCGAAGCTCCCGCCGCTGCCTTCGACGCTGGCAGCGCTGTGGCGAAGCTGATCAGGACGCGAGCAGCCCGCTCACGCGCTCGCGCAAGGCCGCGGGCGTGACCTGCGCCGGCGGCACCGGCTCGCCGGCCACCAGGCCCACTCGGCTGAAGAAGCCGCGGCGGAAGGGCCTGGTCATCGCGTTGCCGTCGATGCGCGAGAAGAACGAGCCCCACAGGTTCTGCAGTGCCAGCGGCACCACCGGCACCGGGTTGGCCTCGAGCAGCTTCATCACGCCGCCCTTGAACTCGCCGAGCGTGCCGTCGCGCGTGATGCCGCCCTCGGGGAAGATGGCCAGCAGGTCGCCGCCGTCGAGCACCTGCTTCGCGCGCACGAAGGCCTGTTCGTAGGCTTGCGCATCTTCCTTCTGCGGCGCGATCGGGATCGCCTTGGCCAGGCGGAACAGCGTGCCCAGCACCGGCGTCCTGAAGATGCGGTGGTCCATGATGAACACGATCGGCCGGGGGCTGGCCGCCATCAGCAGGATCGCGTCGACGAAGCTGACGTGGTTGCACACCAGGATGGCCGCGCCCTCGGTCGGGATGTGCTCGTCGCCGCGCACCTTGAAGCGGTAGACCAGCCGCGTGGCCACCCAGGCGATGAAGCGCAGCAGGTACTCCGGCACCAGCAGGAAGATGTAGCCGGCCACCAGCAGGTTGAGCAGCCCGGTGATCAGGAACAGCTGCGGCACCGTCACGCCCGCCTTGAGCAGCAGCGCGGCCATCGCGGCGCTGCCGATCATGAACAGGGCGTTGAGGATGTTGTTGGCGGCGATGATGCGCGAGCGGTGGCTGGGCTGCGCGCGCATCTGGATCAGCGCGTACATCGGCACGCTGTAGAGACCCGCGAACAGCGCCAGCAGCGCCAGGTCGGCCATCACGCGCCAGTTGGCGCCGAGCGCGACGAACTGGCCGAGCGTGAGCGCCGTCTCCGGGTGGACGATGCCACGCGAGGCGAAGTACAGGTCGATCGCGAACACGCTCATGCCGAAGGCGCCGAAGGGCACCAGGCCGATCTCGACGTGGCGGCGCGACAGCGTCTCGCACATCAGCGAGCCGATGGCGATGCCGATCGAGAACACCACCAGCAGCAGCGAGGCCACCTGCTCGTTGCCGCCGAGCACGTCCTTCGCGAAGGAAGGGAACTGGGTCAGGAACACCGCCCCGAAGAACCACATCCACGAGATGCCCAGCAGCGAGCGGAACACCACGATGTTCTGATGCGCGAGGTTCAGGTTGCGCCAGGTCTCGGTGAAGGGGTTCCAGTTGATCTTCAGCGCGGCGTCGGTGGGTGCGGCACTGGGCACGAACTGCGCGCTGACGCGGCCGAGCACGGCCAGCGCCAGGCCGCTCCAGGCCACGTAGCTCGGGCCGACCTCGGGCACGGCGATGAGCAGCCCGCCGACCACGTTGCCCAGCAGGATGGCCACGAAGGTGCCCATCTCCACCATGCCGTTGCCGCCGGTGAGCTCGCGTTCGTTCAGGTGCTGCGGCAGATAGGCATATTTCACCGGGCCGAACAGCGTCGAGTGCAGGCCGAGCAGGAAAGTGCAGCCCAGCAGCACCGGCACGCTCTTCGCAGTGAAGCCATAGAGGGCCGCCAGCATGATGGCGATCTCCAGGCTCTTGACGAAGCGGATGAGGGTCGCCTTGTCGTATTTGTCGGCCAGCTGGCCGGAGGTGGCCGAGAACAGCAGGAAGGGCAGGATGAACAGCGCCGCGATCAGCTGCACGACGAGTGCCGGCGCGAGGCTGCTCGCGCTGGCCGCGCCGTAGGTCACCATCACGGTGAAGGCGAACTTGAACAGGTTGTCGTTGCCGGCGCCGAGGAACTGCGCCCAGAAGAAGGGCGCGAAGCGGCGCTGGCCGAGCAGGGCAAACTGATTCGGGTGCGGGTCGTGCGGTGTGCTCACCGGGTCCTCCTGATCGTTCTTGGTCTTCGTTCTGTGTCTTGACCTCAGCGGATCACCTGCACCGTCCCGCCGAGCCCGCTGCGATTCAACCACGCGAAGACGGAGTCCACCGTGACCGTCTCGATGCGATCCGAGAAGCGCTTCTCGTTCGGATGGTCGCCGAAGGCGATGTTGGCCGCCGTGGCGCGTGCGCCGAGGCGGGTGAAGGCGCCCAGGCGCAGCGTGGTCGGCTCGTAGCCGCTGAACTTCAGCCAGGCCTGGGCGCGTTCGCGGGTGAAGTTCCCGGCCGCGTCCGGCGCCTGCGCCATCGCCAAGGTCTCGATCGCCCACTGGTTGCTCTGCTGGTAGCGCTGCGACCAGGGGTAGGCCACCATGCTGTAGGCGCTGGCGTGCAGCCGCAGGGCCTGGGTGTTGTCGCGCAGCACCGGCAGCAGCTTCGCCTGCAGCGCCGGGTCCGGCACCACCACCCCGGCCTTGTACTCGTGCAGGTCGTCGAGGAAGAACTCGCCCAGGCCCTGTCGGTAGACGTCGGCGCGCGCGCTGCCGCAGGCATTGAGCTTGTGCACCACGCGCCAGCGGCCGCCGTCCTTGTAGGCCAGGCCGAGGTGCGACCAGGCCAGGCCGTACTTCGACAGGTCCTGCCCCGCGCGCGCCAGCACCACCACCTGCGCACCGCTGGCGTCGAGCGCGGCGGCGGTGTGCTGGGCCAGCGTCATCGCGCGCTGCACGTTGACCGCCTGCGGCGGCTTCTGCTCGCAGCTGCGCCCGGCCCGGGCAGCCCCCGCGGCGAATTGCGACGCGATCGCGAGCGTGAGAACGAGGGCGGTTCTCATCGGCTGATGCGCTCGTTGTACAGCAGCGCCTTGCCGATCTCGTTGGGGATGTAGGCCAGCGCCTGGCCCGCCGCCGACAGCACCCAGCCGGCGCTGAAAGCCGTCACGACGACGGCCGTGCCGGCCGCGACCGACAGGCCTCCCGCCGCGGCGGCCGACAGCGTGACGCTGGCCCGTGCGCCGTCGGAGGCGCGCTCCAGCACCCACACCGTGCCTTCGGCCGAGGCTTCGACGGCCACGACGGTCAGCATCACGCCGCCGGACAGCAGCATCGCCGGCGCCGCCGCCGACACCGCCACCGGCAGGGCCGACAGCGCGCTGGCCTCCGAGGCGTTGACATGGGCGCGGGCCGGGCCCGCCAGGGCGGCGGCCAGCGCGGCCGTGGCGACGAAGGAGCGAAGGAATCGACTCGTCATGACGGGCCTCACTGTTCGTTGACCATGCGGCGCGCTTCGGCGCGGATCTCGGCGATGCGCGCCTCGTGCGCATCGCGCAGCGTCTTGGCCAGCGTGAACACGCTGGAGATCAGGAACAGCCAGGCCACGCCGAGGAAGGCCTTGTAGGTCGGGTTGATGTCCATGCGCCACAGGCCCCAGCCGGTGAGCGTCATCGCCAGCGCGAAGCCGCCCCAGACCACCGTGCCCCACATCGGCGTGTCGACGCGCTGGCCCTGGTTGTCGCGCACGTACTTGGCGACCATGAAGGCGGCCGAGAGGCAGAAGCCGTAGCCCATGAACATGAAGGCGCGGTCGAGGTCCTGGCCCGGCAGGTAGGCCAGGCCGACCGCGCACAGGCAGGCGGCGACGGCGAAGGAGATCCAGACCTGGGCCTTCCAGGCCTTGGTGTCGTGGTGGATCGCGGGGCGGTTCATGCGTTCATCCCTGTCGGGTGGTTGAAGGTGAGCGCATGGTGGCGGGTCGCGCCGCGGGTATCCATCACCCCAAGGAGGGTTGCAAGCCAGCGTGCCTGAAGTATCGTTCAGCGGTACTTTTTGGGAGCCGAACACGATGAGCACGACCCAGGACCTGGTCACCGCGCTGAAGAGCGAGCTGAAGGCCGCCGGCATCACCTACGCCGACCTCGCGCAGCAGCTCGGCATGGCCGAATCGAGCATCAAGCGCATCTTCGCCAAGGCCGACATGCCGCTGTCGCGCATCGACGAGGTGCTGCGCGTGCTGAAGATGGATTTCGCCGACCTGGCGCGCAAGGTGGCCGACGCCCAGCCGCTGCGCCGCGAGCTCACGCAGGAGCAGGAAGCCGCGCTGATCGCCGACCGCAAGCTGCTGCTGGTGGCGATCTGCGCGCTGAGCCAGTGGACCTTCGAGCAGATCGTGGCGACCTACACGCTCACCGAAGCGGAGTGCGTGACGTGCCTCGTGCAGCTCGACAAGCTCGGCTTCATCGAGCTGCGCCCGCTGAACCGCTACCGCCTCAAGGTCGCCAAGGGCTTCCGCTGGCGCCCCAACGGCCCGGCGATGCAGTACTTCCGCGAGCACGTCGTCGACGACTACTTCAGCGGCGGCTTCGACGGCGAGGGCGAGATGCTGATGCTGGTGCACGGCCAGATCGGCCGCAGCCTGGCCGCCACCTTCATGGAGCGGCTGCAGCGCGTGGGGCAGGATTTCGCCCAGCAGCACCTGGCCGACCAGAAGCTCGCGCCGGAGCAGAAGCGGCCCTACACGCTGGTGGTGGGCATGCGCTCGTGGCTGTTCGCGGCGTTTCGCGACCTCAAGCGCGAGCCGGACCGGATTCCCTGAGGGCTCAGCGCGCGGGAAAGATGGCCGCCGTGGCCGCGGTGGCCGCCACCGGGGCGCCACCGCGCGTGACGGCCAGGCGCGGGCCGGCCAGCGTGTCGGCCAGCGGGCTGTGCAGCTTCACCGCCAGCGTGGCCGGCGTGAGGTTCGGGTCGTGCGGCAGCGAGCGCCAGGGCTGCGCACCGTGGGCCAGCAGGTAGTCCACCAGTTCGCGCTGGCGGGTGGCGTCGCTCACGAACGCCGGCGTGATGACGCGGGCCAGCGGCACCCAGGGCAGCTGCCGGGCCTCGGTGGCTGGCACGCGGTCGACCAGCGAGGGCACGCGCTGGATCCACCAGTCGAGCGCGGCGAAGTCGGCGCTGCGCAGCGCCTCTTCGAAGCCGCCCGTGAGGCGGCCGTGGTGTGCGGCCAGCGAGGCACGCGCCGTGTGGCCGCGGGCCTCCAGCGTGCGCGCCAGCGGGGAGTTCAGGTGCGAGGGGTGCAAGGCACCCATCACGCCGAAAGGCAGCGTGTCGGCGCGCAGCTGGTCCTGCGCGAGCCAGTGGTCGAGCACCGTGTCGAGACCGGCGGCGCGCGCGTTCGGGCAGCTCAGCATGCGCACCGCGTCGTGGTGGATGGCGCGGGCGTCGGCTTCGGCCAGCCAGCGCAGGGCGGCCAGCTCGGCCGGCGTGGCGGCGGCGAAGTCGGGGCAGGGCTGGGCCTGGGCGAGCGCCACCGCCGGCGGCGTGACACAGGTTTCGGGCAGGGCGCCCTTGTCGACCATCTCGGGCAGCAGCTTCCAGTTCGCCGGGTCGCGCGCGGCCAGCGTCAGCGGGCACACCGGCAGGCCCGAGGCGCGCAGGTCCTCGGCCTTCAGGCTGCCGGGCTGGTAGGGGCCGCAGCGCGGCTGCAGCGCGCGATCGACGCTGTTCAGGCGGAAGCACGACGCCGGGTCGCCTTCGGTGATCTTGTCGTACAGGTGCGCCACCACCAGCGAGGTGGTGCAGCCGCCGAGCAGCAGCGAGCCGGCGGCCAGGCCGAGGGCGGCGACGAGTCGATGCAGGCGGGTCATGGCGGGCGCGGGTGGGAGCCCGTGACTCACAAGAACCATGCCGTGGCGCAAAGTGACGCGGCCTGTCGGCCGCGCGTAAGCGCGTGTTGCCGAGTGGCTTGCCGCAGCGCAAGCCGAGGGCTAGGCTGGGCATCCGTCCCGACCGCCGGAGCCCGCCATGCGTCACGTCACCGCCTCGCTGTTGTTGGTGCTTGCTTCGGTGGCAGGCGCGCAGCCGCGACCGATCGAGAAGGAGGTGCTCGTGGCGGCGCCGATCGCCGAGGTCTGGAAGGCGTGGACGACGCGCGAGGGCATCACCTCCTTCATGGCGCCCGACGCCGAGATCGATGCGAGGCCCGGGGGCGCATTTCACGTCCACTTCGATCCACTCGCGGCACCCGGCATGAAGGGCGCCGACGACATGCGTTACATGGCGCTACAGCCGCCGACCCTGCTCAGCTTCGACTGGAACGCGCCGCCGCACCTGCCGCAGGCGCGTGCGCAGCGCACCTTCGTGGTCGTCCGCCTGAAGGAGGTGGACGGTGCCTCCACCCGCGTGACGCTGCACCACACGGGCTGGGGCGAAGGCGGCGAGTGGGACCAGGCCCACGCCTACTTCGACCGCGCCTGGGGCGGCGTGCTGGCCAGCCTCAAGAAGCGCTTCGACAGCGGGCCGATCGACTGGAGCGACTGGATGACGCAGTTGCGAAGGATGCACGAGCAGGCCGGCACCAAACCGGCAGCGAAACCCTAGACGGCCTTCTGGTCGAGCAGGAAGTTCGCGCCCTCGACCTGCCCCAGCGCCTCCACCAGCCAGGGCAGCACGCCGGCCAGCGTGTCGTGCAGCGTGTAGGGCGGATTGAAGACGAACATGCCGCTGCCTGCCAGGCCGAAGCCCATCGCGTCGGGCCGGGCCACGGTCAGGCGCGCGTGCAGCCAGCCCTTGGGCGCCAGCGCTTCCAGCCGGCGCGGCAGCTCGGCGGCTTCCACCTTCTGCACCTGCGGGTACCAGACGAGGTAGACGCCCTCGGCGAAGCGGTGCACCGCATCGCGCAGCGTGGCCACCACGCGGCCGTAGTCGCCGTGGCCCTCGTAGCTCGGGTCGATCAGCACCACGCCGCGGCGCGTGCTCGGCGGCAGCTGGCTCTTCAGGCCGTCGAAGCCGTCGGCGTGCTTGACCTCCACGCCGCGCTGGCTGCCGAGGTAGGACTCGAGGATGCGGTGCTCGGTGGGGTGCAGCTCGAACAGGCGCATCTGGTCGGTCGGCCGCAGCAGCATGTGCGCGATCGCCGGCGAGCCGGGGTATTGCTCCAGTGCGCCGCCGGGGTTGAAGGCGCGCACACGCTCGACGTAGTCGGCCACCGGTTCCGGCAGGTCGCTGCGGCCCCAGAGCCGGCCGATGCCCTGCTCGAACTCGCCCTTCTTCTGCGCGTAGCGGCCCTCCAGCGAGTAGCCGCCGGCGCCGGCGTGGGTGTCGACGAAGCGGTAGGGCTTGTCCTTGCCGTTCATGTAGCGCAGCACCTGCACCAGCACGATGTGCTTGAGCACGTCGGCGTGGTTGCCGGCGTGGAAGGCGTGTCGGTAGGCGAGCATGGGCGGGTGTCTGCAGGAATCCGGGCCCGACTGTATCGTCCCGGCCCATGCAGACCCTCTTCACCCCCTTCCAGGCCGGCGACATCGCCCTGGCCAACCGCATCGTGATGGCCCCGCTGACGCGCAACCGCGCCCTGCCCGGCCGCGTTCCCGGCGACCTGCAGGTCGAGTACTACCGGCAGCGCGCCAGCGCCGGGCTGATCGTCACCGAGGCCTCGCAGGTCTCGCCCGAGGGCCAGGGCTACCTCGACACGCCGGGCATCTACAGCGGCGAGCAGGTGGCCGGCTGGCGTCGCGTCACCGACGCCGTGCATGCGGCCGGCGGCAGGATCGTGATCCAGCTGTGGCACGTCGGGCGTATCTCGCACGTCTCGCTGCTGCCGGAGGGCATGGTGCCGGTGTCGTCGAGCGCGCGCGCCGCCGACACCAAGACCTTCACGCTCCAGGGCTTCGAGCCGGTGTCGGCGCCGCGCGCGCTGCGCACCGACGAGATCCCCCGCCTGATCGCCGACTACCGCGCGGCGGCGCGCAACGCCATCGCCGCCGGCTTCGACGGCGTGGAGGTGCACGGCGCCAACGGCTACCTGCTCGAGCAGTTCCTGCGCGACAGCCTGAACGACCGCAGCGACGCCTACGGCGGCTCGATCGAGAACCGCGCCCGTCTGCTGCTCGAGGTGATGGAGGCGGTGGCCGGCGAGATCGGCGCCGGCCGTACGGGCCTGCGCCTGTCGCCGGTGACGCCGGCCAACGACCTCGGGCAGGACAGCGACGCTCGCTCGCTCTACGGCCATGTGGTCGAGCGGCTCGCGCCGATGAAGCTGGCCTACCTGCACCTGATCGAAGGCGCCACCGGCGGCCCTCGCGACGCCGTGCCGTTCGACTTCGAGGCGCTGCGACGTGTCTACAAGGCGGCGCACCCGGGCGGCGCCTGGATGGTCAACAACGGCTACGACCGCGCGATGGCGCTGGAGGTGGTCGACAGCGGGCGCGCCGACCTGGTGGCCTTCGGCAAGGCCTTCATCGCCAACCCGGACCTCGTGCGGCGGCTGCGCGAGAACGCGCCGCTCAACGAGCCCCGGCGCGAAACCTTCTACGGCGGCGGGGCGACCGGCTACACCGACTACCCCACCCTGGCCTGACGCTCAGTTCTTCGGGATGCGCAGCAGCTGGCCCGGATAGATCTTGTCCGGGTGGCTGAGCATCGGCTTGTTCGCCTCGAAGATCTTCGGATAGAGGTTGGCGTTGCCGTAGAACTTCTTGGCGATGGCCGACAGCGTGTCGCCCTTGACGACCGTGTGGTACTGCGACTCGTCGGCCGGCTGCGCCACCGTCATCAGGTCGGCCACCGAGGCCACGCCCTGCACGTTGCCGCAGCACAGCAGGATCTTCTCCTTGGTGGCCTGGTCAGCCGCCTGCCCGGAGACGGTCACGGCGCTGGTCGCGCCGTCGAACTCCACCGCCAGGCCGTCGGCGGCGAGGTTCTGCGCGGCGATGTACTTCTCGATCGCCTTGGCGGCCGCCTGGTTGGCGGCGCGGGCGCGCTCCTGCAGCTCGGCCTGGCTCGGCGCCTGCGCGGCGGCGGCGGCCGCAGCCTCGGCATCCTTGCTGCCGAACAGCTTCTCGCCGGCTTCCTTGAAGAAACTCACGATGCCCATGCTCGCTCTCCTCGGTCGGTGGTGGTGTCGGCCCGCGCTCAGCTGCGCTTGAGCGACGCCGCGCGGGAGCGGAACAGCTCGACGATACCCACTTCCCGTGGGCCGTGGATGACTTCGAAAGCCTCGCCCGCGCGCAGCGTGCCGGCCACCCGCACCGACAGGTAGTAGCCGCACCAGCCGTTGGCGAACATCAACTTGCTGGCCTGGTCGAAGCCCATCGCGGCGTTGAACTTGAAGCAGGGAAAGCGCGGCTCGCTCACCGCCAGTTCGCAGTCGGGAAAGCGCAGCACGTCGCCGATGCAGACGTCCTTCTCGAGCAGGCCTTCGAGCGTGAGGTTCTCGCCCATCATGCCCGGCGGCAGCGGCTCGTCCCACAGCGACACGCGGGCCTGCGCGCGCACCGTTTGCCAGAACGGGTAGTGCTCCGAGGGGTAGGCGTAGACCGCCTTGGCCAGGCCGCCGTGCACGGACAGGTCGGCCTGCTCGTCGCCTTCGAGGCCCAGCGCCGCCACGCGCAGCGGGCCGGCGACGGCCCGCTTGCCGATGCCGGTCATCACGCTGCGGCCCTTGATCTGCACTGCCCGCGCGGGCGAGACGTTCAGGCTGACCAGACGCATGGCGGACACCTCAGGCCGGAACGCGGTAGCCGCGCTGGCGGGCCACCACGGCGAGGCCTTTCGGGCCGGTGATCCAGTTGGCGAAGAGCTTGCCCGCCGGATGGTTGACGCGGAAGGCGCGCATCAGGTGCACCGGCAGTGCCATGCGCTCGTCGCCCTCCACCAGCACGGCCAGCGGCGTGCCGCCGCGGGCGGCCCACACGCCGCGCTCCACCAGCGCATAGGCGGCCTGCTGGCGTGCCTGGGCAGCGAGCGCGCCAGCGGCCACCTTGGCATACCAGGGCGAGGCCGGGGCCACCTGCGCGGCGCGCCACAGCGCCTGCTCGGCCAGGTGGGCGCCGGAGCCGTCACCGGGGCTGAGGAAGCCGATCGTCCCGGGCGCGGCGACCGCGGCGTCGCGGATCTGCACCAGCGCCGCGGCGGCGTCGGTCATCTTCGCGATGCCGGCCGGGTCGGGTGTCTTCTTCTTCGGTGCCGGGCCGACCAGCACCAGCGCGGTGTCGGCCACGCGGCGGCGGTCGTGCGCCAGGCCTTGCGACTCCAGCCGCAGCTCGGCCTGCGGCGCGTTGGTGAGCGTGGCATCCAGTTCGCCGCGCTCCAGCGCCTCCAGCAGCGGCAGCGCGGGCCCGCCGTTCAACTGCACGACCACGCCGGTGTCGCGGCCGAAAGCCTTCAGCAAGGCCGTGGCCAGCCCGGAATCCATCAGCGACTGGTCGGCGCCGAGCCGCAGCGGGTCGGCGAGCGACGCACGTTGCTGCGCGGCAGCCAGGCGGGGCAGTGACAGGGCGGCGGCAGCGCCGAGGAGCAGGCGGCGGCGGGTCGTCATGCGACGATTCTGCGAGCAATTCCGGCCTGGCTGGCCGGTCGTGCGTCGCTAGGGCACCAGAACCAGGATCCAGTTCACGAGTGCGCGCGCCTCGCGCTGCGTCACCACGCTGGCGTTCGGCGGCATGTTGACTTCGCTGACCTTGCCGGCCCAGTGCCGTGCCTTCGGGTTCGAGCCGGTCATCACGGCGCGGGTCAGGCGCTCGGACGCGCCAGGGTCGTCGCGGTAGCGCTTGGCGATGTCGATCCAGGCCGGTGCGATTGGCGGCAGCCCGTCGGCGCGCTTGGTGCCGGGCTGCAGCGCGTGGCAGGCGAGGCAGCCGCGCTCGGTGGCCAGGCGGAACATCGCCTCGCCGTATTCGGCCGGCGTGGCGTGGGCGGGCAGCGCAGCCAGCGTCAGCGTGGCGGCAAGGGCGAAGGGCAGGTGGCGCACGGGGATTCCTCGGTTCGATGCGCGTAGCTTACGGCGTCGCCTCCATCACCAGGCGGATGCCGACCAGGGTGTAGCGCGTGTCGGTCGAGTTCCAGTTGCGGTAGGCGCAGCGCGCGTACAGCGGCCAGGTGTGCCAGGAGCCGCCACGGCGCACCTTCACCGTGCCTTCGGTCGGGCCTTGCGGATCGTCCACCGCCGAGCGGGCGTAGTAGTGCTCGTCGTGCCAGTCGGCGGTCCACTCCCACACGTTGCCGTGCATGTCGTGCAGGCCGAAGGCGTTCGGCGCGAACTGCCCGACCGGCGCCGTGAACGCGAAGCCGTCGTGCGTGGGCAGGGCGAACGCCCGCCAGGCCGGCCAGTTCACGGCGGCGTCGGCATCGAACACGTTGGCGATCGAGGCCAGCGACGCTGGATCGTCGCCGCCGTGGTAGTGGCTGCGCGTGCCGGCGCGGCAGGCGTACTCCCACTCGGCCTCGGTCGGCAACCGGTAGCGGCGCTGCTCGGTGCGGCTGAGCCAGACGGCCAGGGCCTGCGCGTCGTTCCAGGTCACGTTGACGACGGGATGGTCGTCGCCTTGCGCGAAGCCGGGGTTCTGCCAGGAGTAGCGCGGATCGCGGCCCTCGAAGGCGTCGCCGCGCCGCGTCGTGGCCGGGTCATATCGCGGGTTGTAGCCATAGCCGCCGGTGCCGTCGGCCAACGATTCCGGCACGTGGCCGGAGGCCTGCAGGAAGCGGCGGAACTGCCCCACCGTGACCTCGTGGCGGGCCACGTAGAAGGGTCGGGTCAGGCGCACGCGGTGCACCGGCGCCTCGTCAGCGAGGTCGCGCAGCCGCTGGCGTTCGTAGGCGGGGAACTGCCGGGCCAGCTCGGCTTCGCCCGCCTCACTGCCCATCAGGAACTCACCCGCCGGGATCCGCACCATCTGCATGCCGAGCGAGTTGGTGACGATTGGCGATGGTTGGCGCGAGATGCGGTCGGATGCGCTACTGCAGGCGCCCAGGAGCAGGCTCGTGGCGATCGCAAGTAGCGTCAGGCGGTGGCTGGTGGGCATGGATGTCGAGCTGGCGAGGCCGGTGTCTGCGGCCCGAATCATGCGGCATCTTCTCAGACGCGCATGAAACTATTCCGCTTATGCATGACCGCCCCCGGGCTCCGGTGGTTACCGCGCCGGTACACTGATTTCACAATCCTCCCAGCGTCCGCGCCCGTGGCCTGCCGCCGCAACCCGGCCCCGCCATGAAACCCGCCGTAATTCCCGCGGCGTCGCGCGGCGGCATTGGGCAAGCCCTCCGGACCTCCCCACCGGGCCCCGCCGGCTTTCCCAATCCCGCCTTTTTTGACTTTGAAGATCGGAAGCGACATGAACCGTCCCGTGCTCGAAGGGGTGCGCCTGAACGCGCCTGCCTACGTCCGCCATGCCCGCCTGCTGGCCTGGGTCGCCGAGATGGCGGCGCTCACCGAAGCGAAGGACGTCTATTGGTGCGACGGCTCGCAGGAAGAGTACGACCGCCTGTGCGCCCAGCTCGTCGAGGCGGGCACCATGAAGCGGCTGAACCCCGAACTGCGCCCGAACAGCTACCTCGCCTGCAGCGACCCGAGCGACGTGGCGCGCGTCGAGGACCGCACCTTCATCTGCTGCGAGCGCAAGGAAGACGCCGGCCCCACCAACAACTGGATGGCGCCGGCCGAGATGCGCGCGCTGCTGCAGACCGGCGAGAAGGCGCTGTTCCGCGGCGCCATGCGCGGCCGCACCATGTACGTGGTGCCGTTCAGCATGGGCCCGATCGGCTCGCCGATCGCCCACATCGGCGTCGAGCTGTCCGACAGCCCCTACGTGGCCGTCAACATGAAGATCATGACGCGCATGGGCCGCGCCGTGCTCGACGTGCTCGGCGAAGACGGCTTCTTCGTGCCGGCCGTGCACACCGTGGGCGCGCCGCTCGAGCCGGGCCAGAAGGACGTGACCTGGCCGTGCAACAAGACCAAGTACATCGTCCACTACCCCGAGACGCAGGAGATCTGGAGCTACGGCTCGGGCTACGGCGGCAACGCGCTGCTGGGCAAGAAGTGCTTCGCGCTGCGCATCGCCTCGACCATGGGCCGTGACCAGGGCTGGCTCGCCGAGCACATGCTCATCCTCGGCGTCACCTCGCCGAAGGGCAAGAAGTACCACGTGGCAGCGGCCTTCCCGAGCGCCTGCGGCAAGACCAACTTCGCGATGCTGATCCCGCCGGCCGGCCTGAACGGCTGGAAGGTCACCACCATCGGCGACGACATCGCCTGGATCAAGCCGCATGCCGACGGCCGCCTGTACGCCATCAACCCCGAGGCGGGGTACTTCGGCGTGGCGCCGGGCACCAACCACAAGACCAACGAGAACTGCATGGCCAGCCTCAAGCGCGACGTGATCTTCACGAACGTCGCGCTGACCGACGACGGCGACGTCTGGTGGGAAGGCATGACCGACGAGGCGCCGGCGCACCTGATCGACTGGCAAGGCAAGGACTGGACTCCGGCGATCGCCAAGGAGACCGGCGCCAAGGCCGCGCACCCGAACGCCCGCTTCACGGTGGCCGCCACCAACAACCCGGCGCTCGACGCCGAGTGGGACAACCCGAACGGCGTGGCGATCGACGCCTTCATCTTCGGCGGCCGCCGCTCCACCACCGTGCCGCTGGTGACGGAAGCGCGCGACTGGACCGAAGGCGTCTACATGGCCGCGACCATGGGCTCGGAAACCACCGCCGCGGCGGCCGGTGCGCAGGGCGTGGTGCGTCGCGACCCGTTCGCCATGCTGCCCTTCATGGGCTACAACATGAGCGACTACTTCCAGCACTGGCTGGACCTGGGCGCGAAGCTGCAGGCTGCGGGCACGAAGCTGCCGAAGATCTACTGCGTCAACTGGTTCCGCAAGGGCGCCGACGGCAAGTTCGTCTGGCCGGGTTACGGCGAGAACATGCGCGTGCTCGAGTGGATGGTCGAGCGCATCGAAGGCACCGGCGGCGGCGAGGAGCATGTGTTCGGCGTGACCCCCAACTACGAGCACCTGAACTGGACCGGCCTGAACTTCAGCCGCGAGCAGTTCGACCAGGTCACCCGCATCGACGCCGCGGAATGGAAGGCCGAGATGGCACTGCACGGCGAGCTGTTCCAGCAGCTGGCCTACCACCTGCCCGAGGCGCTGAAGCAGACCAAGGCGAAGATCGAGGCGCGCCTGGCAGCCTGATCGGCCTCACCGCCCAGACAAAAGGCCGGCGAAAGCCGGCCTTTGTCGTTGGTGCGCGAGGCTGCGTCAGTCGTGGCGAGCCATGCTGGCCGCCGCGCGCAGGTCGGCGGCGTAGCTCGGTTGGGTGGACTCGTAGGCCTCGGCCATGCGCAGCAGCTGCGCGGTGGCCTCGGGCACGCCCGGCGCGGGCATGCGCAGCCAGTCGCCCGACTGCAGTTGCAGGATCACCCGCGCCAGCCAGTCGGACAGGCGCGGCGCCGGCCCTTCGAGACCGAAGGTGACGGCGTAAGCGGGAATGTTCACGTTCAGGGTGGTCACGAGGACCTCCGTTCTTTATGGAAGGCTCAGGCCTTCTCGTTGCGCAGCTCGTGGCGGTCGGCCGCGGCCATCAGGTCGGAGGCGAAACCGGGGTCGGTGCGGCGGTAGCCGGCGGCGAACTGGCGCAGCTCGTTGGCCTCCTCGATCACGCTGAGACGACGGTTGCGGCGCACCGGGCGACGCAGCGAAGACAGCAGCGCCTCGGTCAGGCGCGCGGTGGCGAGCGCCAGGTCGCCGATGGCGCGGCCGAGGCCGGCGCCACGCGCCGGACGGAACGACTGGGAAGGCAGGATGTGGCTGCTCATGGCGTTTACTCCTTTGACATCTGTTTGATGCTGCATCGCACTATAGGGTAAACACTTAGACCTTGCAGTGAATGTTGTGAATACTCGGCATTCATCTGGTGAATGAGTGTTGAGCTGTGAACTTCCGCACGCTGGACCTGAACCTGCTGCGCGTCTTCGACACCGTGATGGCCGAAGGCAGCATCACCCGCGCCGCCGAACGCCTGGCGATGACGCAGCCGGCCGTGAGCAATGCGCTGAAGCGCCTGCGTGACTCGATAGGTGAAGACTTGCTCACGCGGACGGCACGTGGCGTCGCGCCCACCGCCTTCGGTGAGGCGCTGTGGCCGCAGGTGCGCACTGCCCTCGGCCACTTGCGCACCGCACTGGAGCCGGGCGACTTCGACCCGACCGCCGACGCCCGGGTGTTCCGGTTGACCATGGCCGACGCCCTGGCCGCCACCCTGCTGCCGGCGCTGATGGCACGCTTCGAGGCGCTGGACGCGCGCTGCCAGATCGAGGTGCGCCCGCTGGTCGACCGCGATCCGCGCGAAGCCTTTGCCCATGCCGACATCGACTTCGCGCTCGGCCATTTCCCCGAGGTGGTGGCGGCGCTGGTGGCGCAGGGCGGCATCGCGCCGCTGCGCCACCGGCGGCTGGCCGAAGGCCGCTACGTCTGCGCGATGCGGCGCGCGCATCCGCTGGCCACGCAGCCGCTGACGCTGGATGCCTTCTGCGACGCCCGCCACGTGCTGGTGAACTACAGCGGCCGGCCGCACGGCTTCGTCGACCAGGCGCTGGCCAGCCAGCAGCGCAGCCGGCACGTGGCGCTGACCGTCAACCAGTTCTTCACCGCGGCGCGCGTGGTGGCGCAGTGCGACCTGCTGACCGTGCTGCCCGAGCGTTTCCTGCCCCTGACCGGGCTGGAAGAGGAACTGGTGGTGCGCGAGTTGCCGGTGGAGCCGGGGGCGGTCTACACCGACGCACTGTGGCACGTGCGGCACGACCGCTCGGCGGCCCACCAGTGGCTGCTCGCGCGCTTCGCGGAGGTCGCCTCGCCACTGCAGGCGCCGGGCGCGCCCGCTTGACGGCCGCGACGATTCGCGCCATGCTTCGCAAAGTGGTCTAGGCCACTTTGCCAAAACCTACTCCGAGACCCTCGAACGGAAGCCGCTGCCATGAACTCTCCCGCCGACCAGAACCGCGTCGCCCACGCCGCCGCACAGGCTGCCCGCAGCGCCCCCGGGCGCGTGGTGCGCGCGCCGCGCGGCAGCCAGCTCCATTGCAAGTCGTGGCTGGCCGAGGCGGCCTTCCGCATGATCCAGAACAACCTCGACCCCGAGGTCGCCGAGCGGCCGGAGGAACTCGTCGTCTACGGCGGCATCGGCCGCGCCGCGCGAGACTGGGCCTGCTTTGACCGCATCCTCGAGTGCCTGAAGGAGCTGAACGACGACGAGTCGCTGCTGATCCAGTCGGGCAAGCCGGTGGGCGTGTTCAGGACGCACCCCGATGCGCCGCGCGTGCTGCTGGCCAATTCCAACCTCGTGCCGAAGTGGGCGACCTGGGAGCACTTCCACGAGCTCGACCGCCAGGGCCTGTTCATGTACGGGCAGATGACGGCGGGCTCGTGGATCTACATCGGCACCCAGGGCATCGTGCAGGGCACCTACGAGACCTTCGCCGAGGCCGGGCGCCAGCACTACGGCGGTGACCTGGCCGGCCGCTGGATCCTCACCGCGGGCCTGGGCGGCATGGGCGGGGCGCAGCCGCTGGCCGCCACGTTTGCCGGCGCCGTCTCGCTGAACATCGAGTGCCAGCAGTCGAGCATCGACTTCCGCCTGCGCACGCGCTACCTCGACAAGCAGGCGAAGGACCTCGACGACGCGCTGCGCCTGGTGCAGGAGCACACTGCGAAGCGCGAAGCCGTCTCGATCGGCCTGCTCGGCAACGCGGCGGAGATCCTGCCCGAGCTGGTGAAGCGGGCGAAGGCCGGCGGACTGAAGCCCGATCTCGTCACCGACCAGACCTCGGCGCACGACCTCATCAACGGCTACCTGCCCGCGGGCTGGACGGTCGCGCAATGGCGCACCGCGCAGGCCGACCCGGCCCAGCACGCGCGGCTGAAGGAGGAAGCAGCTCGCTCCTGCGCGGTCCACGTGCGCGCGATGCTCGACTTCCACGCGATGGGCGTGCCCACCGTCGACTACGGCAACAACATCCGCCAGGTCGCGTTCGATCAGGGCGTGAAGGACGCCTTCGACTTCCCTGGCTTCGTGCCGGCCTACATTCGCCCGCTGTTCTGCGAGGGCAAGGGCCCGTTCCGCTGGGTGGCGCTCTCCGGTGACCCGGAAGACATCCGCAAGACCGACGCGAAGATCAAGGAGCTGTTCCCGCACAACGCCCACGTGCACCGCTGGCTCGACATGGCGGGCGCCCGCATCGCCTTCCAGGGCCTGCCGGCGCGCATCTGCTGGCTGGGCCTGGGCGAGCGTCATCTCGCGGGCCTGGCCTTCAACGAGATGGTGAAGACGGGCGAACTGAAGGCGCCGATCGTGATCGGCCGCGACCACCTCGACACCGGCTCGGTGGCCAGCCCCAACCGCGAGACCGAGGGCATGAAGGACGGCACCGACGCCGTCTCCGACTGGCCGCTGCTCAACGCGCTGCTCAACGCCTCGGGCGGTGCCACCTGGGTGTCGCTGCACCATGGCGGCGGCGTCGGCATGGGCTACTCGCAGCACTCGGGCATGGTGATCGTGGCCGACGGCACCGACGCGGCGGCGAAACGGCTGGCGCGCGTGCTGGTCAACGACTGCGGCAGCGGCGTGATGCGCCACGCCGACGCGGGCTACGAGCTGGCCGTCAAGACTGCGCGCGAGCAGGGCCTGAACCTGCCGATGCTGCGCGGATGAGCGAGCCGCGGCGCATCGGCCTGTCTGCCCTCCCGCCGCAGCGCTGGAAGAACGGCGCGGGCGTGACGCGCGAGATCGCCGCGTGGCCGCCCGGCGCCGGGATCGATGACTTCGAGTGGCGCCTGAGCGTGGCCGAGCTGGAGCGCGACGCGCCGTTCTCGGCCTTCCCGGGCGTGGACCGCTGTATCGTCGTTCTCGATGGCGCAGGCATGTCATTGAGCGACGACCGCGGTGTGCCGGTGCAGGCGCTGCGGCCGTTCGAACCCTGGCCGTTCGAAGGCGAACGCGTGCTTCTCGCGACCTTGCCGCACGGCCCCTGCCGCGATTTCAACGTGATGACGCGCCGCGGGCACTGGCGCGCAGCCCTCGATGTGCTGCGGCACAGCGCGACCGCCGTGGCGGCCGATGCGAGCTTGCTGATGGCATGCACCGGGCGTTGGCGCGTTGCGGGTCAGGAATTGGCCCCTCTCCAGGCCCTGCTGTGGGAAGCGACGCATGGGCCGCTGACCGCGGAAGCGCTCGACGTGAATGCGGTGCTGCTGCACTGCCGCCTGTGCCACGATCGCCAGCCATGAACCGCCTCTTCGCCGACCACGCCCTGCTGCCCGAAGGCTTCGCCTCGCGCGTGCTGCTGTCGTGGGACGACGGCGGGCGGCTGAACGGCGTGCAGACCGGCGTCGAGTGCCCGGCCGATGCGCCGCGCGCCGCCGGCCTGGTCGTGCCCGGCCTGCCCAACCTGCACTCGCACGCCTTCCAGCGCGCCTTCGCCGGCCTCACCGAATACCGCGCCAGCGCGCACGACAGCTTCTGGAGCTGGCGCGAGCTGATGTACCGCTTCGCCGGCGCCGTCTCGCCCGACGAGCTGGAGGCCATCGCCACGCAGCTGTACGTCGAAATGCTGCGCGCCGGCTACACCTCGGTGTGCGAGTTCCACTACGTCCACCACGACCCGGCCGGCCGGCCCTACGCCAACCCGGCCGAGATGTCGTTGCGCCTCGTCGCCGCGGCACGCCGCGCCGGCATCGGCCTGACGATGCTGCCGGTGCTCTATCTGGCGAGCGGCTTCGGCCCGAAGCCGCCGCGCGACGACCAGAAGCGCTTCCTCAACGATGTCGGCGGCCTGCTGCGCATCGTCGAGGCGCTGCGCGAACAGGGCGTGCGCACCGGTGTCGCGCCGCACTCGCTGCGCGCCGTGCCGCCGGCCGCGCTCGCCGAACTGATGGCCGGGCTTGATTCGATCGACGCGAAGGCGCCGGTGCACATCCACATCGCCGAGCAGATGCAGGAGGTGCGCGACAGCCTTGCCTTCAGCGGCGCGCGGCCGCTGCAATGGCTGCTCGACCACGCGCCGGTCGACGAGCGCTGGTGCCTGGTGCATGCCACGCACCTCGACGACGCCGAGCGCGACGGCGCCGCACGGTGCGGCGCCGTGATCGGACTGTGTCCCAGCACCGAGGCCAACCTCGGCGACGGGCTGTTCGACCTGCCCGCGTGGAGTGATGGGAGGAATGGCGCCTGGGGCATCGGCTCGGACAGCCATGCGAGCGTCGACGCCGCCGAGGAACTGCGCCTGCTCGAATACGGCCAGCGCCTCGCGCGCCAGCAGCGCAACGTGAGGGTGGCGGAGGAACTCTGGCGCGCCGCCGTGGCCGGCGGCGCCCAGGCCGCGGGCCGGCCGGTCGCCGGGCTCGCCGCCGGACAGCAGGCCGACTTCCTCGTGCTCGCCGATGCGATGCTCGTCGGCCTGTCGCCAGCGCAGCAACTCGCCAGCCACCTCTTCGCCAGCCATCGCCGCGAGGCGGTGCGCGAGGTGTGGGTGGCTGGCCAACGCGTCGTCCACAATGGCCGCCACGGCGGAGAAGAGGCGGCGCAGCGCGACTTCCTCGCTGCCCGCGCCCGCCTGCTGGAGGCCCTGCGATGAGCCCGAGGATCGACCTGCTGCTGCGCAACGTGCGCATCGTCACCTGCGCCGACGATGCCTGCACGGTCACGCCGCCGGCCTTCGTGGCGATCTTCGGCGGGCTGATCGCCGGCCTCGGCCCGATGACCCACCTCGACCCCGACGCGCCGGTGCTGCGCGAGATCGATGCGGAGGGCGCGCTGCTCACGCCGGGGCTGATCGACTGCCACACGCATCTCGTGCATGCGGGCCACCGCGCCCGCGAGTTCGAGCTGCGCCTGCAGGGCGCGAGCTACGAGGAGATTGCCCGCGCCGGCGGCGGCATCGTCTCGACGGTGAAGCAGACGCGCGAAGCCGTTCCCGCCGACCTGCACGCGCAGTCGGCGCGCCGCCTGCAGACGCTCATGGCGCATGGCGTCACGACGGTGGAGATCAAGTCGGGCTACGGCCTGTCGCTCAAGGATGAGCTGAAGTGCCTGCGCGTCGCGCGCGAACTCGGCATGCGCCACCCGGTGACGGTGCGCACCACGCTGCTGGCCGCGCATGCGCTGCCGCCGGAGTACGCCGGCCGCGCCGACGACTACATCACCCACGTGGCCGAGCACATCGTGCCCGAGGCCGCGCGGCTGCGACTGGCCGATGCGGTGGACGCCTTCTGCGAGACGATCGGCTTCGACCTGCTGCAGACACGCCAGGTCTTCGACGCCGCGAAACGCGCCGGCCTGCCGGTCAAGCTGCACGCAGAGCAGCTCAGCAACATGCACGGCGCCGAACTGGCCGCCGAGTTCGGCGCGCTGTCGGCCGATCACCTCGAGCACGTCGACGAAGCAGGCGTGGCAGCGATGGCCCGCGCCGGCACGGTGGCGGTGATGCTGCCCGGCGCCTTCTACTTCCTGCGCGACACCCACGTGCCGCCGATCGACCTGTTCCGCCGTCACGGCGTGCCGATGGCGGTGGCCACCGACTGCAATCCCGGCAGCAGCCCGACCACCCACCTGCCGCTGATGATGAACATGGCCTGCACGC
>VFQN01001295.1_pt1 | contig 42468 bp, 26 predicted proteins | sample 3512371 | NCBI WGS metagenome assembly VFQN01 (sample SAMN10412370, study PRJNA504923) | tailings metagenome | isolation source: Replicate 2 from Balatoc abandoned mine | place: Philippines: Itogon, Benguet | collected 2017-08-28 | reverse complement strand
GGGCGACCTCGCGGAGATTCTGGACAAGATCGGCTACGTAATTCGCGAACGCTTCAAGATTCTCGGCACGGTGCAGGCATTAACCGGGGAAGGCCGGTTGAGCGGCATCGTGCTGATGGCGATGCCGGTCGCCATCTTTTTCGCTGTGTACTACCTCAATCCTGATTACGTGATGCTGCTGTTCACGACCGATCTGGGCAAGAAGATGCTGACCGGCGGAATCATCATGCAGATCTTCGGCGCGATCGCGATCAAGAAGATTATCGACATCAAGGTGTAGCCCGAATGATTCCCGTGATGCAGCCTTTTCACCGGGCCTGTTTTTAATGGGCCCGATCAGAAATTTACCTCAAAACACAGTGCAGGTACCGGCCCGCAGCGCAAGCGAGGAATCCCTGTTCTCCTTCACATGCCTCGCTTGCGCTGCGGGCTGGTGAATCATCCGATCGCCCGGGTTTTGTGACAGAACTGAGTGCCGAATGTTGACGATGGACATGACCACCCTGCTGCCGCTGGCGATCTTCCTGGGCATCACGCTGGGCGCGTGGGCGCTGATTTCGCTGTTCAGCGACACCAGTTCCCGGGCCACAGAGCGGCTGGATGAACTGCGAAATCCGAATCTGCGCGACAAGCAGCGGGGGAAAAAGCAGGGCATGGGCGCTGCTCTCGAAGCCGCGGCCCCGGCACTTTCCCTGGCGCTGCAGCCGAAAACCGAGCTGGAACAGAACCAGTTGCGGATTCGGCTGTCGAATGCGGGCTATCACAATCAGGAAGCATCGCAACTTTACCTGGCGATCAAGTTTTCCCTGCTGATTTTCGGGGCCTTGCTGGGCGGCGGCATCGGCATGCTGACTTATGGCCCCACCCAGAACGGCTACACCACGATCGTCCTGGCGGCCGGTGCAGGCTTCTACCTGCCGGAACTCGTGCTCAAGCTGATGGTCTCGTCACGACAGCAGAAGATTTTCCTGTCGCTGCCAGACGCTCTCGACCTGCTGGTGGTCTGTGTGGAAGCGGGCCTGGGTCTGGATGCTGCCTTGAGAAGGGTGGCAGACGAATTCGGAGACACTGCCCCGGAAATCTCCGGCGAGTTCAATCTGTGTCTGATGCAACTCAACATGGGACGGGCCCGTCGCGACGTGCTGCATGACCTGGGCGTGCGCACCGGCGTCGATGACGTGAAATCGCTGGTGGCGATCCTGATTCAGGCAGACAAGTTCGGGGCCTCCATCGCCCAGGCACTCCGGGTGCAGTCGGATGCCATGCGCATCAAACGCCGTCAGATTGCCGAGGAAAAAGCCCAGAAAACGGCGGTGCAGATGCTGTTCCCGATGGTGCTGTTCATCTTCCCCGGCATCTTCGTGGTGCTGGTGGGCCCGGCCGCGATCAAGATGATGGATCAGTTGCTGGACAAGTAAGCCGAAATCGTCCGGGAATCGCGAAACCGCCAGCGTGGAATGTCGCTGTCGGGAATCGCCCGGAAGTTGAGCGAGAGTCAAGAATTGCGCCTCAACCCTCAACCCTCAACCCTCAACTCCAGTCCAGCACGACCTTGCCGCAGTCACCGGAGAGCATGGCGTCGAACCCGCGCTGGAATTCGGTGTAGTGGTAGCGGTGCGTGATCACCGGAGCGATGTTCAGGCCGGACTGCAGCATCACCGTCATCTTGTACCAGGTCTCGTACATCTCGCGGCCGTAAATGCCCTTGATGGTAAGCATGTTAAAGATGACGGCGTTCCAGTCGATCGCCATCTCTTTTTCCGGGATACCCAGCATGGCGATCTTGCCGCCGTGGGCCATTTGCGCGATCAGGCTGTTGAAGGCCGCGGGACTGCCGGACATTTCCAGCCCGACGTCAAAGCCCTCTTTCATGCCCAGTTGCCGCTGGACCTCTTCAAGGCTGGTCTCCCGCGGATCGACTGCGAGCGTCGCGCCCAACTTCCGTGCGAGTTCCAGCCGGTACGGATTCAGATCGGTGACGACGACGTAGCGGGCGCCGGCATGCCGGGCCACTGCTGCGGCCATCACGCCGATCGGTCCGGCTCCGGTGATCAGCACGTCCTCTCCGAGCAGATCGAATGACAGGGCGGTGTGCACCGCGTTCCCGAACGGGTCAAAAATCGAGGCCACTTCCAGATCGATATCCGGCGCATGATGCCAGACGTTCGTCATGGGCAGAACAATGACCTTTGCAAAGGCTCCCGGCCGGTTGACTCCAACTCCCTGCGTGTGGGCACACAGGTGACGCCGGCCCGCCAGGCAGTTCCGACAGCGACCACACACCACATGGCCTTCGCCGCTCACAATTTCACCGGGATGGAAATCGGTTACGTTCGAGCCGACTTCCACCACTTCGCCGACGAATTCATGTCCGACGACCATCGGAACCGGAATCGTCTTGCTCGCCCAGGCATCCCACTTGTAAATGTGGAGGTCTGTCCCGCAAATGCCTGTTTTCAGCACGCGGATTTTGACATCATTGGTGCCCACGGCCGGTTCCGGGACGTCTGCAAGCCAGAGACCCGGTTCGGAACGCTGCTTGACGAGTGCGTGCATGGCGATGAATTCTCAACGCTGCGGGATGATGTTGGCAGCCCGGGGAATCGAAGTTCGCGGCTGCGCTGATCCTGACGGCGATGATCATCGTAAGCGGCCGCCGTTCGGTTTGCAAGACAATAATCCACTATATTGGACGACAGGGTGGCGACGCGCAAGCCTCAGGAAACCGATCCCGTCAGCAGCCACGTCAGTGAGCGCGTCAAACTGCTGCGCCAGCAGCGAGGATGGTCGCTCGAAGAATTGTCTGCCGCTTCGGGCGTCAGCCGCTCCATGCTGAGCCAGATCGAGCGGAACGAAGCGAACCCGACGCTGGCAGTGACCTGCAAGATTGCCCAGGCATTCGCGATGACGCTGGCAGAGTTTGTCGAAGTGCCCGGAGCCTCGGCCGGCATCAGCGTTATCCGGGCAGATGATCGCGCCCATCTTTTCCGCTCGGACAACGACTGCGAAATCCGGACGCTCTCGCCTCTGCATCTGGAAAAGGACGTGGAGTTTTACCAGGTGCGGCTGAAACCCGGCGGAATTCTGAGAAGTGCCCCGCATTTTCAGGGTACGCGGGAGTTTCTGACGGTGGAACTGGGCAAGGTCCGGATCGAGTCTGCCGACGATGTCGCGGAGTTGAACCGGGGCGACTCCGGCAGCTACCGGGCGGACGTGCCGCATTCGATCACCAATTCCGGGAAAGCGGATGCGACCCTGTTTCTGGTGGTGATTTACCAGTGACGGCGGAATGCCGCACCATCCCCGGGGATTCATCTTGCCAGATCGGCCGGATCTCCCTACAACACCGGCAAGCGCTGCCGGAGTACGCAGTTTGACGGGGGGACCATCCGTCGTTCGGCAGTCAGATCGATGCTCTCAAGGAGGGGAGTCACTGTGCCAGCTTCATCGTTCCGCCCAGGTGTCTTTGCGTCGTTGCTGTTGCTGGCAGCTGGTTGCGGACAATCTGAAACCCCGTCGACCGCCACGACCGGGACTGACTCCCCGTCCGCGTCTGCCGCTACCGCAACACCGGAAACCGCTTCCGCCGGCCCAGCCACAGTGAATGCGTCCACCGTGAGCATGGCAACGGCAACCCCGTCTGCAGCCGCCGGGGCGGAAGTCGCGGCCGAACCGGAGCCGGGAACTCCGGAATGGTCGATTCGCGAGATTATGCGCATTCGCCTCCTGCCCTTGCCTTCGCTCGAAACTGCCCAGGCAGAACCGCCGGCCGGGGACGACGGCTCGATCGTCGAAGCTGCTGCAACCACAGCTGACCCGGAAAAGATCCAGCAAGTCGTGGCCCAGACCCGCGAGCTCCGCCGCAGCCGCAACCTGGAGATCGTCAAGCTGTCGATGGATGCGATGGCCAAGTCGGCCAAAACTCCCGAAAAGGAAGATGTCTTCAACGCTGCTGTCCAGCAGTTCCTGGATGCTCATCTGCAACTGGCCCTGCAAGGCGATGAGGAAAGCATTGCAGCCCTGTATGAAGCTGCAGATGCCTTCTATGCCCGGCAAGCCGACTCCTCTGCCGCTGCCCAGGCCCAGTTCATTCTGGTGAATCTGGCCCACGCGAATGCACTGCGTTACGCCAAAGCGGAACCGCGCTGGCTGCAGGAGTTCTCACGGCATGCCCAGTTGCTGGCGACCCGGTTCCCGGATGAGAGCAGCCAGACGCTCCCGCTGTTGCTGGCTGCCGGACGCAGCTGCGAACTGAACGGGTTGACGGACGATGCGAAAGCCTGTTTCAGCCTGATCCAGACGAAGTTTCCGGAGTCTCCCCAGGCCACGCAGGTCGCCGGCATCTCACGCCGCCTGAATCTGGTGGGGCAGAAAATCGAATTCGGAGGCCCCACGTTCGACGGCAATCATGTGACCTTGGAAGACTATCAGGGCAAGACCATCGTCGTGATCTTCTGGGCCACCCATGCCAAACCGTTCCTCGATAACGCCGCTGCCCTGCAGGCACTTTCCGACAAGTACAAAAAATATGCTCAGGTGCTCAGTGTGAATCTCGACAGTGAAGACATCGCCATCGATAACTTCATCGAGAAGAACAACCTGACCTGGCCGATCATTTTCCATGTCGACCACGACAAGCGTGGCTGGAATGCTCCCCTGGCGGCTTACTACGGTGTAACCAGTGTTCCCACGATCTGGATCATCGACCCGACCGGAACCGTGGCTGCCACAGACCTGACTCCGGAGAATCTGGAAGCCAGTCTCCGGGACGTCATTTTGAAGCATCGGGCCGCAGCTGCTGCAAATGCAGGGGAAAACCGCACTGGAACCTAGGTGCACCTTGCACCACCGAGTTCAGCATCCCGAAAAGGCGAAACCATAAGTGGTTTCGCCTTTTTGTTTTGTGAGGCAAATCCAGCCATATGTCCCATTTGTGCACATCTAGTGTTCTTCCCCGCTGAAGTTAGTGCAAGCATGTATTATTTATGAACAGAAACCCAAGGGCCCACTTGTCGTCTAGACGCGCGTGAACTAGCATTTTCCCGCATGACCTGAGGCCCAGTACTGTACGATGGGGCGCACCCGGAGTCACAGACGGACTTCTACTCCCCGCGGTACCACCAGTGCATAACGGGACGCGGGAACAAATTCTGAGGGAGAAGTATTGATGTCGAAGCCCGCCCTGACGCAGCGTCAAAAAGAGATCTATGAATTCCTGAGGGACAAGATTGTCAATCGCGGGTATGGGCCGACGGTGCGCGAGATCGGATTGCAGTTTGGCATCCGTTCGCCGAACGGCGTGATGTGCCACCTGAAAGCACTGGAAAAGAAGGGCCTGATCAGCCGCGAATCGCACATGTCGCGCGCGATCCAGCTTTCCAATCCGCCCCAGCCCAAATCCAGCCTGCCGCTGGCCGGTCTGATTGCCGCCGGCCATCCCCTGCTGGCCCTGCAGCAGGAAGAGCGGATCGACTTCAGCGGACTGTTCAACTCGGAAGACCACGTCTGTCTGCGGGTCAAGGGCGAGTCGATGATCGACGATCACATCGCCGAAGGCGATTACGTGGTCGTTCGCAAGGGTGGCGAAGCCCGTGACGGCGACATCGTCGTCGCCCGTGTCGATGGCGATGAAGCGACCTTGAAGCGCTACTACCGTGAGACCCACCGCATTCGTCTGGAACCGGCGAACAAGGGAATGAAGCCGATTTTCTCGACCAACGTTGACGTGGAAGGCGTCGTCGTCGGCGTGATCCGGCAGTACTGATTCGTGCGGCTCTCCCCGGATGTCTTCCCTGAAACACGGCGTGGTCATTTTCCTGAGTGCGTGACACCGTGTCGGAAATCCCGGGGTAAAACCAGCAGATCCCGAACATAGCAGCCGGTGTTCAACACATACGCGCCATGTTTAACAACGGTTCCTGTTCAGGGAACGTGAACCGGCATCAGTCTGATCAAAACGGGCGGTTGACCAGAGACCGTTACAGCGACGGGGTATTCAGCACGTGGAACCCCACTCCGTCCTGTAGCAGTTCCGGTCGCCGCCCGTTTTCTTTTGAGTTTGCCAATTTCCGGACAGCCAATAGCCGAACTAATTTCCGGATTCGGCTATCATTCCGCCGTTGCCAGCCGGTGTTTTTCCGACCTGGCTTCCCCGATCCGGCTTTCCGGACCGGGTTCTGCTGCCCCGGTTCTCCCGACCTGTTGATGACATCATGAGCACGGATGCGATCGCGCGGCGCAAGGAAATTTTTCAACGGGCTGAAACGATTGTCGTCAAGGTCGGCACCAATGTGCTGTCGGCCGACGATGACCGCCTCGATCCGGAGCGCATCCGTCAGCTGGCAGATCAGATTCATGCAATCTGCCAGACGGGCCGCAAGATCGTACTGGTGTCGAGTGGTGCCATCGGGGCCGGCATGGGTTTGCTGGGATTAAAGACCCGGCCGAAAGATCTGCCGCACCTGCAGGCCGCCGCTGCGACCGGTCAGGCACATCTGATCCACATGTACGACGTCTGCCTGCGGCCTCACGGTTACCATGCCGCCCAGTTGCTGTTGACTGCCAACGATTTCAAGAACCGCGACCGTTACCTGAATGTCCGCAACACCCTGCTGACGCTGTCCGAGTTTCGCACGATTCCAATCGTGAACGAGAATGACACCGTCAGCACGGCAGAAATCAAACTGGGGGATAACGATCGACTGGCGGCGATGGTCGCCAACCTGTTGCCCGCGGATGTCCTCATCATCCTGTCGGTCGTCGATGGCCTGCTCTCCGGTGATCCCGGCGACCCGACCAGCCAGCGGATTCCCCTTGTCGACAAATACGACGAGCAACTGCAGGCGCTGGTGCGTCCCTCGAAAAGTTCGCGTGGTACGGGTGGCATGCAAACGAAGCTCGATGCCGTGCGCACAGCGACGGCGGTCGGCACCGACGTCGTTATCGCCCACGGCAAACGCGAGAACGTCCTGCAGCGAATTCTGGACGGGGAAGATCTGGGCACGCTGTTCGCGGCAGAACAACAGGCGCTGCCGGCCTGGAAACGCTGGATCGGCTTCACGCTCCCGCCGCAGGGACGTTTTGTGATTGACGACGGTGCCCGAACCGCGCTGGTCGAGAATGGCCGTTCGCTGCTGGCCATCGGAATCCGGAGCGTTGAGGGCGAGTTTTCCAAGGGGGAACTGGTCTCACTGATCGACCTGCAAGGGAAAGAAGTCGCGCGCGGTCTCACGAATTACAGCGCTGCTACCGCCCGCACCATTGCCGGCCAGCGTTCGGACCGGATCGTGCAACTGCTGGGAGCAGGGGCCTACGAAGAGGTCATCCACCGGGACAACCTGGTTGTTCGCTGTTGAGTTGTTGTTCGCTGTTGAGTTGTTGTTCGCTGTGGACTGGTCGTTTGCTGTGGAGTTGCGCCCTGGCGAGGGACTCCGTCAGCGCCGGGCAGAGCGTCGGTTTGCCGCGGTGTCGATCTGCTCAGAAATCGACTGCGACCCGGGTGCCCAGAATGTGATATTCACCTTCGGAAAAACCGCTGATCGGCGTCCGGTCATGAATCCGGCCGTAGACGTAGTTGAATTGCAACCGCGAATAGGGATTCCAGTACCAGTTGAGTCCCAGGGTCATGTTGCTTTCAATGCCGCCGAGAATGTCTGCGTCGGTGAGGTCGGCGTAGGAATAACGTATCGCCACCTGCCAGGCTCCCGGTCCTGGCGGATTCTCCAGGGCGTCCTTGCTCCAGTAAAAGTTGCGGAACGGTTTCACACGCTCCAGCTGCGCGGTTTCCCGGTCCCACGGAACATGCTCGCCGGTCAGAAAATAAGCGATGTAGACATAGCCGCCGTGGAAAGAGACGTCCTGAAACCCTTCCCGATGCACCCAGGTGTTCATCCACTCCCCGGCGATTTGCAGCGGGCCCTGATTAAAAACCGCTTCCAGTCCGGTAAGCTGGTAATCCTGCGCTCCGGCAATAACGCCGGTATCCAGCCAGCGGCCTGAAGTGCGCGCTTCCGGTCGCGAGCGAAACCTGGCGGTCGAAAACTCCGAGGACGCATTTCCGTCCGTGCTGGCGACGGTACCTGCCGTCGCAAGGTGTAAATAATTGCGTCCGTCGTCTTCATAGTAGACGGTTTGTGCCAGTCGACCGGCAAACTCTGCCTGATAGTCGCCGGCATCGGGTGTGGCAGTCACCGTCCCGATCGACTGCAGATCGCGGCCCATGAAACCGCCGAACCGCCAGTTGTAGCGCAAGTCTTCGGTGAAGCCGTAGGAAGCGATGCCGAACCGTCGGGAATCGGCGGTGAAGGCTTCAACGATCGCCGGTCGCTCCAGAAAGGTCGTAAACCGACTGCTTTCGATGGCATCCAGTCCGTAAGGGCGCTTCTGGTTCCCCACCAGCACGGTCTGGAAGAACGGCAGATTTTCCCAGCCGATGAAGTTGTCTTTCAGTTGCGGGTTATTAGGGTCGTTGAAATCGACTTCCAGCTTGTACAGCATATTATCGGAGATGGTGCCCGCAACGCCGATCCGCAACCTGCGGAACAGGAAACGATCGTCAATGGCATCGAACGGATCACCGTTTTCAAAGGCATCCTCGCCCGCCGACTGACCGGGAAACGCCCAGTAATCCGCCTGGATACGCCCCGTCCAGTTCATCGTGGGACGGGAGCTTTTTGATTTGGACGACGACTGCCCCTTCTCCAGGGCTTCAAGACGCTTGAGAATGTCATCCCCCAGGGGCTGGGAGGTGTCCGGCGACTGGGGGACGTCGTCCGACAGCAGATTATCGATCTGATTCTGCCGTTCCTGTCCGGACAGGGTCTGCGGGACCGGGACTGCCGGAGCCGGTGTCACATCATCCGACAGCAGGTTTTCGAGTTGATCCCGACGCTGTTCCGCGGCCTGCATTTGCCGGAGCGGGGTATTGGCAGACTGGGCAAACAGGAACGTGGAGCCTGCGGCATCGTCCGCCGGAATCTGGGCAGCAGCCGGCCGCGCTGCCAGCGACCACGTCAGCAAGATCGCCGCCGCCACGGTGAACGAAGAATTCACGGATAAGAAGAAAATACGCATTCCACCTGAAACTTCATGCAAAAGATGCTCGCCTGCATCTCTTGATCGTCCGGCAAGGTCGCCGTAATGAGAAAACTCACCCCACCTTGCCATTCATAACGGAATCGACAGGATTGCCGGGAGAGTCAGTTCCCGGACAGGCCATCGGGACCGGGGAGCGCCGTCCCACTTCCCGGCGGGTGCCGTCAGCTCCCGGCCAGCTCGTTGAGCGGCTGGTGTGCAGTTCGACCTTGTCCGGGCAGCGCTCCGCTGTTTGACGAGGCACTGGCGACTGAAGATGCTGTCAGCATGAAAGATGTGGTCCACCAGAATTCCGTGTCAGAGCCTGCCCCGCGTCCTCGTTTGCTGATCGCGGGCTGCAGCACGCGTGCGGCGGCATGGTCGGCGGTCCGCGCCGGCTTCGCGCCGGTCTGCATCGATCAGTTCGGCGACCGTGATCTCTGTGAAGTCGCCGAGGTCATCCCGGTCACGCGCTATCCGGCTGACCTGCCGACCGCGGTTCGGGACGCTGCCACGGTCGGATGGCTGCCAGTCGGCGGCCTGGAAAACTCGGTCGAAATCCTTCGAGCCCTGAGCGAACTGAATTCGAGAATCGGTCCTTGTCTCGGAGCGACCCCGGCAGACATCGCGACTCTCCGCGATCCGGTCCGGTTGCAGACCATCGCCCGTGAGTGCGGCTGGCGGGAGGCAGCTGTCTGGTCAGCGGCGTCCCGATGTCAGGAAGTCCGGGAGCACATCCAGACCGTCGGGTCGCCGCTGACCTGCGGTAACTGGCTGGTGAAACCGCTGCAGAGTGGCGGTGGTCTGGGCATCCGTCGTCTCAAAAAGCCTGAAGACGTTCAGGAATTCCCGAACAACCCCCGCGTTTACTATCAGCAATTCATGCCAGGAGTTCCCTGTGCAGTGCTGATGCTGATCGGCGCTGGCGACATCGAGTGTCTGGGCTGGTCGCAACAGCTGATTGGACTGGAACCGGAAGTGACTGGCGAACCGTTTGCCTATCATGGCAGCATTGGCCCCTTGCCCATGTCTGCAGATCTGGCACGGCGCTGGGAACTCACGACGGCACGGCTGATTGCGGGCACCCGCTATCGCGGGCTGCTGGGAATCGACGTGATCTGTCACGGCAATGAGGTGTCCCTGATTGAGGTCAATCCCCGCTACACCGCGAGTTGTGAAATTCTCGAACTGCAACAGCGCCGCCCCCTGCTCGAGCGGCATTGCCGCGCGTTCGGCCTGACGGTCAGAACGCAGGAATTACCGGAGCATCCTGATGAATCAGGCGGCCGGATGATCGGCAAACGAATTGTGTACGCTGATCACGACCTGACAATCGCGGAACGGTCCCTGGCGGAACTGACCATTTCCGAACTGGCCGGGCGCACTCCCGGCCGGTCACACTGGACATTGCCGGAGATGTCGGACTTGCCGTGGCCAGGCACCAGGTTCAGCCAGGGACAGCCGGTCTGTACGGTCTGGGCCTGTGGAACGGGAGTCGAGGACGTCGCTTCCCGACTGGAGGAACGGGTCCAGCAAATTCGGACCCGGCTGCGTATATCCCCATAAATCTGCCAGGGGGATTCCCCATCTGCCGGCCTGCTGTTCAGGCGATGGGCACATTTCTCACCCGGTTTCGGACAGGTCGCTTGCCTAATTGAACCTCCTGGCATATCCACAATTGACGGTAACGACATCGCGAGGCACTGTAGACTCACAATGTTGACCTGATGGCTTTGAAAGTGATCTCATGCCCACGGCAAAGAACGTCTACGGGACGGACCTGGAAAATTGCAGCCTGAGCCCGACCACCGGCTGGTATCGCGATGGCTGTTGCCGCACCGGCCCCGGCGACGTGGGACTGCACCTCGTCTGCGCACGCGTCACCGAGGAGTTCCTCGAGTTCTCGAAATCGCGCGGGAATGATCTCTCGACGCCGAATCCCGAGTGGGATTTTCCGGGACTGGAACCGGGCGACCAGTGGTGCCTGTGCGTGCAACGCTGGAAAGAAGCTCTCGCGGCCGGCGTCGCACCTCCGGTGGTGCTGGCCGCCACCCATATCTCGACGCTGGAATTCGTCTCACTCGAGGAACTGGAAGAACATTCCGTCTTTTGAGCGGCGCTGGCTTACGATTTCGCCTCAGTACCCGGCGGGCTGGCCGGACTTGCGGGGATCGCTCGCAGGCTCAATGCCGGCTGCCGTACGCCGCACCGCCTGCGTGGCTGCCAGCCCTGCTGCCGGCTGGACGCGGTGACCTTTCGCAGACAGCAGCGGGGTCATGGCTTTCAGCCCCGGCTCCAGTAACACCTGGTCGGGCTGCCACTGGTGATGCAGCCGCGCCGCGGACACGGCTGCCGTCGCAGATTGATCAAACTGGAGCATCGCCAGCAGCACCTGCAGGGTGGCAGTAATAATTCGCGGCCCGCCCGAAGCTCCCGCGATCGCGACCGCACGGCCGTCTTTCAACACAATCGTGGGCGACATGCTGGAGAGCGGCTTCTTGCGCGGGGCGACCAGATTCGCATCGGACTGCTTCAGTCCGAAGGCATTGGTCTGTCCCGGGATCGCCGTGAAATCGTCCATTTCATTATTGAGGACGATGCCCGTCACCGGATCGACTACATAACTCCCAAACGTTGTATTGATCGTTTCCGTGCAGGCGACGGCGTTCCCGTCGGCATCCATCACGCAAAAATGCGTCGTGCCGGCATCATCGGGCAATTGAAAACGGCCGTAGGCGTCGGGAGACAGCGTCTGGTCCCGGCGAATTTTCCGGGCCAGCTGGATGGCATGTTCGCGGCTGAGCAGTCGCTGGACCGGGACCGCCACGAAGTCGGTGTCGGCCAGAAACTCCGCCCGGTCAGCGAAGGCATGTTTCAGCGCTTCGATCAGCACATGCTGACGCTCACCATCCGGCAGCGTGTTCCATTGCGGATGTCCTTCCTGCTGGCTCCACTCCTTCAGAATCTGCAACGTTTCCAGGATCGCGATTCCGCCGCTGGAAGGAGGCGGCATCGTCAGCAACTGATAATCACCATATTCACCTTGCAACGGCTGACGGGCGACCGGTTGCATCTGCTGCAGATCGGCTCGTGACAGTCTGCCGTGCAGACGGTCATTCAGCTTCAGCAGGGCATCGCCGATGGGACCATCCGCAAAAGCTGCCGGCCCCTGTTCTGTCAGGAGTTCCAGAGCCTTGCGCTGCGGAGAGTAGAAACGGTCGCCATCCGCCCATGCCTTGCCGGAATTCAGATACAACTCCCACAGCGGTGCATAAGTGATTCTCAATGATTCATCCCGGGTGAACCGCTGGAGCAGCGACCGCTGGGTGCTGCGGGCAAACCGATCCACGGGAACCCCGTCCGTTGCCAGTTTCAATGCCGGCGCGAGAACGGTGCGCAGCGGCAGGCGACCTGCACGGCGGTGGATCTCGCACAGCCCGGGGATCTGTCCGGGAACGGCGACTGCCAGCATGCCATGCACGCTGGGTTCCGCGATGCCCGCTTTTTCCGCAGCAGAATACATGTCCGCAGTAGCTGCCAGCGGCGCCCGCTCGCGGTAGTCCCATGCGATCGAGGTCTGTTGTTCTGCATCCCAGTGCAGCAGAAACCCGCCGCCGCCCATGCCGGAACTTTCCGGACGCAACACCGACAGTGCGAAAGCGGTCGCGACGGCGGCATCAATCACATTTCCGCCCTGCCGCAGAATCTCCACGCCCGCCTGGCTGGCCAGCGGATGATCTGCTGCCACCGCTCCATGCGGATAACGCGGTGGCTCCTCACCAACTGCAAAGAGCTGGCCTGCCCCATGCGGCAGGCAGTTCAGAACGGCGACGACCAGCAGCGCCGGTTTGAAAGCAGAAACCGCACGGTGGCGAGAAACACTGCGGTGTTGAGACGAAGGCCACATGACAGGCTCCCCGCACAGGATTGCTGAACCGATGGCCCGGTCGCTCGCAGTCGAACTGCCTGGCCTGATACACTATCACCAACACGGTCAAAAACGAGACAGGCTGTCCCACGCACGCAGGAAGTGAAACGCGAAGTCACTTCCAGGCGGGAGCAGCATCCAGCCGGCATCCGTGAGTTGTCCCGTCCATGCAGCCAGAGCCTGGTTGCCACGTCCACTCGCTACAGGAATCGTACAGAATGGCGGTGTTTCTCGGTATCGACGTCGGCACCAGTGGCACCAGAACGCTCGCCATGCAGGCCGACGGGGAAATCCTGGCTTCGGCGACGTCCGAATATCCGCTTTCCAATCCGAAGCCCGGCTGGTCGGAACAGAATCCGGACGACTGGTGGAAGGCCACCGTCGAGACCGTCAAGAAGGTCATGAAGGCCGGCAAGCTCAAGCCCGAGGACATCGCCGGCATCGGCCTCAGCGGTCAGATGCACGGCAGCGTGTTTCTCGACAAGCAGCAGCAGGTCATTCGACCGGCGATCCTGTGGAACGACCAGCGAACCGCAGATGAATGCGCCGACATCGAAAAGAAGGCGGGCGGTCGCGAAAAACTGATCGACATGGTCGCCAATCCGGCGCTGACCGGCTTCACAGCGCCCAAGATCCTGTGGCTGCGCAAGCATGAGCCGAAGCATTTCGACAAGACGACGCAGGTGCTGTTGCCGAAGGATTACATCCGTTTCCGGCTGACGGGCGAATACGCGACGGAAGTCAGCGATGCCTCGGGCACGCTGCTGCTCGACGTCAAGAACCGCCAATGGTCGAAGCAGTTGCTGGACAAACTGGATCTCAGTCCGTCCCTGTTGCCGAAAGTGCATGAATCCGAAGACGTCACCGGTGAGTTGTCCGCTGCGGCGGCGAAGTTGCTCGGCCTGAAGCCCGGAGTGCCGGTTGTCGGCGGCGGCGGGGACCAGGCGGCCGGGGCCGTGGGCAACGGAATCGTCAAGCGTGGCGTCATCTCGGCGACGATGGGCACCAGCGGGGTGGTGTTCGCCCACAGCGACGATGTCCAGATCGATCCGCAGGGTCGCGTGCATACCTTCTGTCACGCAGTGCGCGGCAAGTGGCATGTGATGGGCGTGGTGCTGTCGGCCGGCGGCAGCCTGCAGTGGTATCGCAATCAACTGGGCCAGGGCGAGATCGCCGCCGCGCGGAAGATCAAGACCGACCCGTACAACCTGCTGACTGACGCCGCCGCGGAGGCGCCTCCTGGCTGTGAAGGGCTGTTTTTCCTGCCCTATCTGAGCGGAGAACGCACGCCGCACGCCGATCCGTCCGCCCGCGGTGCGTGGATCGGCCTGAGCCTGCGGCATACGCAGTCGCACCTCATCCGCTCCGTAATTGAAGGAGCAACGTATGCCATGCGGGACTGCCTGGAAATCATCAACGAACTGAAAATCCCGATTCGTGAAATCCGGCTGTCCGGTGGCGGCGCCCGCAGCAAATTCTGGCGACAATTGCAGGCCGATCTGTACGGTCGCCGGGTGGTCACGATCAATGCCGAGGAAGGCCCGGCTTACGGGGCGGCCCTGCTCGCCGCAGCCGGGACCGGGGCCTATAAAAACGTGGTGGAAGCCTGCGCTGCCACCATTCGGGTCACGCAGTCGACCGATCCCCAGGCAGAAGCCAAGCGGATCTACACCAAGTGCTATCCGATGTATGGCCGGCTCTATAAAACGCTGAAATCGGATTTTGCGGAGTTGCAACGCTTGATCGAGGAGTGTGAATAGCAAGGATGGGCAGGGCGTTCACGGTGGCAAATCGCTCATAGTGGCAAATCACGGTGACCGTAAGGAGGGATTCCGATGGCTGCATTATTCCTGACCGAAGCCGACGTGGAATGGCTGCTGGAGATGCCTGCGGCGATTGAGGCCGTGGAAGCCGGATTTCGGGCCTGGGCAGACGGCAAGGCCGACAATCAGCCGCGACGGCGGGTATCGGCTCCGGGTGCAGTATTGCATCTGATGGGGGCCGCCTCGGAGTACCTGGGGTTTCTGGGCGTCAAGGTCTATTGCACCACCCGATCCCGGGCCACGTTCCACGTCTGGCTGTACGATGCCGAATCCGGCGAACTCGCGGCAGTCATCGAAGGAGATCGCCTCGGACAGATGCGAACCGGTGCTGTCACCGGAGTTGCGACCCGCGCGATGGCCCGGCCGGACTCTGCCATCGTCGGCTGTTTTGGCACCGGCAAACAGGCTCGCACGCAATTGCAGGCCGTCTGCGCGGTCCGCAAGATCGAGAGAATCGAGGTCTACGGGCGGGATGAAAGTCGCCGCCGGCAATTCGCCGCGGAAATGACCGAGTTGTGTAATGTGCCGGTCGTCCCGGTTCACGAACCGGATGCCGTAGCGGCCGAGAAAGACATCGTGATCACTGCCACCTCGGGCAAGGCCCCGTTGTTTGACGGGCGCGTCCTGGATGAAGGCACCCATCTGAACGTCATCGGCAGCAACTGGCTGACGAAGGCCGAAATTGACGTGGCTACCGTCTGTCGGGCCGATCATCTGGTGTGCGATGACGTCGAGGCCTGCAAGCTGGAGGCCGGCGATTTTGTCGCTGCCCTTGAAGCCGGCGCGCTGGAATGGGAGCGGGTCCACGATCTTGCCGCAGTGTTAACCGGTCAGGAAACCGGTCGGGCCGTGCCCGCAGATATCACGCTGTTCAAGTCCGTCGGGCTGGCTCTGGAAGACGTCGCAGTCGCCGTCCGGATCTACCACCGGGCACTGGCTGAAGCGGTCGGCCAGCGATTGCCGTTCTGACGGCCCGATTTCCGGCAGGGAAATCACCGCCGGCAGCGGTCAACCGGGACGTTCGGCAGAAGGTGCCGGTTCGCGTCGCTATTTCTTCGCCTGTCTGGATTTACGCGCCTTGCAATCTATTCAGATTGGCGAGCGCTCTTTACCGGTTGCGCGGATTGTGGAATACTTTCCGCCACGCAGGCACGGCGCGAATGGAATCGTTGTGTCCCGAACTTTCGACTCTGGCAGGGATGCTCGTATGAGCGTGTCGGTAGTAGTGCCGGTTTATAACGAAGTCGACAACGTCACTTTGTTGTATGAGGCCATCGCAGGCGTAATGAACGCGCAGAAGTGCGAATGGGAACTGATCCTGGTCAATGATGGTTCCCGAGACGGCACCAGCGGCAAGCTGGCAGAACTGGCCGAGCACGATGCCCACGTCAAGGTAATCGAGTTCCGCAAGAACTACGGTCAGACTGCCGCCATGCAGGCCGGCATTCAGGCAGCCTCGCTGGATGTCACCGTCCTGCTCGACGGCGACCTGCAGAACGATCCGACCGATATCCCGATGATGCTGGCTAAACTGGACGAAGGTTACGACCTCGTGCATGGCTGGCGCAAGAATCGTCAGGATACGTTCATCAACCGCAAGCTGCCGTCAAAAATCGCCAACTGGATCATTTCCCGGGTGACCGGTTTTCCGGTTCACGACCTCGGCTGCAGCCTCAAGGCGATCAAGACCGAGATTGCCCAGGAACTGCAGTTGTACGGGGAAATGCACCGCTTCATTCCGATTCTCGCCCACTGGCGGGGCGCTCGCTGTGTGGAAGTGGTGACCAATCACCATGCCCGCCGCTTCGGCACCTCGAAGTACGGCATCTCGCGCACCACCCGGGTGATTCTGGACCTGCTGACGGTCAAGTATTTCATTCACTACGCTGCCAGCCCGATGAAACTGTTCGGTTCCATCGGCCTGGCCTGCTTCGCTCTCGCATCCTTGTCCGGTGCTGCAACCCTGTGGATGCGGCTCGGTCACGATGTGCACATGACCCGCAATCCGTTATTGCTGCTCACCTGCCTGTCGCTGATGCTGTCTGCCCAGTTCCTGTTCCTGGGCATGCTGGGTGAACTGTGCTCGCGCATCTTCTTTGAAGTGCGCGGCATGCCGCCGTATGCCATCCGCTCGACCCGCAATTTCGAGCCGCACACGCTCCCGGCCTTTGAACAGACCCGCCGCGCTGCGTAATCGAACTGCCGCATCGCAGATTTTCACTGACGGAAGCCCGGGGATCGCCATCCCCGGGCTTTTATGCTTGCTGAGCCGCGCGATTCCGCAAAATCCCGAACGCAATTCGCAGCAGGTCGTATGGGACACTGCCGCCCAGATCGTCGAATACCGGTTTCAGCCGGTCCAGCGACAGCCGGCTGGCAGATTCAGCGATCCGCTCCAGCACCACCGCATCCAGCCACGGCTCGGGATCGGTGATGCCCTGGTCGACGACGAACTGGTGCAAATACTGCATTACGGTCGAGCGGGCACGGCCCATCTGTTCGCAGACCTGTTCGATCGTCGCTCCTTCGCCGAACAGACGGCTGGCGATTTCCTGAGACCGGTTGGTTTCCACCGGCGGCGATGTCCGTGGCTTGAGTTCGTCAAACTGGTTGGTCGACACCCCCTTTTCCGTGCAGTACGCGGTGATGCTGGCCACGAAGGCTTCGCCGTATTCACTGGCCTTGCGTTCGCCGACACCGTGAATCTGGCGGAACATTTCGGGCGAATCGGGGCGGTGGCGTGCCAGTTCCTGCAAGGTAACGTCGCCAAACACGATAAACGGGGCCACGCCGCGGGCTTCTGCCAGTTGCCGCCGCAGTTTTCGCAGGTGATCGAACAGGCCGGCATCCACGCCGTCCATGGAGGACCGGGCTGCCCGCCGCGAACTCTCTGTCGACCGCTCCCCGGATTTCTTGCCGGGTTGCAGGAGGCGCGGGGTGGCATTCCCTTTCAGCAGGTCGCGTCCGCCCGGAGTCACCTTGACCACGCGGAACTCACCCTCCCTCGCACAGAACCCCTGGCCGGTGAGCTGCTCCAGCCAGTTCCGCACGTCCGCCTTGCGGTGCTCTTTCAACAGGCCGTATGTCGAGAGTTTGTCATGCCCGTTGTCGAGAATCCGGGCATCGCGGGAACCGGTCAGCACCTGGGCCACATAGTCCGCACCGAAGTTCTGGTTCACGCGAATCACGCAGGACAGAATCTTCTGGGCCACGATCAGCGAGTCGGGCACCACGTCCAGTTGATCCAGACAGGCATCGCACGCGCCGCAATGCTCGCTGTCCAGTTGCTGGCCAAAGTACTCGACCAGGGCTGCATGACGGCAACTGACCGACTGGCAGTAGCGTTCCATCTCGCGCAGGTTCTTCATCATCTGCGCGGCAGCCTCGCCTTCCAGATCGCCCTGCAGGTTCTGCCAGGTGATGAAGTCGCGCGGACCATAGAACAGGCAGCATTCCGAAGGCAAGCCGTCCCGCCCTGCCCGGCCGGTTTCCTGCTGATAATGCTCCAGCGATTTCGGAGCCGACGTATGGATCACGAACCGCACGTTCGGCTTGTCGATGCCCATACCGAACGCCACCGTCGCCACGACGATGTCCACCTGTTCGTTCAGAAACGCATCCTGGTTGCGATGCCGCTGTTCATCGGTCAGGCCGGCGTGATAACGGGCCACGCGATAGCCGTCCTCCTTGAGTTCCGCCGCCAGGCTGTCGACCTCGCGACGTGAGATGCAATAGATCACCCCCGCTTCATCGCGATGCCGTTCCAGGACCTCGCGGATCTGCTCCTTGCCCGACTGGCGTCGCTGGACGCGATACGTCAGGTTCGGACGATCGAACGAGCCGACGATAAAACGATGCTCATCATGGCTGAGCTGTCGGGCGATGTCCTCCCGTACCGATTCAGTCGCGGTCGCGGTGTAGGCATGCACGCCGACGTTGGGAAAGCGTTCCCGCAACTGGCCGAGCATGCGGTACTCGGGCCGGAAATCGTGACCCCAGGCACTGATACAGTGGGCCTCGTCGATCGCGAAGAACGAAACGTTCGCTTCGCCCAGGAAGTCGAGCATCCGTTCGTTGCAGAGTCGTTCCGGCGCAACGTACAGCAGTTTGAGACGACCGCCGCGGATGTCGTCGGCAATCTGTCGTCGTTCGTGAGGCGGCTGCGAACTGTTGATGGCCGAGGCAGCGATGCCGCATTCCCGCAGGGTATCCACCTGATCCTTCATCAGCGAGATCAGCGGCGATACGATCACTGCCAGCCCGTCCATGACCACGGCCGGCACCTGATAGCACAGCGATTTTCCTCCGCCGGTCGGCAGGACCACAACGGAATCGCGATGTTCCAGCACCGCCGACATCGCCTCCAGTTGCAAGGGACGAAATTCTTCATATCCCCAATGAGCGAGCAGCGCTGCGCGCAGGCGGTCCTGATTGTCCAGCGTGGTCTGCACGGTCATTCGCGGTCTCATCGTTCCGAAGCATCTGCGTAACGACGCTGATTGTAACGGAATCTCTCGCCGTTCGCGCAATTGGTCGAACGGCAGGAAGTGACTATCATGCAGTTCTGGAAATGAATCGCGAACCCGCCAGCGTGGAATGCTCACCGGATTCAAGAATCCACGCTGGCGGGTTCGCGATTTATGAATCTGCACTTGCGCTCCACCAGGACCGGTCTTTCATGAACTCTCCCGTCGCGCTGCCGCCCGACGCGCCCGGTGCTTATGCACGCGATGGTTATTCCATCATCCGGCAGCTGTTCTCCCCGGAGAAATTGACAGTCCTCTGCACCGAATCAGAACGACTGCTGGCCCGAACCGATTTGATCGATTTCCGCAACCTGCGCTGCCGCTGGCAGAACGAATGCCAGACCGGCGAATGCCGGTTCGATGCATACGACCCGATCATCGATCTCAGCCCCGCCTTCGAGCAGATTGCCCGCGATCCGCGACTCCTTGCCGTGCTGGAGGCCCTGCTGGGCGAACCGTACTGCCTGTTCAAGGACAAGCTGATCTACAAACCGCCGGGCGCACTGGGATATGGATTGCATCAGGACTACATTGCGTGGCCGACGTTTCCCCGCAGTTTCCTGTCCGTGGTGATTCCCCTCGAACCTGCCACCCGCGAGAACGGCTGCACGATCGTCTACCCGGGACTGCACCGCCAGGGCCTCCTGTCGCCCGCGGATGGCGACTATCACGAACTGGACCCCGCCGCCGTGGCCGGGACGACCGAAGTCCCGCTGGAACTGGAAGTTGGCGACATTGCAGTTTTCGGCGGATTCCTCCCGCACCGGTCCGCCGAGAACGCATCTGCCACCTGGCGACGGCAACTCTACCTCAGCTACAACGCCCTGTCCGACGGCGGCGACTGCCGGACACAGCATTACCAGGAATTCCACACCTGGCTCAGGCAGAAATACGGCGAGTTTGGCCGTAACGAGACGTGGTTTGATTGAAAAAAGTTGAGGGTTCAGGGTTGAGAGTTAAGAGACAGAAAAGGCCCGTGACACTGATCTTCTGACTCTCAACCCTCAACTCCCAACTCTCAACCCTCCTTACAATCTGCCCGGTCGCGGCATGGCACGTGCATTCGTAACGGTTGAGCCGGGAATGACGACCGGCATTGACGGTTGGGCAGCGAACACATACGCTTGCAAGATGCGGACTTGCGACACAAATTCCGCAGCTGGACTGCCAGAGGTGGCCCGGCGGGAACTGTCGGAATGGCAGTTGCCGTGACAGGCTGTTTCCGGCGCTCCGTATCGCTGACCAAATTTTGGCCCCTTTCTCAGCAAGATCGCAGCAACACTATGGAAGCTCTCGAACGGATTGGGGACGTTTTCAACTCGGGAATTGCCTCGGCCGAACGCCTGATCACACGGATGTTCGGTTCCTCTAACGAAAACCGGGTCCGCAAGATCGGATTCATCCGGGATAAACAGGGCAAAACGACCATTGCCCCCGGCTCGGCGCTGGACCGCATTAATTCGCTCGAACCACAGTTCGAGAAGTACAGCGAAGCGGAACTGAAGGAGCTGACCAGCAAGTTCCGCGCCCGGCTGCGAGATGGCGAAACGCTGGATCTGCTGTTGCCGGAAGCGTTTGCAGCCGTTCGCGAAGCCGGAAAACGCTTCCTGAAAATGCGGCACTACGACGTGCAGATGGTCGGCGGCTACATCCTCCACCAGGGCATGATCGCCGAAATGTCCACCGGGGAAGGCAAGACCCTCGTTGCGACCCTGCCGGCCTACCTGAATGCGGTGGCCGGGCACGTGCATGTCATTACCGTGAACGATTACCTCGCCCGCCGCGATATGGAGTGGATGGCGCCGCTCTACATGGGCCTCGGCCTGACCGTCGATGCCATCCAGTCCCAGATGGACCCGACCCGCCGCAAGAAGGCCTATTCCTGCGACATCACCTACGGTACGAACAACGAGTTCGGCTTCGATTACCTCCGCGACAACATGAAGTGGAGCGTCGATACCCAGGTGCAGGGACCGCTCGATTACGCGATCGTCGACGAAATCGACAACATCCTGATCGACGAGGCCCGGACGCCGCTGATCATCTCCGGTCCTGCCAGCGACGACACCTCGAAGTATCCCCGCGCGAACAAGATCGCGATCCAGCTCCGCAAGGACGAACACTTCGAGGTCAAGGAAAAGGAACACACCTGCCATCTGACCGAAGCCGGCGTGCGTCATGCTGAAGAACTGGCCGGCGTCGAGAGTTTCTACACCGCCGGCAACATGGAATGGCCGCACCTCATCGACAATGCCCTGAAGGCCCACCACCTCTACAAGCGCGACGTGCATTACATGGTGCATCAGGGCGAGGTGATCATCGTCGATGAACACACCGGTCGCGCGATGGTCGGCCGGCAGTGGAGCGACGGCCTGCACCAGGCAGTGGAAGCCAAGGAAGGGGTGCGGATCAAGGAAGAATCGCAGACGCTGGCGACGGTCACGCTGCAGAACTACTTCCGCCTCTACAAGAAGCTGTCCGGCATGACCGGCACCGCCATGACGGAAGCCAACGAATTCTGGAAGATCTACAAGCTGGACGTCGTGAACGTCCCGACCAACCGGCCGAACCAGCGGCAGGATGCTCCGGATGCCATCTACCGCACCGAGCCGGAGAAGTGGAATGCCGTCGTTGAGGAAGTGAAGGAGTATCACGCCACCGGCCGTCCGGTGCTGGTCGGGACGGTATCGATCGAGCACTCGGAACTGGTCAGCCACAAGCTCACCAAGTGGGGCATCAAGCACAACGTGCTGAACGCCAAGCATCACGAGCGCGAGGCAGAAATCATCGCCCAGGCCGGGCGGAAAAACGCGGTGACCATCGCCACGAACATGGCCGGCCGCGGCACCGACATCATTCTGGGTGGCAACCCGGAATACATGGCCTGGGATGAACTGCAGCAGACCTACGAATCGCGGCTGGACGTGCCGAAACACGTCTGGGAAGACACCACCCGTTCCATCGGCGAGCGCGAAGGGATGGCGGCGGAAGGTCGTGAAGTCGCCCAGCTGGGTGGTCTCCACGTATTGGGCACCGAACGGCACGACAGCCGCCGGATCGATTTGCAGTTGCGTGGCCGTGCAGCCCGCCAGGGCGACCCCGGCAGTAGCCGGTTCTTCGTGTCCCTCGAAGACGACCTGATGCGCAAGTTTGCCGGCGACTGGGTGAAGAATGCCCTCGCCTGGCTGGGGATGCAGGAAGGCGAACGCATCGAATCGAAGATGGTCACCAGCCGCATCGAAGGCGCCCAGAAAAAGGTCGAGGAACGCTACTTCGAGGTCCGCAAGAATCTGCTCGAATACGACGAGGTGATGGACGAGCAGCGGAAGCGGGTCTACGCCTATCGCCAGAACGTGCTGGAAGGCACCGATTGCCGCGCCCTGATTCTGCAGATGATCGACAAGCAACTCGATCGCTGGACGAAGCACTTCCTGTCGCCCACCTACCGCTGGGAAACCGTGGCTGCCTGGAGCAACCAGCATCTGGGCGTGGAGCTGGAACCGTCCAGCATCAAGGGGATGGATGCCGATCAGTGCCAGCAACTGATCATCGATCAGGCCGAACGTCAGGCTGACAATTCAATCCGCGAAGCCATCGACGAAAACGTCCCGGCCGATGTGGAAGATGAACGGGAGCGCAACTGGAACGCGATGGCCCGCTGGGCCAATGCCCGCTTCAACCTGAATCTGAACGAGCGCGATCTGAAGAAGATGCCGCTCGACGAGTTGCACCCGTATCTGTATCAGCGGGCCCGGGAAGCGATCGGCCGGCTGGACCTCCAGCCGGTGACGATCTTCCTCGATCCCAACTGGGGTCCGCGTTCGCTGGCCAACTGGGCCCAGCAACAGTACGGATTGCCGCTGAACGAGGAGCTGTTCGTCGGCAAATCGGTCGAGGATGCCCGGCAGATTGTCCGGGAAAAGATCTACGAACATTACCGGCTGAAGGAAATTGAATTCCCCGTCTCCGTGGGGATGACCAGCTTCATGTCGGAAGGCGGCGGTCCGAACGGACAGCGCTACGACCGCGAAGGTCTCGTGAAGTGGGCAGCAGCCCGCTTCCAGTCGCGGTTGCTGATCGACGAGGTTCAGGATCAGCCGCGGCACTGGATCGCCCAGAAACTCAAGGATCTGAGCGAACGGTTCTTCGAGAACGGTGAGGACATCGCGGAACTGCCCGAACGTCTGGACGCGGTTTTCGGTCCGGTCGAAACCGACGACAAGCACGCACAGAAAAACGGAGCCCGGAAGCCTCACCTCGCGAAGGACAAGGCGGCGCTGGCGAAACTGCTGACGTGGGCCAACGAGGAATTCGCAGCCAATCTGACGCTGGAGGCTTACGACCGTGCCGATCGCGCCACGGTCGAGCAGGCGATCCATAACGCCTACGAACGCCGCTTCCGTCCCGAGCTGTCGCAGACGGAACGCAGCCTGATCCTCGACCGGCTGGACACTGCCTGGAAAGATCACCTGTACTACATGGACCATCTGCGTCAGGGGATCGGTCTGGTCGGCTATGCCCAGAAAGATCCCAAGGTCGAATACCGCAAGGAAGGCATGCGGGCGTTCGACCAGATGTGGGAGCGGGTCGGTGGCGAAGTCACCAGCTTCGTGTTCCGCGTCGAGAACCAGAGTCCGGAATATGTGGGTTCGCTCTGGCGGGTCACTTCCGCCACGCACGCTGCTCCGGCCGACGTAGTCGCTGAGACACCGGAATCGTCCGAGCCGTCACGAAACGGTTCCCAGCTGGAACCGGGCCAGGAAGCCAAAGCGGTGGACCCGATCCGGAACTTCGGAGACAAGGTCGGCCGCAACGACCCGTGCCCGTGCGGCAGCGGCAAGAAGTACAAGAAGTGCTGCGGAGCCAACTGACGGCCTGCCAGCGACAGTCGCCGAAAATTGCGAGTCAAGACCGCCAGCGAGGACGTGCTACACGCCTCGCTGGCGGTCTTGTGTTTAATGCTTCGCTGCCGATGTCTGGCACGCCCTGAGTCCGCGAAGGGCGTGTTCCAGCGACGCTAAAAATTACCACGCCCTTCGCGGACTCAGGGCGTGCCATACTTGCATCACAATTCCCTGCACCACACGCAACTTCAAAAGTCGCGAGTCCGGTCACTGGTCCGTACTGGATGACACAGCCCGGTCCGGCAGACGCAGTTCCTGGTGAAGCATCCAGACGACGATCCGCACCGCCAGCGTGACTGCATCTTCGGCCGCATAGCCCGGGCAGCCAGGATCAGTGCCACGGTCCAGGGCACAGCTGAGATCATGCCGGCTGTAAATGACTGCGTAGCGGCCATCCACTGAAATGCCTTCCAGTTCGGGCTCGAACCACTCCGGGGCTGCTGCGGTCGCGGGTAAAGCCTGCGCGGGATCGGAAGGCATGATCCGCCGACGGACCAGCAGCGGCGATCCATCCTCTGCCTGCAGCAATTCATGCTGACGCGGAAGACGGCTGAGACCGGAGGCAGGAAACGTCCGGGCCATCTCTGCCCGAAAGGCACGATCGAACTCCGGGGAACTGCAGCAGGCATCGGCCAGCAGCAGTCCGCCGCGGCGGACGTGCGCCCGCAATTGCTCGCGTTCCGTCTCACTGAAGACGAACCCGCCACGACCGTGCAGGGTCAGCAGCAGGAAATTGGCCAGATCCGGCGAGGTCAGCGTGCGCAGTTGCGGTTTTGCGACCGGCAGTCCTTCCAGTTTTTCCAGAGCGACCTGCAAATGAGTGAGGGCGCGTGGTGCGACGGTGGCATCGCCGCCGGTTTGAAGTCGGGCCATCGTCAAACCGCCGCGGATGTCGCCGGCTGCTGCCAGGTCTGGTTCCGGCACGTTCCGGTATTGCAGCCGGTTGGGAGAACGGCGTCCGGTGGCAAAGGCCAACAGGTTGGCCCCCGCCTGGATGGCGCGGGTCGCCGGTGCCGTCTCGGCAGTTGCGGTGCGATATTGCGACCACCCACAGCCTAGATCCAGCGGACAGAAAATGATGGCTGTGCGACAACCGATGTCGACGCCGTACAACGGGACCTCATCGGCATCCAGCAGGAATTCCGAGTAATAAAGCGGATGATCGGACGCCAGCCTCTGCAGACGATCGCCCGCTAATCCGGAAATGCGCGGAATCAACCGCCGCAGGCTGTCTTCAAAATCTGCTGACTGGCATTCCGGCGAAGCGAGCAGACAGCCGCCCTGATCGAGGTGAGCTTTCAGCACCGCAGCTTCCTCGTCCGTGAACTCCGGAACAGCGCGGCTGCTGATCCAGATCAGCGGCGACAGGGAGCGTGTCTGCCCCTGAGACTGTCGCCGGGTTATCTGTTGCAGGTCGATGACCTGCGAAGCGGCCTTCCGTGGCCAGTTGGGACGCTGCGAGACAAATGCGGTGAGTCGCGGGAGATCGTCCGGATGCCGGTTGTCCTGGTCTCGCGTCAAAACCTTGCTGATCAGAATCGGGTCGAGTCCCTGAGCCAGAAACAGCAGGGCATGTGCAGTGGCGATTTGCGGATTGTTTCCTGCCCAGTGCCCGGTGGCGCGGGACTGCCGTAGCAGCAGATCACGCGCACCGGTGTCATACCAGTCGCGTTCGTCGGTCAGCCACAGCCGCTGTAATCGTGCGGAATTCTGCAGGCCATACAGGTAATAGGTGGCGAAGTTGATGGCGGCGTCGGGGCTGGCAGCCAGTCGGGTCTGCAGCCATTGGCGGCCTCGCTCCCAGGCAACATCGTCAGCGGGCTCGCTGCAGCAGTCTGCGAGGCCGGCGGGCGACTGATATTCCCGGCAGAGCGCCAGGTTGGTGAGCGCCGCATGCGTAGCGGAGAGGACAGTTCGCTGCCCGTTTTCGGTTCCCACGGGAATGCCGGGGCCGACAGGAATACCAGGATCAGGCCAGCTGCCATCCGGCAGTTGTTGTTGCAGAACCGCGGCTGCTGCGCGGGGCCAGACGGCGATATCGACCTCAATCCCGCTGTCGGCAGCGGCGGAAAGCGCCAGCAACGTCAGCAGCAAGGTGCTGGCATCCTCGCGGTTGTCTCCCGGGAGACGCGGCCAGCCCCCCGTCGGCAACTGGGCAGCTTCCAGCATGCGGACCAGCGAGGCCAGCGTCTCGCGGTCCTGCTCCTCGTGCAGACTCTGCAAGACCAGCAGATACAGGGCGATCTCGGGAATCGAGCGGGTTTGCCGGGGAAATTCAGCCTTGAGGAATGTCAGCGTTCTTTGAACGCCGGCAGCATCCGGAGCAGACCCTGTGCGAATCATCGCCAGCGCTGCCAGGCAGGAGGACGTCCAGCGCTGGGTCAGAAAGCCATCCGCCGGGAAGCTGCCGTCTGCCTGTTGAGACGTTGCCAGAAACCGGCGACCCCGCCGGATCGATTCCTGCACGTTCTCTTCGTTAACAGTGGCGGGATCGCGGTCCAGCCATGACGTTGCAGCTGGCGACTGGCCGAATGAGCAAACGCAGGAAATCGAAACGATCAATGATGCCAGCATAACTGCAATGCTTCCCCGCTGCTGATGACTGCCAACCGCAGAGCAGTCCGGCAGCGGGATCATAGAGCGGCCCCGCCGGGGAAGGCGAGATCGATTCAGCGCCGCCCGCTTCGTAAAACAGGAGTCCATCAGACCGGAAAGCCACAGGCCCTTTACCGGTCCGGTCATTCGGGGGCTTGCGGCAACAGCAGCAGGCTGCCGGTCCAGTTGAACTGGGGTAGTTCGAGACGTTCTCCCTGCGCCAGCTTGCGCTGATAGATCCGCATCCCGGTTCGCCCCTGATCGGTGTAGCCGAATTCCCCGTGTGAAACTCCTTGCCAACCGGCCAGTTCCCTTGCATTCGGATTGCCAGAGACCGCGAGCGTGACGGTGGTTTCCTGCTTCGCCGTGATTGCGATCACCGCCGGCACTCCGCCCGCCGTTCGGGTGACGGTCCAGCCCCGATACGACTCCGGGATGCCGAACCATTCATAGCTGCGATTGGAAAAAGCCGTTTGGCCGTTCTCCAGCGTGGCCCACTGGATGCCACGCGTGGTGATGTCGAGGTCGGAGGTCTCGACCCGTGCGGGAGCCGTCCAGTCATCGCGCAGGCGGTAGATAAAACCGTCCTCAGCACCGATCAGTAGTTCCGGCTTGCCGTCAGTCGTCCACCGGGCCACCGTGGGGCAGATCGTGTGGCCTGCCAGCCGGTGGGATGACAGCACGCCCTGATTCTCGAACGCCCACGGCCGCTCCTCCGTGGAGACATTCCGCCAGAACTCGATGTTGCGGCCATCGAGCAGGATGTCGGTCTTGCCGTCCCGGTCCCAGTCGAAGAAGCACCATTGCCGGCGTCCGCTGCCTCCGGCTCGTTTGGCGTTGAACCGCAGCGGTTGCCCCTGCCGGTCCGTGAATCGCCGCTCACCGGGATGCAGCACCAGGCCTGAGTCCGTCTTTTCCCGGCGATAAAACGCCAGATAACCTTCGTGATCCAGCATCACCAGATCCGTCAGACCGTCCTCATCAAGATCGTACATCACCGGCCGGGTCCGCCATTGCGTCACCAGTTCGCCGGCTTGAGGATTCCACCAGTTCCATTCCGGCTTCGGCGGCGCGCCCTGCCACGCGACGGGGACCGGTTGGGCGGCAGCCAGTTGCGGCGGCGAACCTCCGAGGTTGCGATACCACTCGATCCGTCCCCAGATGGAGTTGGTCATGATGTCGAGCCGGCCGTCGCCATCCCAGTCGGCCACGCTGAGACTGGTATAACCCCACTTGGCTTCAGCCGGCCCCTGGATGGAGCCATTGGGACCGGCTTCAATGCGAATGGTCCGGCCATCGGCCTTGAGCAACACCGGAGCCGCCCATTTCGGGGTTTCACCGCCGCCGAGGTTCTCGATAAAACCCAGTTCGCCGGCAGTATTCCCGCAAACGAGATCCAGATCCCCGTCGCCGTCCCAGTCGACAGCTTCCGGATTGATCAACGCACCGAACTTGATGTCCGTCGCCTGTTGCTGGAAATAGCGCGGAGCCTTGAAGACCGGGGTGTCATTCACCCGCTTGCCGGTGTTCTCGATCCACGCGACCCGGCCGTCCTCGTCGCCGCAGATCAGATCGACGTCGCCATCGCCGTCCCAGTCGATGCCGACCGGCGTGATCATTTGCAGCGACATCGCGATCCTGTCGCCCTCAGCCGTCAACAGGCGACGACCGGCCGCGTAGCGGGGTTCCTTGCGGGTGCCGATGTTCTCGAAATAGGTGAAGCCATCGAGGAACTCGCCGCAGATCAGATCGAGATCGCCGTCTTCATCGAAGTCATGAAAACTGGGCGACGGCATGCCGAACACTTCCAGATCCCGCTGGTCGGCCTGAATTCGCACGGGATCAGCATAGTCCGGCGCAGCATCGCTGCCGCGATTCCGCAACCAGTACACGAAGCCCCGCAGCGGGCCACGCGTCCACTCGCCTGCGGCGTTGTAGGCGTCATCCCAGCCGTAGTCGGTCCAGTCCTCGATGCCGACGATCAGGTCGTGGGCGCCGTCGCCATCGTAGTCCAGGTATCTCCATTGATTGGCCCGGACCTTGTTGGCGTGAACATTCGCCCTGGGATAAATCCCGCGGGTCTCGTGAAACTCGCCCTTCAGAAAATCGACCCATTCCACCCCGGGCGTCAGCACGCGCGGCGTCCCGTTCACCAGCGAGAGCTGAGCAGAACTGAGTCCCGGGCCAATCTTCACCGGTGCCTCAAACACCGGGAACGGCGAGTCACCCGGGTTGCGAAAGAAATAGGTTCCGTTGAACGGCACATCCGGGCAGGAAACCACCAGGTCCAGATGTCCGTCGCCGTCATAATCCATTGGCAACGGCCAGGCCCACAGACCAACGCCGAGGTCAACGACCAGACCAGGGTTGTTGTAGGGCAACCGCTTCAGCGTCTGTGCCGACGCGGGAGTCAGCAACGAGGCAGCGATCAACAATCCACCGGCCAGCGTCCGGAAAAAATGAGTGAGCATGGAACTCTCATTTCAGCACGTTGTCGAATTCAGTGAAGAGATCCGCATTATGCGACGGCTGCCGTCGCGAACCAACCTTGTAGAAAAGATTGCAGGCGTTGATCTCTGCCTTGCACCAGCCCGCAGCGCCAGTTTTGAAGTTGCGCGTTGCGGACTTCTGATGGTGTGGAATGTACGGACTGGCAGGGATGTATTGCATAGCCCCGACAGAGGCTACGATCTGCCGCCCCATCCGGAGCTAAAAAAACCTGTGAATACCGCAATTTCACGACAGGACCATTGCCCGGCCGTCTGCGCTGGCAATCAAACGCACAACTTCAAAACTCGTCAGCAAGGGAGTCCAGCTCTCTTTCGCTTGCCGGTGTTTTTCAAAATGAAGAAGTTCGCTTCGTGAGGTCGTTGTCGGGGGAAAACTCGAGGAACCTGTGTGACACGACCTGAGTCCGTGCCGGGCAGCAGTCACTGCTGACGTCGATGGATCACGTCCCCGGGAACCCAGGGCATGCCACACTCTCAGCGCGATGCTCCACTCAACGCACCCAAGAAAAATGCCGGTGGCTCAACAGGTCTGTTGACCCGCTGAGCCACCGGCCGTGAAAACCGTTCCCGAGGGCGGAACGCCGCTGGTCAGTGAGCTTTCCCGATGACCAGTTTCGTCGGCTCGTAGTCGCCGACCATCCAGCGGGCGAGCAGATCGATCTGCTCAGCTGTCAGTCGGGTTTCAAAGGCTGGCATCTGGTTATTCTCGCCGTAGTAACTGGCGTGACCGGGGTTGTTGATGAAGCCTTTCAGCCAGTTGTAACCCGCATACCCGGTGAGCGTCGGTGCTCCCGCGCCCTGTTCCTCACTGAGTGGTTCTTCCTGGTAGGCCAGCTTCATGCCGTGACAGTCGGTGCAGGCCATCGACAGCATGTCGCCCGAAGGCAGCTTGCCCGAGGTGAAGATTTCCTGACCGGTTTTCACCAGCGGATTTTCGACCATCCCCGTGCCTTCCCGACCCGACTGCTGATACAGGAATTCGACCAGAGCCTTCAGCCCTTCCTCGTTTTTCTTGTCGACCAGAACATCATGGCTGTCCTTCGACCAGGTGGCCATATCGCCTTCCAGGAACCGGTTGCCCGCGCCTTCCGGCGCATTCTTCAGCGGGACAAACAGTTCGTGATAGTTGACCAGCACCTCGCGGGTCCATTCCCGGCTGCCGAAGTGACCGAGATCCGCAGCCGTCGGCGGCGAGTCTTTCATGATCTTCTGGTGGTCCACCATTTCGGTAATCACCACCAGCCGGCCGGTGCCGTCGTGACCGTTGTAGCGGTGACAGCTGGAACAGGCCCGGGCGAACAGTCGCGGTCCCTGCGTGAACGGGTCCTGGTTCAGCAGCGCCAGGGCACCCTGAGCCGGAATCCCCTGCTGGTGAGCCAGTTCCGCGGCCCGCTCGCCATCGCGATGCGCTTCCGCGACCGCTGCCTGGTAATCCACGTCGGCAGCATCTTCCCGCAGGGCCAGCACGGTCAGATAGCCCGCCCCCAGCAGCAGTCCGAAAGTGAACGCGATATTGAAGCGATGTCCCATCTTCCAGCGCCCGATGATCGGCATCAGGGCGATGACGGTCATGATCGCGCCGGGCACGTAGATCGCGCCAAACGCCAGACCCAGCTTGTCGATCGCCTCAAACTTCAGGAACCGGAACAGGAACAGAAAGTACCATTCGGGGCGGGCAGCCGAATAGGCTTCTGCCGGATTGGCCGGGCCGTTCAGTTCCGCGCCCTTGTACACGACAAAAAACAGAATCGTTGCCAGCACTGCCAGGCAGGCGATGGCATCCTTGAGCACCTGATCCGGCCAGAACATATCCGCCGGCTTGTCACGATGCTTTTCCGGAACCGTAATCCCGTGACGGCGAAACACTGCGATGTGGGCAGCCAGCGCGCCGATCAACAGAGCCGGCAGCAAGCCCGCATGCAGGGCAAAGAACCGGGTCAGCGTCTGATGGCCGTAGCCTGCACCGCCCTGGGCGAGTTGTTGCACCTGCTGGCCGACGACCGGAGTCACACCGGCGATGTTGGTCGCCACCTGCGTGGCGTAATAACCCTTCTGATCCCACGGCAGCAGATAGCCGGTGAGCGACAGCCCCAGCACGATCTGCAGCAGGACCAGTCCCATCCAGAAGTTGACTTCGCGCGGAGCCCGATAGGCGCCGTCAATCACCACCTGCAGGAAGTGCAGGCCCAGCAGAATCATCATCGCCTGGGCGGCGAAGTGGTGAATGCCGCGGACCAGCCAGCCGTACGACATTTCATGCTGGATGTAATACACGCTTTCCCAGGCGGTCAGCGTGCTGGGACTGTAGGCCGTCCACAGGAAAAAGCCGGTGATCATCTGCGTGACGAACACGAACACCAGCGTACTGCCCCAGACGTAACGCCAGCGGGCACCGCCGGGAATCGGCTCGAACAGGGCATCGTGCAGCAGGCGGCGGTGACCGATGCGGTCGTCCAGCCAGTCATGGAGTTTGTGGAGCATCACACCACCTTCTTTTCGGCCACGCCGCGCTGGAAGTTCTCGTACTTCACCCAGATCCGGTTCTTGTCGTCGACCCGGGTTTCCAGGGTATCCATGCCGCGGGGAGGAATTTCATTCTTGCGTTCCCCGTCCAGCTTGAAAGCGCTGGCATGACAGGGGCAGAAGAAAATGTGCTCGGACGGTTTGTAATCGACCTTGCAGCCCAGATGCGGGCAGGTGTCATTGAAGGCAATCACCTGGCCGTTGATCTTGCGCAGATAGACGGTGCCGATGGTCTGGTTCTTGAACAGGTTCCAGGCATCGACCTTGTCCGCGCTCAGGCCGAAACGCAGCGGTGTGCCGTCGTCGGGCAGTTCGGCCAGCGTCGCCACCGGCAGGAAGCCGTCTTCCGTGGCGCCCTGCATCGTCGGTCGCCGCCGCAACAACGGATCGAGAAAGAACGCGAGACCGGCAATCACTGGCGTCACGGCCACAATCGTTCCGGCAATCACGGCACTCACGCCGGTGATAAACGAACGGCGGGTCGGCGGGACGGATTCCGAAGTCGCTGGAGGCGTGTCTGGCGTTTCAGCCGTCGGCTCAGGCACCATCAAAGGCCCTTCCAAGGGGAGCGGGGGGAGATCGTCAGTGGCCGGAATGTCTCTGCAGATCAAATGTGGTTACAATGGCGGGATCACCTGGCAGGATCATGCATCAAGCCTTGCGATTGTAATCGCAGGACCAGGCGTTGTCAGCCGAATCAATTGTTTCCGATATTTTTCGGTCGGGAGAGCCTGCGAACGGCGCGCAGCGTGGTGAATTGTCGCAAGCTCGCCTGTTGCAAATGGCCTCGGTAGCGGCTGAAAGATCACGATTCCGTCAGCTCGCAACGACACCGGAGACCTGAGATCGGTGTCCAGCGCAGCGGCTTCGTAATGCCGCATGGTCTGTCCGCAGAATCCTTCCCTGAAACCTGATGAATCGATGAGCGACACCGTCCCCGTGGGCAAGGTCTATCTGGTGGGAGCCGGTCCTGGTGATCCCGGACTGATCACACAGCGCGGCATTGAATGTCTGGCGCAGGCCGATCTGGTGCTCTATGACGGTCTGGTGAACCCGCTGCTGCTGAGACATTCTCACGCGTCCGCCCGGCGGACCTGCCGCGTTTCCGGCCCGGAAGGCCGCAGTCTGCCGCAGGCGGAAATCAATCGCCAGCTGGTGGAAGCCGGTCTGGCAGGTTTAACCGTGGTCCGCCTCAAGGGCGGTGATCCGTTCGTGTTTGGTCGCGGTACGGAAGAAGCCGCTGCCCTGGCCGCTGCCGGAATTCCGTTCGAGGTCGTGCCGGGAGTCACCGCTGCCACCGCCGCCGGCGTCTATACCGGTATCTCGCTGACTCATCGCGATCATGCTTCCGCAGTCGCCTTTGTAACCGGTCACGAAGACCCGACGAAACCGGAATCGAGCCTGGATTACGACGCGCTGGCGAAGTTTCCCGGTACTCTGGTGTTCTACATGGGGTTGCACCGCCTGCCCTCGATCGCCGAACGGTTGATCGCGTGCGGCAAATCTGCTGACACCCCGTCCGCCGTCGTCAGTCGGGCAACCACGCCCTTGCAACGGACGGTCGAAGCTCCGCTGGCCATGTTGCCCCAGGCAGCGCAGGAAGCCCGCCTGCATGCTCCCTCTCTGGTCATCGTGGGCGACTGCGTACGGGTGCGGAGCGTGGCTGCCTGGTTTGAAGATCGCCCGCTGTTCGGCAAACGGATCGCCATCACACGCCCGGAGGGACAGGCGGACGAAGCCATCTGGCGTGCCGTCGCGCTGGGGGCACAGCCACTGGCGGTTCCGACCATCGAAATTGCTCCCGCGGAAGACCTGGCAGCGATTGACAGCAAACTGCAGGAACTGGCCAGCTACGACTGGCTGGTCTTCACCAGCGTCAACGGCGTTCGCCAGTTGCTGGACCGGCTCTGGGCCACTGGCGGCGATGCCCGTCGGCTGGCGAACTGCAAGATTGCTGCCATCGGTCCCGCTACCGCAGATTCGCTGAAACCGTATGGATTGCGTTGTGATCTGATCCCCACAGAATATCGTGCCGAATCCCTGGCGGAAGCATTGCTGCCCCTTGTCGGCGACCAGCGTGTCTTGTGGGCGCGGGCCAACCGCGGCCGTGATGTCTTGCCGACTGCGTTACGCCAGGCAGGGGCGGTGTGCGATGAACTCGTGGTCTACACAAATCATGATGTTCCTGCCTGGCCCGACGACGTCGCCAGCGCCTTCGATGCTGGAACCGTGGACTGGCTGGCGTTGTCCAGTCCCTCGATTGCCCGTAACGTGGCCCGGTTGCTCTCAGCGCAAGCCCGCAGCCATCTGGAGTCGCCACTCCGCATTGCTGCCATCAGCCCGGTCACGGCGGCAGCGGCAGCCGAAGTGGGACTTCCGGTTCACGCCGTGGCGACGGAATTCACCTGGGAAGGACTGTTCCAGGCAATGAGGGATTGAACTTCGGGGATATCAGGCAGGAAATCGCGAAACCGCAAGCGGTGTGGATCATCGTCACGAAGTGCCCAAGCGCTCCGTGAAAATCAGATTCCACGCTTGCGGTTTCGCGATTCCCAAGGGAAACCAGTTATGACCGCGCGCTCACTTCTCTTTCTCTGCACACTGACCCTGATCACCGCCTCGCCCACCTGCCCGGCGCAAACTTCCAGCACCCCGGTCGCGTGGTCGCGACTGAACCCGCTCCCCGACGCCCACGGGTTTGCCGGCATGATCGCGGGAGTCAGCGGCGGGCAACTGTTCGCTGCCGGCGGCGCCAACTTTCCCGATCGTCCGCCGTGGGCTGGCGGCACCAAGGTCTGGTACGACCGGATCTATTGCCTCGACCGTGCCGATGCCGAATGGCAATTGCTGTCACAAAAGCTCCCGCAACGTCTCGGCTACGCTGTCTGTGTGACCTGGCAGGATCAAACCATCGTCGTCGGCGGTGAGACCACCGGTTCCGACGGCAACGGTTCTGTCTATACCGACCATGTGTTCTCGCTGAAATGGCAAGCTGGAACCCTGCAGATCACCAACCTGCCCTCCCTGCCCTGCCCGCTCTCCAATGCCTGCGGAGCAGTCCTGGGAAACCGTCTCTACATCGCCGGCGGCAGCCTGGCTCCCTCAGCCACCGCGACCTCGGCAGGATTTCTGTCACTGGATTTGTCCGCCGCTCCGGAAGCCATGACCTGGAACACCCTGCCGTCCTGGCCGGGACCGCCGCGGATGCAGGCAGTGGCGGCTGCGACCGATAAAGCGTTCTATCTGCTCAGCGGAACGGATCTCTCAGCCGACGCACAGAACCTGCCCGTTCGCCGCTATCTGCAGGATGCTTATCGCTACTCATCGGAAACCGGCTGGAAACGAATCGCCGACCTGCCCCGGGCGACCGTCGCCGCAGCAACCCCCGCCCCCATCTTCCGGAATGGTCCGCTGGTCCTCAGTGGCGACGACGGTCACGAAATCGACATCCCGCAACCGGAACGCACCGGCTTCTCCAGATCGATGCTGTCCTACGATCCGGACCAGAATCGATGGACCGACATTGGCACCATCCCCGCTCCCACAGTGACTGTGCCTTGCGTCCACTGGCAAGACACCTCGAACATCATCAGCGGCGAACAACGCCCCGGCGTGCGTTCGCCGCAGGTCTGGCAACTGCGGGAGCAGAATTAGGGGACAGTGGACAGGCGACAGGAAAGATCACGCAGCCGAGGACGGTAGCGCGAGGAGACGGTAGACAGTCGGACCGTGCGCAACGTACAGTCTGCCTTTCGCTGACCACCGACCACTGTCCACCGACCACTGCCCACTGTCCACTACTCCCCACCATGTCATTCCATTTTGAACTTGAAGCGACCGATCCCGTCACTGGTGCCCGTGTGGGCCGCTGGCAGACTCCGCATGGGACCGTGGAAACACCGGCGTTCATGCCGGTGGGCACCTTGGGAACCGTTAAAGGGCTGACTCCCGAGCAGATCCGCGCAACCGGTGCGCAGCAGGTGCTGGCGAATACCTACCATCTGGCCCTGAGACCCGGGGCAGAAGTCGTCGCGGAACTGGGCGGACTGCATCAGTTCATGCAATGGGACGGCCCCATCCTGACCGACAGCGGCGGCTTTCAGGTATTCAGCCTGGCGAAACTGTCAAAGATCAACGACGAGCAGGTGGTGTTCCGGTCCCACATCGATGGCAGTTTGCTGGAACTGTCGCCGGAAAAAGCGGTGCATATCCAGGAACTGCTGGGAGCCGACTGCATCATGTGTCTGGACGAATGTCCGCCGCATGACGTCGGCCGCGAGCGCCTGATCGACGCCGTCGATCGCACCACCCGCTGGGCGCAGCGCTGTCGCGAGGCCCAGCGGCGCAGCGATCAGGCACTGTTCGGCATCGTGCAGGGCGGGACCGATCGGGAACTGAGAGAACGTTCGACTCAGGGTCTGTTGCCGCTCGATTTCCCCGGCTACGCTGTCGGCGGTCTGAGTGTCGGCGAAGAACCGGCACTGATGTACGAGACGCTGGAATTCACGGTGCCGGCGCTCCCGGCAGATCGCCCGCGTTACCTGATGGGCGTGGGCCGGCCGGTGGATTTGCTGGAATCGGTCCTTCGCGGCATCGACCTGTTCGACTGTGTCATGCCGACCCGCAATGGTCGCAATGCCACGGCGTTCACGAGTCGCGGCCCCGTCAAATTGCGCAACAGTAAATATCGAACAGACACCCGTCCGCTGGACCCGGAATGCGACTGCCCGGTCTGCACACGCTTCAGTCTCGGTTATCTGCGGCATCTGTTCATCGCGGAAGAGATGCTCGGTCCAATTCTGGTTTCCTGGCACAATCTGGCTTATTACCAGCGTCTGCTGCGGGATCTGCGGGCAGCGATCCGCGCCGGTCGTTCTCACGAGTTTCGGCTGGAACAACTGGCAAAATGGGCCGCTGGTTCCTCACCAGTGAACCGTCCGCCGGAATAAGGTGGTGTGGCATGCTTGCCCTGCCAGGCAAGCATGGCTGAGGTGCGGTGTCATCAGGGTTTCATCAAAAGAATTCGATGACAAACTCCATGCTTGCCTGGCAAGGCAAGCATGCCACCCTCAACAGGACTGACGTCCCACGTTCGCCTTTCGCTGCCGCTGCCTTGAGTCATCCTTCCCGGGGGGTATGATGGGGCCGAAATCTTCTTCGCCGAAAGACCCCCGGTCGGCGATCCCACCCCGACGGCATTTCGCGGAGTATCGCTGCCATGGATTATTACCGGCCTGATCTGGCTGGGCCGCGTCCCATTCCTTTTCAGGCTCCCCAGGGAGACCTGGCGATCCTGGCGGGTTCCGCGAATCCTCTGCTGGCCCAGAACATTGCGAACTGCCTCGGCGTGCCGCTCACCCCCTGCCGCGCGCATATCTTCAGTGAGGGCAACGTCTTTGTGCGGATCAAGGAAAACGTCCGCGGGAAAGACGTCTACGTCATTCAGGGCTGCCATTACCCGGTGAATGACAACTTCATGGAGACGCTGTTCTGGATCGACGCACTCAAGCGGGCCAGCGCCCAGAACGTCACCGCCGTGATTCCGTTCTTCAGCTATGCCCAGGGCGACAAGAAGGACGAGCCGCGCGTATCGATTCGCGCCCGCGTCTGTGCCGATGCCATCGAAGCGGCCGGGGCCGATCGCGTGTTGACGATGGACCTGCACAGCCCGCAGATTCAGGGCTTCTTCCGTCTGCCGGTCGATCATCTCTACGGGCGGAATGTGATCGTCGACCACTTCAAGACGCTGCAGGTGCCGGACCTGGTGGTCTGCAGTCCCGACGTCGGTTTCGCCAAGGGGGCTGCCGCTTATGCCAACCTGCTGCAGTGTCCGGTCGTCATCGGGAACAAGCAACGAACCGATCACACCGAAACCGTGCAGGTGCTGGAAGTCATCGGCGATGTCAACAACAAGAACGTGCTGCTGGTCGATGACCTGACGATCACCGGCCGTTCGCTCATCGAAATGGCTCGCGTGCTGAAGCTGCGGGGAGCCAAAGACATCTACGCCGCCGTTACCCACGGCGTCTTATCGAAAGGTGCCGGCCCACGCATCGCGGAAAGCGACATCAAAAAGATGTTCATCACCGACACGATCGAATCCTCTTTCGATCCCCTGCCGCCCAACGTGGAAGTCGTCAGCGTCGCCCGCCTGTTCGCCGCCGCCATTCGCTCCATCCACGACCGCACCAGCATCAGCATGCTGTTCCCGGACGGCAAACCGCACGTGCCGTGAGGGGGGGGGGGGAGTGGGTAGTGGATAGTGATTAGTGGGTAGCCAGAAGCCGGGGGATGGCATCCCCCGGTGCATTTGTCTTCTGAAATCACTATGAGCAGACGGGTGGCATGCTCGCCCTTCCAGGCGAGCATGGAGGAAATTCGATTGAATAATCCACAAAATGTTGAAGACATGTTTGCCTTGAGGGGCAAACATGCCACCCGATCGATCGTCATCCACTTCCAGACCACTGAGAAAAGGCTTTCCCTGGCCCTCCTGATGCAACGCGCATTTTCGTACCTACCTACTACCCACTAATCCCTACCCACTAGCTACCCCGCATGACCACTGCTCGCCCTGTTACGCCGATGATGCAACGCTATCTGGAGGTCAAAGCCCAGAATCCTGATGCGTTGCTGCTGTTTCGCATGGGCGATTTCTATGAACTGTTCTACGAAGACGCCCAGATCGCGGCGAAGATTCTGGGGCTGACGCTCACCAGTCGCGACAAGGGGTCGCCGAATCCGGTAGCGATGGCGGGGTTTCCGTATCATGCGCTGAACGGCTATCTGCAGAAGCTGGTGCGGGCCGGTTACCGCGCTGCGATTTGTGAACAGGTCGAAGATCCGAAGCAGGCGAAAGGACTCGTCAAGCGCGAGGTCACGCAGGTTGTCACTCCCGGCACCTTGACCGACGATGCGCTGCTCGATCCTCGCGAAAGCTGTTTCCTCGCCTGTGTCGCGCCCGACAAACATGCCTGTGGGTTCGCCTGGCTGGAACTCTCCACCGGCCGCTTCTGGCTGACCGAAGTGCCGGTGTCACTGTTAGCCGATGAACTGGCGCGCATCCAACCCAAGGAATGCCTGCTGCCGGAAGATGCTCGCACGAGTCCGCTACTGTCCGCGGCTTTGGCCGGTTCCACGATTGCGTTCAGCGAACGACCTGCCTGGAGCTTTTCACGCGATCAGTGCTTGCGATTGTTGCTGGAGCAGTTTCAGACACAGACCCTCGAAGGGTTCGACGTCGACACCGCCAGTGCCGGCGTGGTCGCGGCCGGGGCGCTGCTCGACTATGTCCGTGAGACGCAGAAGACGGAACTCGGACATATCACCAAACTGGAGCCATACCGCCGCGGCAGTTGTCTGATCATCGACGAAGCGACTCGCAGGAGTCTGGAGCTCACACAGACGTTGCGTCACGGGCACCGCGACGGCAGCTTGCTGGCAATGATCGACGAAACCGTCACGCCGATGGGCGCCCGACTGCTCGCTGAGTGGCTGTCCAATCCGCTCACCGATCCGGCGGCCATCTGTTTCCGCCACGACGCAGTTCAGGAACTGGCGGATGACACGTTGCTGCGGCAGGGGATTCGCGACCTGCTCAAGGACAGCTACGACGTCCAGCGGCTCACCGCGCGGGTGGCAACGGGACGTGCGTCGCCGCGGGACCTGGTATTCCTCAGCCGTACGCTGAGCCTGATTCCCAGGCTCAAGGCGAAACTGGCCGGTTGTTCCGCCGGCAGATTGTCGGCCCTTGAAGGTCGACTGGAACTTTGCGCGGAAGTGCGGGCAGAGATCGACGCCGCGATTGTTGACGAGCCGCCTCTGACCGTCGCGGAGGGCGGCGTCATCCGGAGCGGGTATCATGCGAATCTGGATGAGTACCGCGATCTGGCCCGTGGCGGCAAGGAATGGATGGCCCGCTTTCAGGCCCAGGAGATTGAACGCACTGGCATCCCGAATCTGAAAGTCGGCTACAACCGCGTCTTCGGCTATTACCTCGAATGCACGTCAGCCCAGGCCGACAAAGTTCCCGAGACCTACATCCGCAAGCAGACGTTGAAGAATCAGGAACGGTTCATCACGCCGGAGCTGAAAGAGTACGAAGACAAGGTGCTGCGGGCGGAGGGTCAGGCGGTCGCCCTGGAGCAGGAACTGTTCCAGTCACTGCGCACCCGTGTTGCGCAGCAATCGCCGCGGCTGCGGGAAAACGCAGAAATCCTGGCGGAAATCGACGTGCTGGCGGGACTGGCGGAACTCGCGGTCGTCGGCAAGTACTGTCGGCCTGAACTGACGACAGAACCGCTGCTCGACGTCCGCGAAGGCCGGCACCCGGTGCTGGATCGCATCCTGCCCGCAGGCCAGTTCGTACCGAATGACGTGCAGCTCGGCGCGACCGAAGGCCGCGTGCAACTGATCACCGGCCCGAACATGGCGGGCAAAAGCACCTACATTCGGCAGGCTGCGCTGTTGACGGTCATGGCCCAGATCGGTTCCTTCGTACCTGCCAGAGCAGCGCGGATCGGCATCGCCGATCGCATCTTTGCCCGTGTCGGCGCGAGCGATGAACTCGGCAAGGGGCAGAGTACGTTCATGGTGGAGATGACTGAAACGGCCCGCATCCTGAACGCTGCCACCAACCGCAGTCTGGTCATTCTCGATGAAATCGGTCGCGGCACCAGCACCTACGACGGCATCTCGCTGGCGTGGGCGATCACGGAATATCTGCACGACATCGTCGCCTGCCGCACGCTGTTCGCCACGCACTATCATGAACTGACCGAACTGACGCAGTCGCTGCCGCATACCGCGAACTGGAATGTGGCAGTGCGGGAGACCTCGGAACAGATCACGTTCCTGCACAAGATCGTGCCCGGAGCCGCGGACAAGAGCTACGGCATCCACGTCGCCCAGCTGGCAGGTGTGCCCGGCATCGTCCTCGACCGCGCCCGCGTCATCCTGCAAACGCTGGAAGACGAACACGTCGACGAATCCGGCAAGACAAAGATCCCGGCCCGCCCGACGAGTAAAAAATCCTCACGCCAACTGGTGCTGTTCGATCCACCGCCGCACCCGATTCTGGAGGAAATCCGGCAACTGAAAGTCGACGAACTCACCCCCATCGGTGCGCTGCAGGAACTCCACCGGCTGCAGCAACAGCTCCAGCAATAACCACCCTTTCAAGCCGACCACGATCGCTCCCCCGTTTCCCCTCCACCGCTTGCGGTTTCGCGATCCCCACCCGATCCGCTACGATCTTCCGGAGATTTCCTTCTGAAATCCCGTAGATCGTGAATTATGCAATCCACATCGAGTCTTGATCCGTCCGCAACGGATGCCGGTTTAACTTCCGCGGAGACTCTCCGCGCCGGTGTTCAACTCTTCCTGCTGACGTTACGGCGTCAGTTCTGGTCGCGGCAGACACTGGTCTGTCTGGCGCTATGTCTGATCGTGGGTGCCATCGTCTTCGCCTGGACGATGCAGCCGAACCGTTCTCCGAAGAAACTGGCTGACCAGGTCTTTCTGGCCACCTTCGTCGGCTTTCTGATTCCGGTGTTCGCGATCAGCTACGGAGCCTCCTGCATCGGCGGCGAACGGGAAGACCGGACGCTGATTTATCTGCTGCTCACCCCGCTCCCACGTCCGTGGATCTATTTGACCAAAGCCGCTGGCAGCCTGTGTCTGGCAGCCGGCTGGACGGTGTTGACGCTGGCAACCTACACCTGGATGGCCGGAGAACTGGGCAGGCCGCTGTTGGGCATTTTTCTGCCAGCCTGTCTCGGCGGCGCGGCAGCGTACACTGCGCTGTTCCTGCTGCTGGGCACGGCCTTCCGACACGGCACAGTCCTCGCCCTCAGCTACTGGTTCTTTCTGGAAGTGCTGTTCGGACTGGTCCCGGGACTGGTGAAACGGATCACAATCTCTTTCTACGTGAAAAGTTCCATTTTCGCAGCAGGAGACAATTTGCGACTCGGCCCGCAAGGCCGCATCAATCGTGAACTGTTCCTCGCAGTCTCCAACCCGGCCGCCCTGACCATGCTGGCCGTGTTAACCATCGCATTCCTCGCCCTGGGAATCCTCATTTTCCAGCAACGCGAATACCGCGATCTGGGCTGAGAGCGCGAATCAACGCGCTAACCATCGGTTACGTCGGAGATCTGCATCCCCGGATGCTCATCCCGTCTCGAAAAGCCGAAACCGACACCCGGAGCCCGTAAAAGAAAGCACGCCCGGCAGGATTCGAACCTCCGACCGACGGATTAGAAATCCGTTGCTCCTCTAGTGGAAAACATCGATCTCCGGATGCTTGCAATAGGGTTGACAGCAACTGTGTGGCAAATGCGAATTGGCGATGACGTTCGCCAGTTCTCTGGTGTCAGCCTGACAGATGTTTACCCGGTTTCTTCACCGGCAGTCTGTTGACGATTGGGCGCATCGTTGTGGTGCTACGAGAGGATCGGCCGCACAAGAAGGACAACCGCCGGCTGTCGATCAGGATACTGCACTGATGAGCGGAAAACGCAACATTCGGCGGTCAGCTCTAAACGTAGTCGCCGGTCTCGCCCGACGTGTCAACCCGTTGACGGACCA
>VFQN01001294.1_pt1 | contig 42522 bp, 42 predicted proteins | sample 3512371 | NCBI WGS metagenome assembly VFQN01 (sample SAMN10412370, study PRJNA504923) | tailings metagenome | isolation source: Replicate 2 from Balatoc abandoned mine | place: Philippines: Itogon, Benguet | collected 2017-08-28 | reverse complement strand
CTCGTACACCGCATCGGGCACGCGCGTGACGGCGAGGGCTTCACTGCTCATGCGGGCGAGCGTAGCAGATTGTTAGACAAGTGTACGAAGAGCTTCAGGTGCTCGCGCGGACGATGAGCTCGGGCTGGAACACCACCGATCGTCCGGGGGGCGCGTCATTCAGGGCTTCGTCCAGAAGGATCTCGACCGCCGTGCTTCCGATCAGCGCTGCCGGCTGCCGCACCGAGGTGAGCGGCACAACGGCGCCGCTCGCGTACTCAATGTCGTCGTAGCCCACGAGGGCAACATCGTCGGGAACCCGAAGCGACCCCAGCATGACAAGCGCTTGGAGCACGCCCAGTGCCATGAGGTCGTTCGCGGCGAAGACCGCGTCAGGCCGTTGCGCCGCGGGTCGCGCGGCCAGCTGGGCGCCGAGGCGTCGCCCTTCGATGATGCTGAGCGAGTCGCCGAGGAGGACCTCAATCTGCGCGTCTGGAAGGCCGTTCGTTGCCTGCTGCAACCCGATGAGTCGGTCCCGGACCTGACGAATGTCGATGGGACCGCCGACGAAGGTGATGCGTCGTCGGCCGGAGGCGAGAAGGTGCTGGCCGGCGAGGAGTCCCCCGGCAACGTCGTCGACCGCGACGGAACTGAATCCGCCGCTTGAGGTGTGGCGGTCGACGAGTACGGCCGGCGTGCCGCGGTCGCGAAGGAGCTGCAGGCGATCGTCGATGTCTCCGAACGGACTGATCAACACCCCCGCCATGCGCTGTTCCTCGAAGAGATCAAGGTAGGCGGATTCTCGTTCGACCTTCTCGTCGCTGTTACCGAGAATGATCGAGTATCCAGACTGACGGGCGCGTTCGTCGGCCCCTAAGGCAACAGAACTGAAGAACGGGTTTCGAACATCGAGAACGATGAGGCCCAGAGCGCGAGATCTGCCCGCCCGCAGTTGCCGCGCGGCATCATTTCGAATGAATCCGAGCTCATCGATTGCCTTCTGGACCCGCGCCACGGTCGCTGGCGCAACTTTCTCTGGCCGGTTCAGCACGTTGGAGACCGTGCCGACAGAGACGCCGGCGCGGCTCGCGACATCTTTCACGCTCACGGCCCGCGACGTCGACACCCCGCCAGTGTACGCGCGGGTGATCACACTGTGATTCGTTTCACTTGCGAATCTTGAGTTGTTTTGAGTAGTCTTCTCGCACCGATTAAATCGTTTCATCGAAAGCGAGAACGTCAATGTCGACGCCACAGCGTGATCAGCCCAGCATGCTTGTGCTGCGCAACGTCTCGAAGTCGTTTGGCTCCGTTATCGCCCTCAATGACGGAAACCTCACCCTGGAGTCGGGCTCCATTCATGCCCTCGTCGGCGAGAACGGCGCAGGGAAGTCGACTGTCGTGAAGATCATCGCTGGCCTCTATCGCCGTGACCAGGGCGAGTATCTGCTGAACGGTGAATCGGTCGACTTCACCTCGACCGCGCAGGCCAAGGAGGCTGGGATTGCGGTCATCTACCAGGAGCCCACGCTCTTTCCCGATCTCTCGGTCGCCGAGAACATCTACATGGGTCGTCAGCCCACGAGCAGGTTCGGTCGCATCGATCGCGCACGGATGCGCGCCGAAGCACGGTCGATCTTCGAGCGTCTGGGCGTCCGCATTGACCCCGACCGGGCGACGGAGGGCCTGTCGATCGCTGACCAGCAGCTGATCGAGATCGCCAAGGCCATTTCTCTCGATGCTCGTGTCTTGATCATGGACGAGCCGACGGCGGCGCTCTCCGGCAACGAGGTTGCGCGACTGTTCGCTGTCGCTCGAAGCCTGCGCGATGAGGGCCGGGCAATCATGTTCATCTCCCACCGCTTCGATGAGGTCTTCGAGCTGTGCGACACCATCACGGTGATGCGCGACGGTGCATACGTCGACACGACACTGGCCGCCGACACGACGGTCGAGGAGATCGTGCGCATGATGGTGGGCCGAGACGTGGCGACGCTGTTTCCAAAGACGGCTGTGGAGATCGGTGATGTCGTGCTGGAGGTGCAGAACCTCACCAGCGCGGGAGTCTTCCACGACATCTCGTTTTCTCTGCGTTCCGGCGAAATCGTTGGCTTGGCTGGCCTGGTGGGCGCTGGCCGCAGCGAGGTGGCTCGAGCCATCTTCGGTGTTGACTCCTACGACAGCGGGCGGGTCACACTCTTCGGTGAAGTGCTCCCGGGGCGACGACCCGCAGAAGCAGTGCGCCGGGGGCTCTCGTTCGTCCCCGAAGATCGGCGGAAGCAGGGCCTCGTTCTCGATTCCGGGGTCGCCCGCAATGTCTCCCTCGTTGTGCGCAACAGTCTTCGTCGATTCGGGTTGATTCGCACTCGCGATGAGAACCGTCTGACCGGCATCTGGGCCACGCGCCTCGAGGTCAAAGCAGCCGCCATGGATACCGTCGTCGGCACCCTCTCCGGTGGAAACCAGCAGAAGGTCGTTCTGGGCAAGTGGCTGTCAACCGAGCCGAAGGTTCTGATCATCGACGAGCCCACTCGCGGCATCGATGTGGGTACCAAAGCTGAAGTGCACCGCCTGCTCTCCGATCTCGCGGGCCAGGGGCTGGCCGTCCTCATGATTTCGTCCGAGCTGCCGGAGGTTCTCGGTATGGCCGATCGCGTTCTCGTCATGCGGGAGGGGCGCATCACGGCGGAAATCGACCGCGCGGATGCGACTCCTGAGAACGTCATGCTCGCCGCAACGCACCAGAAGGAGGGCGCCCGATGACGATGCCCACGTCTTCGACCGATACTCTCGGCGCCCGCCGCGCCGTGTGGCGGTCGGTCGGTTCGCGGCTGCTCTCGCGAGAGTCCGGCGTTGCAGCGACGCTCATCCTTGTCGTTGTCTTCACCACGCTGCAGAACCCCAACTTTGTGTTCTCGCCGGATGGGTATCGCGACCTGCTGTTGACACCGTCGATCCTCATGCTCGTTGCTGTCGGCCAGGCATTCGTGATCATCACCCGCAACGTCGATTTGTCTGTGGGGTCGATCGTGGGCATCACCGCGTACCTGACCGGTCGGCTCTTCATCGATATTCCCGGTATTCCCGTGCTCGCCGTTTTCGTTGCGGGCGTGATCGTGGGCGGTGTCCTCGGGCTGATCAACGGCGCCCTCGTCGCGATCGCCCGCGTTCCTGCACTGGTCATCACGCTCGGCACCTTGTACGTCTATCGCGGTCTCAATGTCGCGTGGGTCGGCAGTGACCGCATCAACGCCTCAGACTTGCCGCCCGCCTTCCGCAGCCTCGGCACCGACCAAATTCTGTCGATCCCCGTACTCACGATCGTGGCCCTGATTGTCTTGATCGTTGCCGCCTGGTACCTCCGCAACACTCGCGGCGGCCGTGAGTTCTATGCCATCGGATCGGATCCGGACGCCGCCGATCTCTACGGGTTGAAGGTGAACAGGCGCATCATCACGGCCTTCATCATCTCGGGGGCACTGTCGGGCCTCGCGGGTGTGATGTTCGCCGCTCGCTACGGCACGGTGAGTTCGCAGGCCGGAACCGGCTGGGAGCTCCAGGCGATTGGCGCTGCGGTCATTGGTGGCGTCGCAATCTCTGGTGGAGTCGGAACGGTCTGGGGTGCGGCAATTGGCGCTTACCTGTTGCTCACGATCAACCGAGCTCTCCCAGTGATCGGGATTCCCGACTTCTGGCAACGCGCCGTCGTCGGTGCCCTCATCATCGGCGCCATCGTTCTCGACCGGGTACTCGCTCTTCGACAAGCGCGCAAGCTTCGTGAATTGAGGGATGTCAAGAATGACTGATCTGCGCACAGACCCGACGCCGGCTCGCACAATGGTGCCGCACGCCCGTCCGTGGTGGAAGCGCGCCTTCCTGACGAGGGAGGGTGCCGTGATCGCCATGCTTGCGGCCGTCATCGTTGTTTCGCTCAGCACGATTCCCAACTTCGATAGCCCACTCACCATCACATTCCTCCTCCGTGACGTGGCACCGATTCTGCTCATCGCGCTCCCGATGACGCTCATCATCATCACCGAGGAGATCGATCTCTCGGTCGCGAGTGTGGTCGCACTGTCAAGCGTTACGGTGGGCATCCTCACTCGTGACGGTGCCCCGTTCGAGATCGCCATGCTCGCCGGAGTTCTGGTGGGTGCGATTGCCGGAGTCATCAACGGTTTTCTCATCACCGTGGTGGGGCTACCGTCACTCGCGGTGACCATCGGATCGCTCGCCATGTTCCGCGGCATCGCCGTTGGCCTGTTGGGCACGCAAGCGGTCACTGATTTTCCCGAGGAGTGGACGTCTCTCGCCCGTGCGAACATTCCCGGCACGCCCGTTCCCGTGATCATGATCGCGTTCGTTGTTCTGGCGATCATCTTCGGAATCATCCTGCACGCGACCCCCTTCGGCCGAAGTCTGTACGCCATTGGCCTCAACAAGGAGGTCGCGCACTTCTCGGGCATCAATGTCGGTCGCACGAAGTTCATCCTCTTCGTGGCCAGTGGCACCGTGTCGGGGTTTGCCGGGGTCTACTTCACACTGCTGTACGGCAATGCACGCGGTGAGAACGCCACGGGTTTGGAGCTCGCGGTCATTGCCGCGGTCTTGCTCGGCGGAGTTTCGATCTTCGGCGGTCGTGGCGCCCTCCACGGCGTCATTGCGGGGGTGCTTCTCATCGGCGTCCTCGGCAGCGCACTCCGTCTCGCGGGTGTCACCGCCGACATCATCAACGTCATCACCGGTCTCGTTCTCGTGCTCTCGGTGGTGAGCGCAAGCTTCCTCGCCTGGTTCCATCGCGCCCGCGCGACGGCCAGGGCTAGAGGGGGAAAACAGGGCTAACCGCGGGCACCCAGCGTGGGTGCTCTGGTCCTGCAATCACGCACCATCCGACTGAAAGGAAACAACGATGTTTAGTCGACAGACTGGTCGGCGAGGGCGTCTCTTCGGAGCTGCCGCGCTGACGATGGCCGCTGGTCTCGTGCTCGCCGGTTGCGCGAGCGGCGACACTGGTGCCGAACCCGAGGCGGGTGGCGACGCCAACCTCGCGATCACCTTCCTGCCGAAGAACCTCGGCAACCCCTACTTCGACACGTCGAACGCGGGCGGTGCCGAGGCAATCGCCGAGTTCGGCGGAACCTTCGAGGAAGTCGGCCCCACTGAGGCCAGCCCCACCTCCCAGGTCTCCTTCATTCAGACGGCCGCTCAGCAGGGTGTCGGCGCGCTCGTCGTGTCGGCCAACGACCCGGCGGCGCTCTGCGATGCGCTCGACGAGGCTCGCAGCGTCGACGTCAAGGTTGTCACCTTCGACTCCGACACCAACCCCGAGTGCCGTGACCTGTTCATCAACCAGGCCGAGGCTGAGGGCATCGCTCGCGTGCAGGTCGAGATGATCGCCGAGCAGATCGGCGGCGCCGGTCAGATCGCCATTCTGTCGGCCGCGGCAAACGCGACCAACCAGAACGCGTGGATCGAGCTCATGCAGGCCGAGCTCGCCGCCAACTGGCCGGACATCGAGCTCGTTGACGTTGTCTACGGCGACGACGACGACCAGACCTCGTTCGATCGCACTGCCGCTCTGCTGCAGACTTACCCGGAGCTCAAGGGGATCGTCTCGCCCACCACGGTGGGTATCGCGGCTGCCGCTCGCTACATCCAGACCTCGCAGTTCAAGGGTCAGGTTGCGGTGACCGGTCTGGGCACCCCGAACCAGATGCGTGAGTACGTGGAGGACGGCACCGTCACCGCGTTCGCGCTGTGGAACCCGGCTGACCTCGGCTACCTCGCTGCCTACGCGGCGAAGGCGCTGGTTGAGGGCACCATCACGGGCGCTGAGGGTGACACCTTCGACGCTGGCCGCCTCGGCAGCTACACCGTCGGAGCGAACGGCACCGTGCTGCTCGGTGACCCGTTCGTGTTCAACGCCGACAATATCGCCGACTTCAACTTCTAGTCGGTCGCGGGGTCCGGGTGCTGCACCCGGACCCCGCACATCACCCCCACCGTCTCGCTGTCAGGAGCACAACCATGACGACTTTTGCCGACATCGCACCCGCGCTCACGCGGCAGTCGATCGAGCTACCCAGTTGGGCCTTCGGTAACTCGGGCACGCGGTTCCGCGTCTTTGGCACTCCGGGCACGCCCCGCGACCCGTTCGAGAAGATCGCCGACGCCGCTCAGGTGCACAAGCACACCGGGCTCGCGCCGACTGTCGCGTTGCACATTCCGTGGGATCGCGTTGACGACTTCTCGTCGCTCCGTCGGCACGCCGAGGAGCATGGCGTTGCGCTGGGCACCATCAACTCCAACACCTTCCAGGACGAGGAGTACAAATTCGGATCGCTGGCCGCGAGCGACCCGACCGTGCGTCAGCGAGCCATCGACCACCACTTCGCCTGCATCGACGTCATGCACGAGACGGGCTCGCGCGACCTGAAGATCTGGCTCGCAGACGGCACCAACTACGCGGGGCAAGACGACATGCGTCGCCGGCAGGACAATCTCGCTGAGAGCCTCGCGGCGATCTACGCGCGCATCGGTGAGCATCAGCGGCTGGTGCTTGAGTACAAGTTCTTCGAGCCGGCCTTCTATCACACGGATGTCCCCGACTGGGGGACGGCCTACGCCCAGGTCGCTGCGCTCGGCGAGCGGGCCGTGGTCTGCCTCGACACCGGCCATCACGCGCCCGGCACCAACATCGAGTTCATCGTCATGCAGCTGCTGCGGCTCGGCAAGCTCGGATCGTTCGACTTCAACTCGCGCAACTACGCCGACGACGACCTGATCGTCGGCGCGGCCGACCCGTTCCAGCTGTTCCGCATCATGGTGGAGGTCGTGCGCGGTGGTGGCTATGACGAGGGCAGCGACGTGGCCTTCATGCTCGATCAGTGCCACAACATCGAGGAGAAGATCCCCGGCCAGATCCGCAGCGTGCTGAACGTGCAGGAGATGACGGCACGGGCTCTGCTCGTCGACCGCGACGCCCTCGACGCCGCGCAGCGGAGCAACGACGTGCTCGCGGCCAACAGCATCCTGATGGATGCCTTCTACACGGATGTCCGCGCCGACCTCGCCGCCTGGCGCGAGTCGCGTGGACTCCCTGCCGACCCCATGGCGGCCTTCGCCGAGAGCGGGTATCGCGAGCGCATCATCGCCGAGCGCGTCGGCGGCAACCAGGCGGGGTGGGGCGCGTGAGAGTCGCCTTCCGACTGCAGGTGAGACCCGAGCTGCTCGACGAGTATCGGGCCGTCCACTCGCCGGTGCGCCGGGAGATGCTCGAGGTGATCGCCGCGAGCGGGCGCCGCAACTACTCCCTCTTCCTGGATGAGGCGGACGGCACGCTCTTCGGCTACTACGAGGTTGACGACGATGAGGCGGCGCAGGCGTCCCTCGCGAATAACCCTGTCGCCGCCGCGTGGGAGGCGGAGATGAGCAGGTTCTTCGTGAGCCTCTCCGGCCGTGCCGACCAGGCCGCGCGCCGCCTTCCCGAAGTGTTCAACCTGTCCGATCAACTCGAGAGCACGTCCGAATGACCGCGAAGCACGACCTCATCGCCCGCAGCAACCGCCTGGGCGCCGAGCCGCACATCACGAACTACGCCGGGGGCAACACGTCGGCCAAGGGCATCGAGACCGACCCCGTCACGGGCGAGCCGGTCGAACTGCTGTGGGTCAAGGGCTCGGGCGGCGACCTCGGCACGCTCACCGAGAAGGGTCTCGCGGTGCTGCGCCTCGACCGCATGCGCGCCCTCGTCGATGTCTACCCGGGCGTTGATCGCGAGGACGAGATGGTCGCGGCCTTCGACTACTGCCTGCACGGTACGGGCGGCGCGGCCCCCAGCATCGATACCGCCATGCATGGCCTCGTGGATGCGGCCCACGTCGACCACCTGCACCCCGACGCCGGCATCGCCATCGCCACGGCCAAGGACGGCGAGAAACTGACCGCGACAATCTTCGGCGGCAAGGTCGTGTGGGTGCCGTGGCGCCGCCCCGGCTTCCAGCTCGGCCTCGACATCGCGGCGATCAAGGCGGCCAACCCGCAAGCGATCGGCTGCATCCTCGGCGGGCACGGCATCACGGCCTGGGGTGACTCGAGCGAGCAGTGCGAGACGAACAGCCGCTGGATCATCGACACCGCACAGGCCTACCTCGATGCGAAGGGCAAGAAGGCCCCGTTCGGGCGCGAGCGCAAGGGCTATGGCGCGCTTCCGGCCGAGGAGCGCCGGGCGAAGGCCGCCGCGCTCGCTCCAACGATCCGCGGTCTGGCGAGCCGCGACCGACCGATGGTCGGCCACTTCACCGATGACCCGCGCGTGCTCGACTTCATCGCCTCGGCGAAGGCCCCGGCACTCGCGGCCCTGGGCACGAGCTGCCCCGACCACTTCTTGCGCACGAAGGTCAAGCCGATGCTGCTCGACCTGCCGGCCGGCGCGAGCGTCGAGGCGAGCATCCAGCGTCTGAAGGAACTGCACGAGCAGTACCGCGCCGACTACACGACGTACTACGAGACGCACGCCGACGCCGATTCGCCCGCCATGCGCGGCGCCGACCCGCTCATCGTGCTCGTTCCCGGCGTCGGCATGTTCAGCTTCGGGGCCAACAAGCAGACCGCGCGCGTCGCCGGCGAGTTCTACCTCAACGCCATCAACGTCATGCGCGGCGCCGAGTCGGTCAGCACGTACACGCCCATCAGCGATGCCGAGAAGTTCCGCATCGAGTACTGGGCGCTCGAAGAGGCGAAGCTGCAGCGCATGCCGAAGCCAAAGAGCCACGCCACCCGCGTCGCCTTCGTGACGGGTGCGGCGAGCGGCATCGGCAAGGCGATCGCGACGCGCCTCGCCGCCGAGGGCGCTTGCGTCGTCATCGCCGACCTCGACCTCGAGAAGGCGCAGGCCGCCGCGGCCGAGCTCGGGTCGACCGACGTCGCGATCGGCGTGCAGGTGAACGTGACGGACCAGGACCAGATCGAGCGGGGCATCCGGGATGCGGTGCTCGCGTTCGGCGGCATCGACATCGTCATCAACAACGCGGGGCTGTCGCTCAGCAAGCCGCTGCTCGAGACCACCGAGGCCGATTGGGACCTCCAGCACGACGTCATGGCCAAGGGCTCGTTCCTCGTCGCGAAGACGGCGGCGCGCGTGCTCATCGAGCAGGGCATGGGCGGCGACATCGTCTACATCTCGAGCAAGAACTCGGTGTTCGCCGGGCCCAACAACATCGCCTACTCCGCAACGAAGGCCGATCAGGCCCACCAGGTGCGGCTGCTCGCCGTCGAGCTCGGCGAGCACGGCATCAAGGTCAACGGCATCAACCCCGACGGGGTCGTGCGCGGGTCGGGCATCTTCGCCTCCGGCTGGGGTGCCAACAGGGCGAAGACCTACGGCATCGAGGAGGAGAAGCTCGGCGAGTTCTACGCGCAGCGCACCATTCTCAAACGCGAGGTGCTGCCCGATCACGTGGCCAACGCGGTCGCCGTGCTCACCGGGCCCGAGCTCTCGCACACGACCGGCCTGCACATCCCCGTCGACGCGGGCGTCGCCGCGGCCTTCCTGCGGTAGCTGGCGGTGAGCATCCACGTCGCCGCCATCGATCTGGGCGCCACGAGCGGCCGGGTCATGCGCGCGATCGTCGACACGGGTGCGCTCGACCTGGTCGAGGTCGCACGCTTCCCGAACGGCCCGGTGCAGCGCGACGACGGCCTGCACTGGGACATCGAGGCGCTGCGCGGCCACATCCTCGCCGGGCTGCGGCAGGCGTTCCTCGACGACCCGCAGATCACGTCGATCGGCATCGATTCGTGGGCGGTCGACTACGCGCTGATGGCGGGCGATCGGATGCTCGCCGAGCCCTTCCACTACCGCGACGACCGCACCGCGCGCGGGGTCGCCGCGGTGCACGCCGTCGTGCCGCCCGACGAGCTCTACGCCCTTTCGGGTCTGCAGTACCTGCCGTTCAACACGGTCTTCCAGCTCGCCGCGGAGTCGCCCGAGCGGCTCGCCGAGGCCGACCGCTTCCTGCTCATCCCCGACCTCGTCGCCTTCTGGTTGACCGGTCGCTCGGTGGCCGAGGTCACTAACGCCTCGACGACGGGGCTGCTCGACCCGCGCACCCGACAGTGGAACGAGGCGCTCATCGAGCGGCTCGGGCTGCCGCGCGCGCTGTTCCCCGAGCTCGTGCGGCCGGGCGACGACCTCGGGCCGCTGCGGGCCGACCTCGCCGCCGAGCTGGGCGCGCCTGCCGGGGTGCGGGTCACGGCCGTCGGATCCCACGACACGGCCTCGGCTGTCGTCGGTGTGCCCATGGTGCGGCCCGATGCCGCCTACATCAGCTGCGGAACCTGGGGGCTCGTGGGGCTCGAGCTCGAGCATCCGGTGATCACCGACGCCAGCCGCGCGGCGAACTTCACGAACGAGGGCGGCGTCGACGGCCGCGTTCGCTTCTTGCACAACGTCATGGGGCTGTGGCTGCTGAGCGAGTCGGTGCGCGCCTGGGAGGCGGAGTCGGGGCCGATCGACCTCGGCGGCCTGCTCGCCGAGGCCGCGGCGGTCGACGCGCCTGTGCCGATCTTTGACGCCAACGACCCCCGGCTCATGCCCCCGGGCGATATGCGCGGGCGCATCGCGGAGCTGCTGCGCGAGCAGGGCGACCCGGTGCCCGAGGGGCGTGCGACCTTCACTCGATGCATCATCGAGAGCCTCGCCGCCGCTTTCGCCGCGGCCACGCGGACGGCGGCGGCGCTGGCTGGGCGCGAAGTCGGCGTGATTCATCTCGTCGGAGGCGGAGCCCTCAACGCGCTGCTCTGCCAGCTCGTCGCCGACCGCTCGGCACTCACCGTGCTGGCCGGGCCGGTCGAGGCCACGGCGATCGGCAATGTGCTCGTGCAGGCGCGGGCGGTCGGCGCCGCACAGCTGTTCGGCGCGGATGTTCCGCTCGAGCGTTTGCGCGCGATCGTTGCCGCTGCCCACCAGCCGGTGACCTACGTGCCGCGGGCTGTCGTGCCGCACGTCTGACCCCCTACGCTCGAGAGCGTGACCCGCGTGCTCGACCGCCCCGGGGTGGTGCTCGGAATCGCCGCCCTCGTTCTCAACGAGGGCGCGACCGATGACAACGCCCGGGCGGTGATCGCCGCAGCCGTCGACGCCGGCGCGCTCGCCCTCGACACCGCCCGAGCGTATGCGCGCCTCGACGATGACGGGGTCGGCGAGCGTCTCGCGGCGGAGGGTCGGGCTCTGCGGCCCGGCTTGCCCATCATCACCAAGGCGGGCCACTATCGGGCTGCGGCCAATGCCTGGCATTCCGATGGCAGCGCCGAGCGGATGCGCGCCGACGCCGAGCGCAGCACCGAGCTGCTCGGCCGGCCCCTCGACCTCCTGCTGCTGCACCGCGCCGACCGCGTCGACGACCTCGAGGAGTCGGTGGCGGCGCTCGCCGCCCTGCGGGAGGAGGGGCTCGCGCGCGCGGTCGGACTGTCGAACGCTCCGATCGACCTCATCGACCGCGCTCTCGCGGTCGCCCCGATCGACGCGGTGCAGAACCGCCTCGGCCTCGGGGTCGACAGCTTCGCCGAGTACCACCACTGCCGCGACGCGGGCATCGACTTCTTCGGCTATGCGCCGTTCGGAGGCCCGCGGGCCGCTCCGCTCGCGACGCGCGTGCCGCACGTCGCCGCCCTCGCGACCGAGCGCGGGTCGTCGGTGCATCGGCTGACGCTCGCCGCGATGCTGGCCGTGCTGCCCGGCTACTGGCCGGTGATCGGTTCGACCCGGGCCGAGTCGGCGCGGGATGCGATCGGGGCCATGGATGAGCCGGTCGATGATGAGCTGCGCGAGGCGCTGCTGGGCGACCTCGCGTCGCGCGGGGTGCCGGTCGAGGCCTGATTCCCGCTCGTCCCGAGCGGATCATCGAGCAGCGGCTCCCACGCTCGTTCGGCCGCTCCGATCAGGAGCCGGTTGGCACCCAGCGCCGCGATCTCGATTCGCAGATCTGCGGCGACTGCGGGGAGGGCGTCGCTGAGAGCATTGTGCCGTTCGGATTCGGAGACGACTGTCCAGAGGGTGGCGAGATACCCCCCGAGGATGACCATCTCGGGGTTGAGAGCCGTCGCGATACTGCGCAGACCGGCACGCAGGGAGCCGAACTGTGCAGTGAGGAGCGCACCCAGGGCGTGGTCCCGCGACTCCGCGATCGCGGTTGCCAGCTCGGCATCGTCGGGATGCTCGAGGCCGAGTTCTCGAACGACCGCACGGCGATCGACCATGGCCTCGAGGCATCCGCGCGCGCCGCAGGCGCAGCGGGGGCCGTCCGTGTCGATGCCGAGATGCCCGAGCTCGCCGGCATGACCGTCGCGTCCTTGCAGGAGACGGCCATCCATGACGATGCCGCCGCCGATCCCGCTCGCCCCGCCGTTCAGGTACACCATCGAGCGCGTGCCGCTTCCGGCTCCGAATGCGAGCTCGGCCTGGCAGCCCGACTGAGCGTCGTTGACGGCGGTCGCGGGCACGCCCAGCGCCTCGGCCAAGAGTGTGCCGAAGGGCTGCTCGCGCCAGCCGAGATGCGGCGCGACCCGCACCAAGCCGTCGTCGCTGCGCACCAAGCCAGGCACGGCGGCCACGGCGGCGACCACCCGCGAGCGCGGGTTCCGCTCGGCCAGGTCGCGGGCGGTGGAGGCGGCGATCGCGACGGCGTCCTCCACGGTCGGCTGCGCAGCAGGAACGCGCACGCGCTCCAGCACGCGACCTCCCAGGGCGACCAGACCGACCTCGACGGCATCGAGCTCCGGGTTCACGGCGATGACGAGCCGGTCGTCGGTTGCCACCACGCGCGGGCTCGGTCGTCCGGCGCCCAGCCGGGGGGCATCGTCGACTTCGGTGACCCATCCTGCGTCGGCGAGGGCGATCACGAGGTCTCCGATGGTCGACCGATTGAGGCCGAGCTCTCGGGTCAAGTCTGCTCGCGTCATGCCGCCCCGTCGATGCACGCGGCTCAGCACGGCGGAGAGGTTGCGCTGGCGCAGGCGTCCTCCGTCCATAGCGGCGGGCCTCCCGGGAGTCATGGGTCCAGTCTGGTCCGTTCCGTCGGCCAGTGATATGTTGGTCTAGACAACATAACGTGCTGCTCGACGAGGAGATCACCGTGGCCGCGACGCCGACCCCCGCAGACAAGTTCACCTTCGGCCTCTGGACCGTCGGCTACAACGGTGCCGACCCCTTCGGCGGACCGACCCGCGCGCCCCTCGACGTCGTGCATGTCGTCGAGAAACTCGCCGAGCTCGGTGCCTACGGCCTGACCCTCCACGACGACGACCTCTTCGCCTTCGGCTCGACCGACGCAGAGCGGCGCGCGCAGATCGATCGCCTCATCGCCGCGAAGGCCGCGACGGGCATCCAGGTGCCCATGATCACCACCAACCTCTTCAGCGCGCCCGTGTTCAAAGACGGCGGCTTCACCTCGAACGACCGCGCCGTGCGCCGGTTCGCCCTGCGCAAGGTGCTGCGCAACCTCGACCTCGCCGCTGAGCTCGGCGCGCACACCTTCGTCATGTGGGGCGGCCGCGAGGGCGCCGAGTACGACGCGGCGAAAGATGTGCGGTCGGCAATTGCCCGCTACCGCGAGGCCGTCAACCTGCTCACGCAGTACGTGACCGACAAGGGGTACGGCATCCGCTTCGCGATCGAGCCGAAGCCCAACGAGCCCCGCGGCGACATCCTGCTGCCGACCGTCGGCCACGCCATGGCCTTCATCGAGACGCTCGAGCACCCGCACCTCGTCGGCCTCAACCCCGAGGTCGGGCACGAGCAGATGGCGGGGCTGAACTTCACGGCCGGCATCGCGCAGGCGCTCGAGGCGGGCAAGCTCTTCCACATCGACCTCAACGGCCAGCGCGGCATCAAGTACGACCAAGACCTCGTCTTCGGCCATGGCGACCTGCACAACGCCTTCTCGCTCGTCGACCTGCTCGAGAACGGTGGCCCGAACGGTGGCCGCGCCTACGACGGCCCGCGTCACTTCGACTACAAGCCCTCGCGCACCGAGGACGAGACCGGCGTGTGGGAGTCGGCCGCCGCCAACATGCGCATGTACCTCCTTCTCAAGGAGCGCGCGGCCGCGTTCCGCGCCGACCCGGAGGTGCAGGAGGCGCTCGCCGCGGCCCGGGTCGCCGAGCTCGCGCAGCCCACCCTCGGCGAGGGCGAGAGCATCGACGACCTGCTCGCCGACCGCAGCGCCTTCGAAGAGTTCGATGCGAGCGCGTACTACAACGCTCGCGGCTTCGGGTTCGTGCGGCTGCAGCAGCTCGCCGCCGAGCACCTGATGGGCGCGCGCTAGCCGCTGCCCGGTACGCGGGGATCCACTGCCATGACCCTGGTCGCCGGCGTCGACACGTCGACGCAGAGCTGCAAGGTGCTGATCGTCGAGGCCGAGACGGGTGCGGTCGTCCGGGAGGGACGGGCGCCGCATCCCGATGGCACGGCCGTCGACCCGGCCGCCTGGTGGGCCGCGTTCACCGCGGCGGTCGAGCAGGCCGGAGGGCTCGACGACGTTGCGGCCATCGCGGTCGGCGGTCAGCAGCACGGCCTCGTCGCGCTCGACGCCGATGGCCGCGTCGTGCGCGACGCGCTGCTCTGGAACGACACGCGCTCGGCCGGCGCCGCCGCCGACCTCGTCGCCGAGGTGGGGGCGGCCGCCTACGCCGCGCGCACGGGCCTGGTGCCGGTCGCGTCGTTCACGGCCACGAAGCTGCGGTGGATGCGCGACCACGAGCCCGACCTCGTGGCGAGCATCGCCGCCGTCGCTCTGCCCCACGACTGGCTGACCTGGCGGCTGCGCGGCTACGGGCCCCTCGGCGAGAGCCCGCTCGGGCCGATGCTCGACGAGCTCGTCACCGACCGCTCCGACGCGAGCGGCACGGGGTACTGGTCGCCGACGACGGGCGCGTACGACCTCGAGCTGTTCGCGCTCGCGCTCGGCCGCCCGGCCCGCGAGGCCGACCCCGACCGCGCCTCCGAGCGTCTCCACAATTCAGGAGACGCCGCGGCCGTGGTGCTGCCGCGCGTGCTGCCGCCCGGCGTGTCGACCACGGTGGATGCCGAGACTCCTGAATTGCGGGGATCGCGGGCGGGGGTGCTGGTCGGCCCCGGCGCGGGCGACAACGCGGCGGCGGCGCTCGGCCTCGGCGCCGCATCCGGCGATGTCGTCGTGTCGATCGGCACGAGCGGCACCGTGTTCGCGGTCAGTGCGTCGCCCCTGGTCGACGAGTCGGGGGCGGTCGCCGGCTTCGCCGATGCTGGCGGGGCTCACCTGCCGCTCGTCGCGACCCTCAACGCCGCGCGGGTGCTCGACACCGTCGCGGCACTGCTCGGTGTCGACCACGACGGCTTCGCCGAGCTCGCGCTCGCCGCCGAGCCCGGCGCGGGCGGCCTCGTGCTGCTGCCCTACTTCGAGGGCGAGCGCACGCCGAATCTGCCCGACGCCACGGCCACGCTGACCGGCATGACCCTGGCCTCGACGACGCGCGAGAACCTCGCCCGCGCTGCCGTCGAGGGGATGCTCTGCGGCCTCGCAGACGGGCTCGACGCCATTACTCGTCTCGGCTTGCAACCGCAGCGGCTGCTGCTCGTCGGCGGCGCGGCGAGGTCGGCCGCGGTGTCGACGATCGCCGCGCAGGTCTTCGGGGTGCCGGTCGTCGTGCCCGAGCCCGGTGAGTACGTCGCGCGCGGCGCAGCGCGGCAGGCGGCCGAGCTGCTCGGCTCGACACCGCCGTGGTCGCTCGCGGTGCATGCGGCGGTCGAGCTTGCCGCGCAGCCGCAGGTGCGCGCGGCCTACGCGGCCGCGCAGCGTACCGCGTCGGGTTGAGCCGCGTCAGTCGGGTGCGCCCCGCTCGAGCCGATCCGTCACCCGCGCCAGCAGCCGGGTGAGCTGCTCGGCCTCGTCGGTCGTGAGGCCGGCGTGCGTGAGCGCGCTCAGCTCGGCCCAGACGGTGGCGACGTGGGCCGCCGCATCCGCCCCCTGATCGGTGAGGCTGACGAGCTTGGCGCGCGCATCGCGCGGGTCGGGCGTGCGCTCGGCGAAGCCGGCGGCCTCGAGCCGCCCGACCATCTTGGCGATGGTGGGCGGCTCGACGCCGAGGATGCGCGCGAGCTGCACCTGTGTGGCCGACCCCCGCTTGGCGAGGATGCTGAGCAGAAGCTCTTGCCCCGGGTGCAGGCCGAGCGGCGCGAGCGCGGCGGCCGCACGGCGGCGGTGCGCGCGCGCCGCGGCCATGAGGGCCTTATCGAGTCGGGACGGCTGCACGGTCTTTCGCTCTCGAGTGGATGACGGCGTTGCCGACGACGACCACGGTACCGGTGATGACGTGCATGACCATGAGGGTCGCGACGCCGGTGGCGGTGACGGCGGCGGTCGTGCCGAGGAGCGACAGCAGGGTCAGAAGCCCGCCGCCGATGACGATGACGAGCACGCCACGGCGGGGGAGCACCCGCATCACGATGAGCGAGCCGACGGCACCGAGGACGGCGCCGACGATCGTCGCCGCGATGGTGGGTACGGCGTCGACCGTGAGCGTCATGCCCTGCTGGTCGACGATGATGGGCTCGCCGTTGGCGGCGGTGCCGCTGAGCACGGCGATGAGGTTGGCCGCGATCGCGATGAGAGCGGTGCTCCAGAGGGCGAGCAGGGCGGGGCGGATGAGGGTGCGCATGAGGGTCCTTCCGTGCGGCCCGAGTGGCCGCGTCCCTCGCATTAACAGTAGCCGGCTAACTATATTCCCGACCTCGGCTCGACCTGCTGGCTAGCCTGAGCGCATGGCCGCGACCGCCCGCACGCCCGACAGCACCCACGCCCCGATCGTGACCCTGACGGTCAACCCCGCGCTCGACCTCAGCTCGAGCACCGACCGCCTGGAGCCCGAGCACAAGCTGCGCTGCGGCCCGAGCGTCGTCGAGGCCGGCGGCGGCGGGGTCAACGTCAGCCGCGTCATCGCGCGGCTCGGAGGCGCCTCCACCGCGCTCGTCACCGTCGGCGGCGCGACCGGCGGCGCTTACCGCGACCTGCTCGCCGCCGAGGCCGACGCCCTCGCGGCGCTGCCGGGCGACGGTGCCATCAGCACCGAGCTCATCCCCATCGCCGGCGCCACCCGCCAGAACATCACGATCGACGAGACCTCCACCGGACACCAGTTTCGCTTCGTGCTGCAGGGCCCCACCCTCAGCGATGACGAAGGGATGCTCTGCCTCGACACCCTCGACGCCGCCCTGCCTTCTGGCCCCGGGTTCGTCGTGCTCAGCGGCTCGCTGCCGCCCGGAGCCCCCGACGACTTCTACGCCCGCGCGGTGCACCGCGCCCGCGAGCGCGGCCGCGACGTCGTCGTCGACGCCTCGGGTGCGGCGCTCGCCGCCGCCGTCGACGCCGCGCCGCACATCATCAAGCCCTCCGGGCGCGAGCTGCGCGAGCTCGCCGCCGCCCTCGGGCTCGGGCCCGCGGCCATCGCGACAGAGCAGGTCGAGGTCGACCAGCTCATCGCCATCGCGCAGCAGCTCATCGCGCGCACCGGCACGGCGATCGTCGCCCTCACCCTCGGCGCGCAGGGCGCGGTCGTCATCACAGCCGACGAGGTGATGCGCCTCAGCGCCCCCGAGGTGCCGGTGCGGTCGACCGTCGGAGCGGGCGACTCGTTCCTCGGGGCGATGGTGCTGCGCCTCGCGCAGGGTCACGACCTCGCCGCCGCCGCCCGGGCGGGGGTGGCGGCGGGAGCCGCGACCGCATCGATGCCGGGCACCTGGCTGGGGGAGCGCGCGCACGTCGAGCGGCTCGAGGCGGAGGCGGCGGGCGACGCCGGGTGAGCATCCGCGGAAACATCGCCGCAACACGCCGGGTCTAGGCTCGGCGCATGGCCGACCTCTTCGACGGGTACGCGGCGACCGCCGCCCGTTCGGGGTCGGCCGTCGCCTTCGACGAGATGTTCGCACCCGACTCGACCGTGCGCCTGCCGTACCGGCAGATCCATGCGGCGCTCGCCCGGCTCACCACTGATGAGCTGCGGGGCCGCACCGAGGCGCTCGCCTCCAGCTATCTCGCGCAGGGGGTCACCTTCGACTTCGCCGGCGAGGAGCGCCCGTTCCCGCTGGATGCCGTGCCCCGCGTCATCGAGCGCGCCGAGTGGAGCCACCTCGAGGCCGGGGTCGCCCAGCGCGTGCGCGCGCTCGAAGCCTTCCTCGCCGACATCTACGGCCCGCAGCGCTGCATCGCCGACGGGGTCATCCCGGCCCGGCTCATCTCGAGCTCGGTGCACTTCCACCGCGCCGCCGCGGGCATCGAGAGCGCCAACGGCGTGCGCATCCAGGTGTCGGGCATCGACCTGATCCGCGACGAGCACGGCACCTGGCGCGTGCTCGAAGACAACGTGCGCGTGCCGAGCGGCGTGAGCTATGTCATCTCGAACCGCCGGGTGATGGCGCAGACGCTGCCCGAGCTGTTCGTCGCGATGCGCGTGCGCCCGGTGGGCGACTACCCGACGCGGCTGCTCGACGCCCTGCGCGCATCCGCCCCCGCCGGCGTCGACGATCCGACGATCGTCGTGCTCACGCCGGGCGTCTACAACTCGGCCTACTTCGAGCACACCCTGCTGGCGCGGCTCATGGGCGTCGAGCTCGTCGAAGGCCGTGACCTGTTCTGCGCGGGCGGGCGGGTGTTCATGCGCACGACCGCGGGCCCGCAGCGCGTCGACGTCATCTACCGCCGGGTCGACGACGAGTTCCTCGACCCGCTGACGTTCCGGGCCGACTCGATGCTCGGCACGCCGGGCCTCATGCTCGCGGCGCGCCTCGGCACGGTGACGATCGCCAACGCGGTCGGCAACGGCGTGGCCGACGACAAGCTCGTCTACACCTACCTGCCCGACCTCGTGCGGTACTTCCTGCACGAAGAACCGATCATCCCCAACGTCGACACCTGGCGGCTCGAAGAGCCCGACTCGCTCGCCGAAGTGCTCGACCGCCTCGATGAGCTCGTCGTGAAGCCGGTCGACGGCTCGGGAGGAAAAGGGCTCGTCGTCGGGCCCGCCGCGAGCCGCACCGAGCTCGACGAGCTGCGCACCGTGCTGCAGCGCGACCCGCGCGGGTGGATCGCCCAACCCGTGGTGCAGCTCTCGACCATCCCCACCCTCGTCGAAGACGGCATGCGGCCCCGGCACGCCGACCTGCGCCCGTTCGCCGTCAACGACGGCCGCGAGGTGTGGGTGCTGCCCGGCGGACTCACGCGCGTCGCCCTTCCCGAAGGGCAGCTCGTCGTCAACTCGAGCCAGGGCGGCGGCTCGAAAGACACGTGGGTGGTCGGCCAGCAGCCGATGGTCGCCGACAGCCACGACGTCGCGGGCCTCGTCGCCGAGCAGGCGACCGTCACGCAGTCGATCCCGATCATCACGGATGCCGCGGCGCATGTTCCCGACCACAATCCGAACGACGATCCGCGGCGCGAGCAGCAACAGCAGCAGCAGCAGGCGCGCACGCATCACGTCCACCAGCCGAGCAACGGCGCTCGCACGAGCTCGAGGGGGGTCGAGCCATGTTGAGCCGCATCGCGGAGAGCCTGTTCTGGATCGGCCGCTACGTCGAGCGCGCCGATGGCACGGCCCGCATCCTCGACGTGCACCTGCAGCTGCTGCTTGAGGATCCGTGGATCGACGAAGACACTGCCTGCCGCTCGCTGCTGAGCGTCATGGGCAGCGAGGTCGACCCCGCGCAGGCCCTGACCCGCGCCGACGTGCTGGGGCTGCTCGCGGTCGATCGCGGGCATCCGGCGTCGATCGCGTACTCGTTGGGGGCGGCGCGCGAGAACGCGCGGCGCGCGCGCGAGGTGGTCAGCACCGAGCTGTGGGAGGTGCTCAACACCACGCGGGCACGCATGCCGCGCAAGGTCGCACCCGAGAAGGTGCACGAGTTCTTCGGCTGGGTGCGCGAGCGGTCGGCGCTCGCCGTCGGCATCGTCGAATCGTCGACGAGCCGCGACGAGGCCTACGCCTTCTTCACGCTCGGCCGGTCGCTCGAGCGCGCCGACATGACGGCGCGCCTGCTCGCGACGCGCTCGCTGACCGAGGCGAGCGGCCCGTCGTGGACGACGATTTTGCGCAGTGTCGGCGCGTACGAGGCGTACCTGCGCACCTACCGCGGCGTGCCGAGCGCGAAGAACGCGGCGGAGTTCCTGCTGCTCGACCGGCTGTTCCCGCGGTCGATCCTGTTCGCGGTGTCGCGCGCCGAGCAGTGCCTGCGCGACATTGAGCCGCGCGCCGACCGGGCGGGCGTCGGCGATCAGGCGCTGCGGCAGCTCGGGCAGATCCGCAGCGAGCTCGAGTACCGCGCCATCGCCGATATCCTCGACGACCTGCAGCGGCACATGGATGCGGTGCAGTCGGCGACGAGCGCGACGAGCGAGGCGGTGCGGCAGCGGTACTTCCCGACGAATGCGGCGCCGAGCTGGGTGGCGGAGAAGACATGAACCGGTTGAGAATTCGCCACGCCACCGGCTTCCACTACGCCGGTGAGGTGACCGCGTCGTACAACGAGGCGCGCATGCTGCCGGCGAGCGGCGACGGGCAGCTCGTGCTGTTCTCGCACCTCGAGATCTCGCCCGCCTCGTCGCAGCACCCGTACATCGACTACTTCGGCACGCGCGTCACCGCGTTCGAGCAGCTGGCCCACCACCGCGAGCTGTCGCTCACCGCCGACAGCCTTGTCGAGGTGCGCCCGCGCCCGCCCGGCATCGAGGCGGCAGGGTGGGATGCTCTGCCCGCGCTCGTGGAGCGCACGGTGGCGCTGGTGGAGGCCACGGTGCAGACCCCGCTCACGGCTCCGCCGCCCGACGTCGCCGACCGCGCCCGCGACCTCGCGGGCACGGCGGCCGATCCGGCGTCGGCGGCCCGCGCCATCTGCGACTGGCTGCACGCCGAGGTGGAGTACATGCCGGGCGTGACGGGCGTGCACACCACGGCGGCGGAGGCCTGGGCGCACAGGCGCGGCGTCTGCCAAGACATCACGCACCTCGCGCTCGGAGCCCTGCGATCGGTGGGCATCCCGGCCCGCTACGTCAGCGGGTACCTGCATCCGGTGGCCGACGCCGAGGTCGGGCAGACCGTCGCGGGCGAGTCGCACGCCTGGGTCGAGTGGTTCGACGGCGACTGGCGGGGCTACGACCCCACCAACGCGATCGGGATCGGCGACCGCCACGTCATCGTCGGCCGCGGCCGCGACTACCGCGACGTGCCGCCGCTGCGCGGGGTCTATGCGGGGCCGGCGAGCTCGAGCCTGTTCGTGACGGTGGAGATCACGCGCGAGGCGTAGCCGCTCGGTGTCTCAGACCGAGGCCGGCGGACAGTGCAGCCGCGTCGCCGTCGTGCCCGTGCCGCGCTCGATCGTGTGCTGGGCCATCGGCGCCGCGCACAGCGGACAGCGCGGGTCGGCCGGCGGCACGTAGGGCTCCTCGGGCCGTCCGATGCCGACCGCGGCCGGGCCGGTGACCGTCCACAGCACGCGACCGAACGCGCCGAAGAACCCCTTCGCATCCTTGAAGGGGTTGAGCGGGTTCACGTGTCGCGCCACGAGACAATCCTATCGCGCTCAGCCCTTGCGGGCCTCCGCCTCGACGATCGCGATCTCGGTGGTCGCGGTCTCGAGGTCGCGGAAACGATTCGCCGGGTCGGCGGCCTGCGCCGCCTCGTGGTCGTCGCCGTCGTAGCGCACGGCCAGGTGCCACCACCGGGCGTCGGCCGGGTGACGGCGGATGCGCAGGTTGCGCGTGCTCCGCATCCAGAGCACCGCGACGATCGCGGCGAGCAGGCCGGCCAGCGCCCCGACCCCCATGGCCCAGCGGGCGCCGAGCTCGTTCGCGACGAGACCGAGCAGGGGGGCGCCGATCGGCGTGCCGCCCATGAAGATGGTCAGGTACAGCGCCATCACCCGGCCCCGGATGCTCGCGCGCGTCGTCGTCTGAACATAGGCGTTGGCGCTCGTGATCATGGTGAGCGCGAAGTAGCCGACGCCGATCAGGGCGAGGCCGAACAGCTCGAACGTGGGCATGAGGGCCGCGACGACCATCGAGCCGGCGAAGCCGAGCGCGGCGAGCACGATCACCCGCAGGCGCGGTCGCTCGCGGCGGGCCGACAGCAGCGCGCCGGTGACCGAGCCGATGGCGAGAATCGACGACAGCAGCCCGAAGTCGGCGGCGTCGCGCCCGAATTCGACGCGCGCCATCGTGGCGGTGAAGATCGCGAAGTTGAAGCCGAAGGTTCCGACGAGGAAGACCATCGTGAAGACCACGACGAGGTCGGCCCGGCGGGCGACGTACCGGATGCCCGCCCGCAGCTGCCCGCGCCCCCGCGCCGACTTGCTCATAGGGTGCAGCTCGTCGGCCCGCAGCAGCGCGAGGGTGGCGAGCATCGCCCCGAAGGTCAGCACGTTGAGCAGAATCACCCAGCCCGCCCCCACGAGCACGGTGAGGAAGCCCGCGACGGCCGGGCCGATGAGCCGTGCCGTATTGAACGAGGCCGAGTTGAGGGCCACGGCGTTGGGGAGGTCGGCGGTGCCGACGAGCTCGCCCACGAAGGTCTGGCGCGCGGGCGCGTCGACGGCGGTGGCGATGCCGAGGCCGAGGGCGAGCAGGTACACCATCCAGAGCTCGGCGATGCCGAGCACGATGATGAGCCCGAGCGCGAGGGCCAGCAGCGCCTGCGCGAGCTGCGTGAGGGCGAGCAGGCGGCGGCCGGGCATCCGGTCGGCGATGACGCCGGCGAACGGGCCGATCAGCAGCGCTGGGCCGAACTGCAGGGCCATCGTGATGCCCACGGCGGCGGCGTCGTTGTCGGTGAGCTCGGTGAGCACGAACCAGTCCTGCGCCGTGCGCTGCATCCACGTGCCGACGTTCGAGATCAGCGCGCCGGCGAACCAGATGCGGTAGTTGATGCCCGCCAGCGAGCGGAACATCGCGTTCACGCGTCGGCCAGCCGTCGCAGGATCGGCCGCACCTCCTCGAGGGCACTGCGTTCGGCGTCGCTGAGGGTCTCGAGCTGGGAGTGGAACCACTGCTGCCGCAGCCGTCGCGTCTCGGCGATGACCTGCTCGCCGGCGGGCGTGATGGTCACCCACACGCTGCGCGCGTCGTCGTCGCTCGGATCGCGGCGCACGAGGCCGCTGGCCTCCAGCGCGTTGAGGGTGCGGTTCATGCTCGGAGCGCTGACCTTCTCGGCGGTCGCGAGGCCGCTCGGGGTGCAGCGGCCCTCGCTGGCGAGCCGCCACAGCACGCCGAGCTGGCTGTCGCTGATGCCTTCGCCCGCTCGTTCGGCCCGGATGCGCCGGGCGACCTTCTGGATGAGCACCCGCAGCTCCTCCTCGGGGTCGGTCGCGTGCAGGTCCATGGTCGTTAGCCTAACTCATTACCTTTGCTAACAGAATTCGGGATGCGGTGCCGCGGCCGCGACCGCGCGGAGGATGCTCGGCCGTAGGATTCTCGCCAGGAGGCCCACCCATGCCGAAGTTCACCGCCGAGCGCCAGCACCGCACCTTCACCGACGCCCACGGGGTCGTCGTGCACTACTACGTGTGGGCGCCGGGCAAGCCGAAGGCGGTCGTGCAGCTCGCGCACGGCGTCGGGGAGCACGCGCTGCGCTACGAGCTGCTCGCGCAGGCGCTCGTGGCCGCGGGGTACGCGGTCTACGCCGACGATCATCGCGGCCACGGCCAGACCGGCGTGGAGTACTGGAAGGGCGACCTCTCCCAGATCGGCAAGCTCGGCGTCGGAGGCCTGCGGGCCACCCAGCAGAACCTGCTCGACCTCACGCGCATCGCGCAGGAGGAGAACCCCGGGCTGCCGTTCGTGATGCTCGGCCACTCCTGGGGCTCGCTCATGGTGCAGAACCTGCTCAGCGCCGGCCCGCATCCGTGGAGCGCCGTCGTGCTGACCGGCACCGCCTTCCGCACGCCGTTCGACATGAACGGCGGAGACTTGAACGCGCGCCACAAGCACCTCGGCGACACGGGCGCCGAGTGGCTGAGCCGCGACCCGGCCATCGCCCGCGCCTTCGTCGACGACCCGCTGACGACCGACGCCAAGGTGCTGCAGCTGTTCGGTGTCGCCGATGGGCTGCGTCTGTTCGGGCGGCCGAAGCGCGTGCAGCCGCCCGTGCCGCTGCTGATCATGGTCGGCGATGACGATCCCCTCGGCGGCGAGGCGAGCGCGAAGAAGCTGGCCGACGCCTACCTGCGCCGCGGCGGCCTCACCGACGTCGAGCTCATCGTCTACGCGGGTGCCCGCCACGAGGTCTTCAACGAGACCAACCAGGCCGAGGTGCGCGCCGACCTCATCGCCTGGCTCGACGACCGCCTGTTCTAGCCCCTCAGGGGCAGGGGAAGCGCCGTCAGCAGCAGAGCGCTCGGCTCGAGCGCCTCGACACGGTGGCGACCGTCGGGGATGCGGCCGAGAAAGCCGGCCGCGAGGTCGAGCGCACGCGCCTCGGTGCCGTCGGCGCCCAGACTCACCAGCCGCACCTGGCCGCGCAGAACCTGCAGCACGGCCTCGCCCGGGTTGTCGTGCGGGGGCAGCTCCGAACCCGCGGTGAGGCCGATGCCGGTCATCCGCAGGTGCTCATGATCGAGCGCGACGGGCTGCAGGTGCCGCCCGTTCGGGCTCTCGGCGGCCTGCGCCTCGAGATAGTCGGCGAGCATGGTCAGGTTGAGAGCCACGGGGTCCATGCCCGCACCCTACGCTGGTCGCCATGATCGCGCCCTTCGTCTCCGTCGCCGAGCTCGATCGGATGCGCGCCGGCGTCGAGCGCGACAGCACCGACGGTGCCCGCCCGCGGGTCGTCGTGGTCGACAGCCGCTGGTACCTCGACGGCCGCTCGGGTGCCGACGCCTACGCGCACGGGCACCTGCCCGGCGCCGTGTTCGTCGACCTCGACACCGTGCTCGCGGGGCCGCCCTCGGCGGCGGCCGGCCGGCATCCGCTGCCCGAGCCGGAGGACTTCGCGCGCGGGCTCGCGGCCGCCGGCATCGGCGACGACGACACCGTGGTCGTCTACGACGACGCGGGCGGGGTCATCGCCGCACGGCTGGTGTGGATGCTGCGGGCGCTCGGGCAGTCCGCCGCCGTGCTCGACGGGGGGCTCGCGGCGTGGCAGCAGGAGCACCCCGAGGAGGCGCTCGAGGCCGGGGAGCCCGCGGGGGCCGGCGGCGCGAGCCCCTCATCCCGCATCGTGCGATCGTGGCCCGCGGCAGCCCTCGCCACGATCGACGAGACCCAGGCGGCGGCCGCCGACGGCACCGCGATCGTGCTCGACGCGCGCACCGCCGACCGCTACCGCGGCGACACCGAACCCGTGGATGCCCGCCCCGGGCACATCCCGGGCGCGGCGAGCCTCTCGTGCCGCGACAATGTCGCCGCCGACGGCACGCTGCTCGGCACCGCGACCCTGCGCGAGCGCCTCACGGCGCTCGGCGCCGACCGGCTTCCGGTGATCAGCTACTGCGGCTCGGGCGTCACCGCCTGCCACACCCTCCTCGTGCTCGAGCAGGTCGGACTGCCCGCCGGTCGCCTGTACCCCGGCTCGTGGTCGCAGTACGCGGCCGACGCCCAGCGCCCGGTCGCCACCGGCGAATAGGCTGAGCGCGTGCACGGTGAATACAAGGTGCCCGGGGGCAAGCTCGTCGTCGTCGACCTCGAGGTCGCGGGCGGGCGCATCAGCGCGCTGCGGCTGGCCGGCGACTTCTTCGTCGAGCCCGACGAGGCGATCGCCGCGATCGAGGCCGCCCTCATCGGGCTGCCCGCCGACAGCGACGCGGCGCACCTGACGGCTGCCGTCCGCGATGCCCTTCCCGGCGGCGCGGTGCTGCTGGGCTTCGGCCCGGAGGCGGTGGCGACCACCGTGCGCCGCGCGCTCGCGAGCGCCACGACGTTCGCCGACTACGACTGGGAGCTCGTGCGCAGTCCGGCGCTCACCCCGCTGCAGCAGCTGGCCGTCGACCAGGTGCTCGCCGAGGAGGTCGGCGAGGGGCGGCGCGGCCCCACCCTGCGGTTCTGGCAGTGGGCGAGCCCGGCCATCGTCATCGGCTCGTTCCAGAGCGTGAAGAACGAGGTCGACCTCGAGAACGCGCACGCGTTCGGCTTCGAGGTCGTGCGCCGCATCTCCGGCGGCGGCGCCATGGTGATCGAGCCCGAGTCGGCCATCACCTACTCGCTGTACACGCCCGTGGCCCTCGTGCAGGGCATGAGCTTCGCCGAGTCGTACGCCTTCCTCGACGACTGGGTCATCCAGGGGCTGCGGTCGCTCGGCATCGAGGCCACGTACCAGCCGCTCAACGACATCGCGAGCCCGGCCGGCAAGATCGGCGGAGCCGCGCAGAAGCGCCTCGGTTCGGGCGCCGTGCTGCACCACGTGACCATGGCATACGACATGGACGGCGACATGATGACGCAGGTGCTGCGCATCGGGCGCGAGAAGCTCAGTGACAAGGGTGTGAAGAGCGCCAACAAGCGGGTCGACCCGCTGAAGTCGCAGACCGGGCTGGCGCGCGACGCGATCATCGAGCGGCTCATCGGCACGTTCCGCGCCAGCAACACCGTCGTCGACGGAGCCCTGACCGAGGCTGAGCTGGCCCGCGCCGACGCGCTCGTCGTCGAGAAGTTCGCGACCCCCGACTGGCTCTACCGGGTGCCGTGAGCCCGCGCTCGCGGGCCGTCGCCCTCACCCTGCTGCTCGCCGGCCTGCTGGTCGGCGGGGTCGTGCTGTCGGCCATCACCGGGCAGCTCGCTGTCACTCCGACCGAGGTTGCGGGCTCGCTGCTGCGCGCCATCGGCATCGACACCGACTGGGCGCCCACCGACCCGATCATCGAGAGCACGCTCTGGGTGGTGCGCTTCCCGCGCATCGTCATGGCGCTCGTCGTGGGCGCGGCGCTCGCCGTGGCGGGCGCCGTCATGCAGGCGATCTTCGGCAACCCGCTCGCCGAGCCCGGCGTGGTGGGAGTCTCGTCAGGAGCCGCCCTGGGTGCGGCGACGGCGATCGTGGTGGGAGCATCCGTGCTCGGCGTCGCCGGCGTCGCGGTCTTCGCCTTCCTCGGCGGGCTCGTGGCGACGCTCCTCGTCTACGTCGTCTCGCGCGCCGGCGGGCGCACCGAGGTCGTCACTCTGCTGCTGACCGGCATCGCCGTCAACGCGATCGCGCAGGCGGGCATCGCCTTCGTGCTGTTCGTGGCCGACTCGGCCAGCCGCGAGCAGATCGTGTTCTGGCAGCTCGGCTCGCTCGGTGGTTCGCTGTGGTCGCAGGTCGCCGTGGTGGCCGCGGTCGCCGTGCCGGGCGTGCTCGTCGCCCTCGCGCTCGCGCGACGGTACGACCTGCTCGCGCTCGGCGAGCGCAACGCCCGGCACCTCGGCGTCGACGTCGAGCGCCTGCGGCTGGTCTCGATCGTGCTCGTCGCCCTGCTGACCGGCGTCGCGGTGGCATTCACCGGCATCATCGCGTTCGTCGGCCTGGTCGTGCCCCACCTCATCCGCATGATCATCGGGCCCGCCCACCGCGGGCTCGTGCTCGCGAGCGCGGTCGGCGGCGGGGCCCTGCTCGTCATCGCCGACCTGCTGACCCGCACCCTCGTCGCCGGGGCCGAGTTGCCGATCGGCATGCTCACCTCGCTCGTCGGCGGCCCCTTCTTCTTCTGGCTGCTCTATCGCCAGCGTCGTCGCAGCGGGGGGTGGGCATGAGCGCGGCAGCAGAGGTGCCGGCGACCCTCGACGGGGCCGAACCGGTGATCGTCGCCCGCGGGGTGCGCCTGACGCGCGATGGCCGCGAGATCCTCACCGGCATCGACCTCGACATCCTGCCCGGCGAGGTGCTCGCCCTCGTCGGCCCGAACGGCGCCGGTAAGTCGACACTGCTGTCGGTGCTGAGCGGCGACCAGGACCCTTCGGCGGGTAGCGTCGAGCTGCTCGGCCGGCCCGTCGGGGCCTACCGCCCGCTCGAGCTCGCGCGGCGCCGCGCGGTGCTGAGCCAGGCCAACGCGGTGAGCTTCCCCTTCCGCGTCATCGAGATCGTGCAGATGGGGCGCAGCCCCTGGCTGCGCACCGCCGAGCTCGCCGACGACCAGGCGGCGGTGCTCGAGGCGATCAGGGCGACCGACATCGAGCACCTGCTCGGCCGGCGGTTCACGAGCCTGAGCGGCGGCGAGCAGGCGCGCGCATCCCTGGCCCGCGTGCTGGCCCAGCGCACCCCGATCGTCTTCCTCGACGAGCCGACGGCGGCGCTCGACCTGCGCCACCAGGAGGACGTCATGCGCGTCGCGCGCGGCCTGGCGGCCGAGGGCCGTGCGGTCGTCGTGGTCGTGCACGACCTGTCGCTCGCGGGGGCCTACGCCGACCGCATCGCGCTACTTGACCACGGTCGGCTCGACGCCGTCGGCACGCCGCACGAGGTCATGACGGCCGACCGGGTGGGTCGGGTCTACGGGCTTGCGGTTCAGATTCACCGCGTGGGCGATAGCGAGCGTCCGATCGTGCTGCCGCTTCGCGACTGAGCGGCGCGAGCGACCGCGTCGGTGTCGAGAATTCCTCCGTGCTGCCGGGGTAGGCTGGCGACGTGATGCCGTGGTGGGGCTGGCTGGTGATCGCGACCATCGCGATCCCGCTCGGGATGCTCGCCCAGCGCCGCGGTTGGATCGACCTGCGCGGCGACGGTCGGCGGGGCGGCACGGGCGCCGGTCTCGTCGGCATCGGTGATGAGGTCTTCAACCCGACCCGGCACGAGGCCGCCCTCGAGCTCGACCGGCAGACCGCGATGCCCGCACCGGCGCCGGTGCCCGGCGATGACCACCTCGGCGTGCCGCGCATCGAGAGCGACCCCGACGAGGGGGAGGGCTACCGCGGGTCGATCCGGCTGTAGCGGTGCCGCTTGCGGCGTCGGGAGTCGGGTGTCGAGCGTCGGGTGCAGCGCTAGCGCGTGGTGAGGTCGGCGTACTCGGGGTGCCGACGCATCCACATGACCACGAAGCCGCACACCGGCTGCACGCGGTCGGTTGTCGTCGCCCGCAGCTCGTCGAGGATCGCGCGCACGACCTCTCCGCCGACACCCTTGTTGCGCATCAGCGGCGGCACCTCGGCGTGCAGCAGTCGCACGGTGCCGCCGACCCGGTCGTAGACGATCCAGCCCTGCAGCTCGTCGCCGTCGTAGACGGCGTAGCGGTCGGCGTCGGGCTCGTGGGTGACGGTGAGGCTCATGGCACGAACCCTACTCGGGCAGCTTCTGCTCCCACCGGGGCTGCTCCTCGGGTGGAGGCGCCGGGGCCGGTGCGGGCCGACTGCCCGACAGCAGCTTCCAGATTCCGACGGCCGCCGCGATGAGCACGCCGGCGTCGTCGAGCAGGCCGGCCGGACCGAGCAGGATCTCCGGAGCGAGATCGAGGGGCGAGACCCCGTACAGCAGCGCGGCCGCCCCGACCAGCACGGCGGCGATGATGGCGCGGCGACGGGACATGGGCCTCACAGTACCGGGGCGATCATCCGGGCGCGATCAGGCGCTCGTGCGCACCACGATCGACGTCGGCATGAGGTGGCGTCGGGCGACCGGCCGCCCGGCGAGCAGATCGAGCAGGATGCGCGCCATGCGCTCGCCCTGCTCGACCGAGGGTTGCCGCACCGTGGTGAGCGGCACCTCGCAGGCGAGGGCCGCGGGCGAGTCGTCGAAGCCCATGACGGCGACCTGCTCGGGCACGGCGATGCCGCGCTCGCGCAGCACCGTGACGGCCCCCATGGCCATGAGGTCGCTCGCGACGAAGATCGCGTCGAGGTCGGGGTGGGCGTCGAGCAGCTCGCGCGTGGCGCGCATGCCCCCCGCCAGGGTGAAGTCACCGTGCACGGCCGCGTCGGGCTCGAGCCCCGCATCCGTCATCGCCTGCTGCCAGCCGGTCAGCCGGTCGACTCCCGCGGGCATGTCGGCAGGGCCGGCGATCGTGCCGATGCGGCGGCGGCCGCGCTCGATGAGGAACCGGGTGCCGTCGGCGGCGGCCGCGATGTTGTCGACGTCGACGTAGTAGCTGTCGGTCGATGCGGGGTCGGCGGGGCGACCGCCGAAGACGACGGGGATGCTCTCGCCCAGCTCGGCGAGCACGTGATCGTCGGTGTGGTGCGACACCACGAGGGCGCCGTCGACGTTGCCCCCGCGCAAGTAGGCGACGGTGGCGTCGAAGCGGCCGCTCGCACTCGCCAGATGCAGGGTGAGCGCGTACCCGGTGTCGTCGAGCGCGGTCGAGATGCCCTGCACGATCGCGGCGAAGTAGGGGTCGCCGAAGAAGCGCGTCGTGTCCTCCGGAATCACCAGGGCGATCGCCATCGCCTTGCGGTTGGCCAGCGAGCGCGCGGCGCGGTTGGGGGTGTAGCGCAGCTCGGCGATCGCGGCGGTCACCGCGGCGACCGTCTCGTCGCTCACGCGCGGCGACCCGTTGACGACGCGCGAGACGGTCGCGCGCGAGACGCCCGCGCGCTCGGCGACCATCTCGAGCGTCGGAGCGACTCGGGTGCCTGCTCCGTCCGCCGTCATGGGGGAATCCTACGGGCGCGGATCGAGCGGGGGCGCAACGCTGCGCCCCGCGATCATCGCCTGGTAGAGCCGTCCGCTGCGCTTCACGGTGCGGCTCTGCGAGTCGTAGTCGACGCGCACGAGACCGAAGCGCTTGTCGTAGCCCCAGGCCCACTCGAAGTTGTCGAGCAGCGACCAGTAGAAGTACCCGCGCACGTCGACACCGGCCTCGATCGCGTCGACCACCGCGTCGATATGCAGGCGCACGAACTCGGCCCGCTCGATGTCATCGACGAAGCCCTCGGCGTCGGGCACGTCGGTGTAGGCGGCCCCGTTCTCGGTGACGTACAGCACCACGCCGGCGGGCCGGGTGTACTCGGCGTCGATGCGCCGCAGCAGGCGGGTGAGCCCCTCGGGCTGCACCTCCCAGCCCATCGCCGTCACGGGCAGCCCGCGCGGGTGGGTGAAGATGCCGTCGCCCGCGGGGAAGGGCGAGAGCTTCGGTCGCTCCGAGGGCGCGGCGCTCGACAGCGGTGCCGCGGCGGGCGGATGCGCGCTCACCGCATCCCCGTGGTAGTAGTTGACCCCCAGCGCGTCGATGGGTGTCGCGATCGCGGCGAGGTCGCCCTCCTGCACGGGCAGGTGCAGCCCGCGCGCCGCGAGGTCGTCCACCAGGTCGGCAGGGTACGCGCCGCGGAAGATCGGGTCGAGGAAGAGCCGGTTGTGCTGCGCGTCGATGCGCCGCGCGGCGTCGAGGTCGGCGGGGTCGTGCGGGTCGACGGGGTCGGCCACGGTCATGTTGAGCGTGATGCCGAGGTCGAGCGACGCATCCAGCGATCGCAGTCGCTGCGTCGCCAGGCCGTGCCCCAGCAGCAGGTGGTGGGCGGCGTCGAGGGAGCGCTGCGCGTTCTGCTCGCCCGGCGCGTGCTCACCGCTGAGGTACCCGAGGAAGGCGGAGCACCACGGCTCGTTGAGGCTCGTCCAGTGCTGGATGCGGTCGCCGAGCGCGGCGTGCACCTCGGCGGCGTAGTCGGCGAAGCGCAGGGCGGTGTCGCGGGCCGGCCACCCGCCGGCCTCCTGCAGCGCCTGCGGCAGGTCCCAGTGGTAGAGCGTGAGCCACGGCGTGATGCCGGCCTCGAGCAGCTCGTCGGTGAGGCGCCGGTAGAAGTCGAGGCCGGCGGAGTTCGCGGTGCGGCCGTCCGGCTGCACGCGCGCCCACGAGGTCGAGAAGCGGTAGACCTGCACGCCGAGCTCGCGCATGAGGGCGACGTCGTCGCGGTAGCGGTCGTAGTGCTCGCAGGCCCGTTCGCCGCTCTCACCGCCGACGACGGCACCGGGCACGCGGCTGAAGGCGTCCCAGATCGAGTCGGCCCGGCCGTCGCGGTGGGTGGCTCCTTCGATCTGGTAGGCGGCGGTGGCGACGCCGAGCAGCAGCTGGGGCGGAATCGGGCGCGCGACAGCGCGCGCCCCGGGGTTCGAGGCGGGAGTGGTGGCGGTCATCCCTTGACGGCTCCTTGCATGATGCCGCTCACGAGGTGGCGGCCGGCGACGGCGAACAAGATCAACAGCGGGATCGTGCTGAGGATAACCCCGGCCATGACGATCGAGTAGTCGACGAAGTAGTTGCTCTGCAGCAGCGAGAGCGCCACCGGCAGGGTGGGGTTCTGCCGGTCGAGCACGATGAACGGCCAGAAGAAGTTCGTCCACGTGGCGATGAAGGTGAAGAGGGCCAGCATCGCCGCGGCCGGACGTGCCGCGGGGAGGGCCACCGACCAGAAGGTGCGGATCATGCTCGCGCCGTCGACGCGCGCCGCCTCGATGAGCTCGTACGGCAGCGCCTGGCTGAGGTACTGCGTCATCCAGAACACCCCGAACGCGCTCACCACCGCGGGCAGGATGACCGCCCACAGCGTTCCGGCGAGCTGCAGCTGGCTCATCGCGATGAACAGCGGCACGACCCCGAGCTGGGTCGGCACGGCCATGGTCGCGATCACGAACACGAGCAGTCCGTTGCGGCCCCGGAAGCGCAGCTTCGCGAAGGCGAAGCCGGCGAGCGTCGAGAACAGCACGACGGATGCGGAGACCACGCTCGACACGATGATCGAGTTGCCGAGCGCCCGCCAGAAGTTGACGGCGTCGGCCGCGAGCACCGCGGCCGCGTTGCTCAGGAAGTTGCCGCCCGGCCACCAGACGATGTCCTGCTGGTTGATGGTCGAGGCATCGCCCGAGCCGATGAGGAACGACCAGTAGAGCGGGAACATCGAGCCGAGCAGCACGGCGGTGAGGAAGCCGTAACCCAGCCAGCCGGGGCGCTGGCCGTTGGCGAGCCCACGACGGCGGCGGGCTGAACTGGCGGGCCCGCGCTCGAGGAGTCCGTATCCGGTGCTCATGATGCCTTCGCGATCGAACGGGTGATCACGACGTTGAGAAGGCCGACGATCACGATGATGAGGAAGAGCAGCCACGCGACCGCGGCCGCGCGGCCGAAGTTCAGCTGCCCCCACCCGAGGTTGTAGAGGTAGATGGTGATGGTCATCCACTGGCTGCTCGCGCCGCCCTGCCCCGCCGTGTCGTAGAGGCGTGGCTCGTCGAAGATCTGCAGCCCTCCGATCGTCGAGGTGACGATGACGAAGATCAGGGTCGGCCGCAGCTGCGGGATGGTGATCGAGAAGAACTGCCGCACGGTGCCGGCACCGTCGATCATCGCCGCCTCGTAGTAGTCGCGCGGGATGGCCTGCATGCCGGCGAGGAGGATGAGCGCGGTGTAGCCGGTCCAGCGGAAGTTGACCATCGTGGCGATGGCGATGTGGCTGGGCAGCACCTCCGAATGCCAGCCGATCGGATCGATGCCGAGGTCGCCGAGAAGGTTGTTGATGAGTCCGTACTGGTCGCCGAACATGTTGCTGAAGATGAGGGTGACGGCGACGGGAGCGACCACGTAGGGCAGCAGCACGCCCATCCGCCAGAAGGTCGAGGCGCGGAGGTTGCGGTCGAGCACGGCCGCGATGAGGAGGGCGACGATGATCTGCGGAACGGCCGAGATCAGGAAGATCGAGAAGGTGTTGCGCAGCGCGATCCAGAACGGCGGGTTCGAGAGCACGAAGGCGTAGTTGTCGAAGCCGACGAAGTCGCCCTGCCCCCCGATGAGGTTCCACTCGTGCACCGAGACCCAGGCCGTGTAGACGAGCGGAAACAGCCCGGTGATCGCGAAGAGGATGAAGAACGGCGAGATGTAGAGGTACGGCGAGACCGTGACGTCCCACCGCGAGAGCTTCTGCGAGAACGCGATGCGGCGCACCGAGCGCTCGGCCGGCGTCGGGGCAGGGGCCGGCTGCTTCGGTGCCGGGGGCCGGGTGGCGGTGGCGGTCATGGTGTCTCCTCGGCGGTGAGGGTGCCCGGGGGCCGCAGCTGGGCGGCCCCCGGGCGGGGGGGGGTGCTAGAGGGCGTTGACGTCAGCGACGAAGAGCTCCCACGAGCTGTCGATGGTGTCGGTGCCATCGACGTCGACGCGGGTGAGCGCCCGCTGCAGGGCGTCGTTGATCGGGAAGTACTTCACGCTCTTGAACGGCGCGACCTCGATGGCCTGCGAGCGCTCGATGAGGATCTGTCCGACCGGGGCGCCGTTGAAGTACTCGTTCGTCGCCTCCTGCAGCTCGGTCGACTCGTAGGCCTCGACCTGGCTCGGGAAGGTGCCCGCCGCGGCGAAGGCGCTCATCTGCTGCTCGGGCGCGGTCAGCCACGCCGCGAGCTTCTTCGCCTCCTCGATGTTCTGGCCCTGGGCCGGAACAGTCAGGTACGAGCCGCCCCAGTTGCCGCCGCCGCCGGGGAAGACGTTGGCGACGTCCCAGCCGGTGACGTCGGGAGCGTTGCCCGAGATGACGCCGAGCATCCAGCCGGGGCAGAGCATCGTGGCGAACGCGCCGTTCGAGAGACCGGCGAACCAGTCGTCGCTCCACTGGGCGAGGTGAGCGGAGAGGTTCTCCGAGGCGGTGAGCACCTCGGTGTAGATCTGCTTGACCTCGGGGTTCTCGGTGGCGATGACGGTGCCGTCGGCCTCTTCGTAGGCGTACTCGACCTGGTTGATCATGCCCTGGTAGATGGCGCCCGCGGCGTCGAACCAGGCAGCACCCGAGGCGTCGACGTACTGCTGGCCGACCTCGAAGTAGCGATCCCAGTCGCCCTCGAGCAGGGCGGCGACCTCGTCGCGGTCGGTGGGCAGGCCGGCGGCCTCGAACAGGTCGGCGCGGTAGCAGACGGCCTGCGGGCCGATGTCGGTGCCGTAGGCCACGAGCCGGCCCTCGGCGTCGGTCGCTGCCGCGGTCTTCCAGTCGACCCAGCGGTCGGCGACAGCCGGGTCGCTCAGGTCGGCGAGACGGTCGCTGTACTGCATCATCTCGGCGAACCAGTCGACCTCGACGGCCTCGATGTCGGCGAGGCCGCTGCCGGCGCCGAGCTTGGTGAAGAAGTTGTCGCGCGCCTCGTTGGAGGTCGCCGCGCGGTTGTGCACGATGGTGACGCCCGGGTTCTCGGCCTCGTATTGCGCGAAGAGCTCGTCGGTGTAGCCGAAGTCGTTGAACGTGGCGACGGTGAGGGTGATCTCACCGCCTTCGGCACCGGGGTCGGTCGCCGTGCTGCAGCCGGTGGCGATGAGGGCGATCGCGGCGGCGCCGGCAAGGGCGGCGCTCGCGGTGGTGCGACGTGAACGGATCACGATTCACTCCTTTGTGTGCGTGGGTGGTGGCGGTGAGAGCGCTCTCATGTGGTGGCCATGAGAGCGCTCTCACATTGTCGGGAACACTACGCAGGTCGCGACTGGAATGTCAACACACGTTCCAGAGCGCTGTGAAATGGCTGGTCAGGGCGTCCTTCTGACGACACCGGACGGCCCACTAGGCTGTCAGGATGCTGCGCCCGAGCCTCGCCGCCCTCCTGCTCGGCGGCCTCCTGATCGGAGTCGCCGGGTGCGCCGTCGAGCGTGAGCCGCTCGTGCTCGACCCGACGCCGACGCCCTCCGCGACCCGCACGCCGAGCCCGACGCCGACTCCGACACCGACCCCCACCCCGACGTTCGATCGCGCCCAGAACTCGATCGACGACCCGACCAGCATCTGGGTGGTCGTCAACAAGTTGCGCCCCCTGCAGCCCGCCGGTTACGTGCCGCCCGACCTGCGCGTCGCGCAGATCGCCGCCACCCAAGAGCTCGCCATGCGCGACGCCACCGCGACGGCCGCCGAGGCCATGTTCGCCGAAGCCGCCGCGGCGGGTGTGCCCCTGCGGCTGAACAGCGCGTACCGCAGCTTCGAGAGCCAGACCCGCATCAACAGCCAGCTGGTGCAGCAGCTCGGGCAGGAGCGGGCCGACATCGCGAGCGCCCGCCCCGGCCACAGCGAGCACCAGACCGGCTTCGCGATCGACGTCGGCGCGACCTCGGGCGTCTGCGAGCTGCAGGCGTGCTTCGGCACGACCCCGCAGGGCGTGTGGCTGGTCGAGAACGCGCACCGTTTCGGGTTCATCCTGCGCTACCCCGACGGCCTCACCGGCATCACGGGCTACGCCTACGAGCCCTGGCACTGGCGCTACGTCGGGGTTGAGCTCGCCGCCGAGATGCGCGCGACGGGCGTCGCCACGCTCGAGGAGTTCTTCGGGCTGCCGCCCGCCCCCACCTACGCCGGCTGACGCGCCGCCGTCGCCAGCGCGTCGACGATGCGCTCGACGAGCGGCCGCGGTGTCGCCAGGATCACGCGCACGTGGCCCGCACCCGCGGCGCCGCACGCGCGCCCGTCGGTCACCGCCAGCCCTGAGCGTTCGCGCAGCGTCGTCGCCGGGTCGTCGCCGAGGCCGAGCCGTGAGACGTCGAGCCAGGCGATGTACGTGCCCTCGGGCATCCGATACCGCACCTCGGGCAGCCGCTCGGCGAGCAGGTCGCGCAGAGCGCGGCGGTTGGCGTCGTAGTAAGCGACGGTCGCGTCGAGCCAGTCGCGACCGTCGCGGTAGGCGGCCGTGTTCGCGACGATGCCCAGGATGCTCGCTCCGTGCCCCGCCATCGGTCCGAGCTTCTGCCACACCTCGGCGTCGGCGTCGTTCGTCAGGATGAGCTGCGCCGCCTTCGTGCCCGCCAGGTTGAAGGCCTTCGACGCGCTCGTCACCGTGATGCTGTGGCCCGCCGCCGCGGCGCTCACGCTGGCGTAGGGCACGTGCCGCACCCCGTCGAACACGATCGGGGCGTGCACCTCATCGGCGAACACCCGCGCTCCGTGCCGCTCGACGACTGCGGCGAGAGCCTCCAGCTCGGCGCGCTCGAAGACCCGGCCGCCCGGGTTCAGAGGATTGCACAGCACGACGAGTCCTGCGCCCGCGGCGAGCTCGCGGTCGATCGCGTCGAGGTCGAGCACCTGCCGGGCGCCATCATCCGCGAGGGGCACCTCGATCACCGCGCGGCCGTGTGCGAGCGGCACCGTGAGGAAGGGCATGTAGGCGGGCGTCGGCACGAGCACCGCCGATCCGGGCCGCGAGTAGTGGGCGAGGGCGACGTCGAGGCCGCTGATCACGTCGGCGAGATGGTGCACGCGGCTGCGCGGCACCTCCCAGTCGTAGCGGTCGCGCATCCACTCGCTCGTCGCCGCGGCGTGCTCGGCGGCGACGGCTCGAGGAAGGTACCCGAGGTGACCGGCCTCGACCGCGGCATGCAGCGCGGCCGTCACCGCCGGAGCCGTGCCGAGGTCGCTCTCGGCCACCCACGCGCCGATCGTGCCGGGAAACATCGTCCACTTCATCGAGCCCTGAGCGCGCAGCTGCTCGGGGGTGAGGGCATCCCACCGGGCGAACAGGGCGTCGCGGTCGAGGGGCTCGGCACCCGCCCTCGCGCCGACGTCGGCGCTCGGCTCAGGCGAGCGCGGCATCGACGATCTCCTTCGCCTCCGCCTGCACGCGGCGCAGGTGCGCCTCGTCGACGAACGACTCGGCGTAGATCTTGTAGACGTTCTCGGTGCCGCTCGGGCGGGCCGCGAACCAGGCGCGGTCGGTGGCGACCTTGACGCCGCCGATGGCCGCGCCGTTGCCGGGTGCCGCACTGAGGCGGGCCGTGATGGGATCGCCCGCGAGGGTGTCGGCGGTGATGCTCGCGCCGTCGAGCCTGCCGAGCGCGGCCTTCTGCGCGGGGGTGGCGGCCGCATCCACCCGCTCGTAGACGGGTGCGCCGAAGCGGCTCGTGAGGTCCGCATAGAGGGTCGAGGGTGTGCGGCCGGTCACGGCGGTGATCTCGGCGGCGAGCAGGGCGAGCAGCATGCCGTCTTTGTCGGTCGTCCAGGCGGTGCCGTCGCGCCGCACGAAGCTCGCGCCCGCGCTCTCCTCGCCGCCGAACGCGACTGAGCCGTCGATCAGGCCCGGCACGAACCACTTGAACCCCACCGGCACCTCCCACAACCGCCGCCCGAGGCTCGCGGCGACGTGGTCGATCATCGTCGACGACACGAGGGTCTTGCCGATCGCGGCGTCGGGCCGCCAGTCGGGGCGGTTGCGGTAGAGGTAGTCGATCGCCACCGCGAGGTAGTGGTTGGGGTTCATGAGCCCGCCATCGGGGGTGACGATGCCGTGCCGGTCGGCGTCGGCGTCATTGCCCGTCAGCAGGTCGAAGTCGTGCCGCCGCGCCACGACGCTCGCCATCGCGCTCGGGCTCGACGGATCCATGCGGATCTTCTCGTCCCAGTCGAGCGTCATGAACGCCCAGCGCGGGTCGACCGTCGGGTTCACGACGGTCAGGTCGAGGCCGTAGCGCTCGGCGATGAGGGCCCAGTAGTTGACGCTCGCACCGCCGAGCGGGTCGGCGCCGAGGCGCAGACCGCTCGCCCGCACCGCGTCGAGGTTCAGGATGCTCGCGAGGTCGTGCACATAGTGCTCGCGGTAGTCGTACCGCTCGGGCGCGGGCCGCGCATCCCGCCGCACCTCGCGGTTGCCGCCCGCGATGAGGGCGTTGGCGCGCTCGGCGATCCAGCCGGTGGCGTCGCTGTCGGCCGGGCCGCCGTGCGGCGGGTTGTACTTGAAGCCGCCATCGCGCGGCGGGTTGTGGCTGGGGGTGATGACGATGCCGTCGGCGCGCCCGGCCGGGGTCGGCGCGCTGCCGGTCACGCCGCCGGCGTTGTAGCGGATGATCGCGTGGCTCAGCGCCGGCGTCGGCACCCAGTCGTCGTTCGCGTCGACGAGCGCCGCCACGCCGTTGCCGGCGAGCACCTCGAGCGCCGTGCGCAGGGCAGGAGCGCTGAGCGCGTGAGTGTCGGCGCCGATGAACAGCGGCCCGCCGATGCCCTGGGCCGCCCGGTACTCGACGATCGCCTGCGTGATCGCGGCGATGTGGGTGTCGGTGAAGGCGCCGTCGAGGCTCGAGCCGCGGTGGCCGCTCGTGCCGAACGCCACCCGCTGCGCGGGATCGTCGAGGTCGGGCACACGGTCGGCATATGCGCCCAGCAGCGCGTCGAGGTCGATCAGGTCGTTCGGCTGGGCGGGGGATCCGGCGCGGCTCATGCGCCCATCCAACCACCGCGGCGGGTGGCGGTGGGATGCACGGCCGTAGACTGCCGAGCGTGACCAGCCACCCCGACTCTCCCGCGCGGTACAGCTACCTGGGCCCGGCCGGCACCTTCACCTGGCAGGCGCTCGGGCAGGTGCCCGAGGCCGCCGGCGCCGAGTGGCACCCCGTCAGCAACGTGGGCGAGGCCCTCGACGATGTGGTGGCCGGCCGCAGTGCCGCGGCGATGATCGCGGTCGAGAACTCCGTCGAGGGCGGGGTGAGTGCCACCCAGGATGCGCTCGCGACGATCCCGGGTCTGCGCATCGTGGGGGAGTACCTCGTTCCGGTCAGCTTCAGCCTCGTGGCCGCGACCGGGGTGACCCTGGCCGATGTGCGGGTGGTGGCCGCGCATCCTGTCGCCTACGCGCAGTGTCGGCGCTATCTCGAGAGCACCCTGCCGACGCACGGTCACCTGCCGGCAGCGTCGAACGTCGCCGCCCCGCTGAGCCTGCTCGAGCCGGGGTCGGTCGCCCACGCGGCGATCGCGCCGTCGGGCATCACCGAGCTGCACGATCTCGTCGAGCTCGCCTCGGGCATCGGCGACAACGCCAACGCGGTCACGCGCTTCGTGCTCGTCAGTCGCAGCCGCGCGATTCCGCCGCGCACGGGCGCCGACAAGACGAGCATCATCGCCGAGCTGCCCGACGACGCCCCCGGGCGCCTGCTCGAGATGCTCGAGCAGTTCGCCACGCGCGGCGTCAACATGAGCCTCATCGAGTCGCGCCCCATCGGCGACGCGCTCGGCCGCTACCGCTTCGTGATCGACCTCGACGGCCACGTGCACGACGAGCGCGTCGCCGACGCCCTGCTCGGCCTGCGCCGCTTCAGCCCCAACGTCATCTTCCTCGGCTCATACCCACGGGCCGACGCCCGCCAGATCGAGGTGGTCTCGCAGTACGGCGACGACGTCTTCACGGATGCCCGCGATTGGTTGCGCGCGATCCTCAGCGGCGAGCCCGAGGGGTAGCGCTCTCGCGTCTGCCGCTACGGGCGCGGCACGCGCACCACGAGCGACGCCGGCGCCACGCGCACCGCGATCGCCGAGACCTCGCCCATCGCCTCGCCGTCGATCTCGAACTCCTCCGGCCGATCGAACGCGAGGGTCATGCGTCGACCCTGGAAGTAGCGCAGGGCGCGCACGCGCTTGTCAGCCGCCATGATCCGCCGGCCCAGGCGGCTGCGCTGCAGCACGCCGTTCTCCCACGCGACGGCGTAGCCGACGCGCATCCAGCCCCACAGGTTGCGGGGGCGCATCGCGACGACGTCGAGCATCCCGTCGTCGATCTCGGCCTCCGGCAGCAAGAGCACGCCGCCGGGCAGGGTTCCGCAGTTGCCGATGAGCAGCGTGTGCACGGTCGTCGCCCGCTCGGGGCTGCCATCGAGGGTGTACCGCACGCGCACGGCGTCGACGTCGCGCACGATGCGGGCTGTGGCCTCGACGTACGCGAGCCAGCCGACGCGCTTCTTCAGCTCGGGGTTCGTGGCGGCGATCATGCGCGCGTCGAGCCCGATGCCGACCATCACGACGAAGGCGTGCGTCTCGGTGGTGCCGTCGGCGCGGGTGATCTCGGCGAGCCCCACGTCGATGGCGTGGTCGACGCCGGTGACCGCGGTGCTGACCGACTCGGCCATCCGGCCCATCGGCAGGCTCAGGTTGCGCGCGAGCAGGTTGCCCGTGCCTGACGGAACGAGGGCGAGCGGGATGCCCGAGTCGAGCATCCCCTCGGCGACCGCCCGCACCGTGCCGTCGCCGCCGGCCGCGATGACCACGGTCGCCCCGGCCGCGACGGCCTCGCGTGCCCGGCCCTGGCCCGGGTCGTCCACGCTCGTCTCGAGCCACAGCGACGGGGCCCAGCCTGCCTCCTGCTCGGCATTCTCGACCGCCGCGCGCAATGCGGGCTCGTCGACCTTCACGGGGTTGACGATCACCGCGGCGCGGGCGCGATCGGGTGCGCCGCCGGGGCTGGTCATGGCGTCAGGGTAGAGCATCGCGCCCAGCGCGCGCCGAGGTTCTCTCGCCCTTCGCGGCCCGTGGCGGCGGCTCCTGCGCGTGCCAGACTAGAGGCGTGATCGACCCCCAGCTGCTGCGCGAGAATCCCGACATCGTCCGACGCTCCCAGCAGGCTCGACGGGCGGATGCGGAGCTCGTCGACGCCGCCATCGAGGCTGACCGGCACCGGCGCGCGGCCATCGCCGCCTTCGAGGCCCTGCGGGCTGAGCAGAACGCCCACGGCAAGCTCGTCGCGGCCGCGCCGAAGGAGCAGAAGGCCGCGCTCGTCGCGCAGGCGCAGCAGCTCGCCGCCGATGTGAAGGCGGCCCAGGCCGCGGCGGCCGAGGCGGAGGCGCGCTTCGAGGAGGTCGCGGGGGGCATCCCGAACGTCATCATCGATGGCGTGCCGGAGGGCGGCGAGGACGACTACGTCACGCTGCGCGAGGTCGGCCAGAAGCCGACGTTCGACTTCGAGCCGCGCGACCACCTCGCTCTCGGCGAGCTGCTCGACGCGATCGACATGGAGCGCGGCGTGAAGGTCTCGGGCTCGCGCTTCTACTTCCTCAAGGGTGTCGGCGCGCGGCTCGAGCTCGCGCTCATGAGCTACGCCCTCGACACGGCGCTCGATGCCGGGTTCACCCCGCTCATCACCCCGACGCTCGTCAAGCCCGAGGTCATGAGCGGCACCGGCTTCCTCGGCGCGCACGCCGACGAGATCTACTACCTGCCGAACGACGAGCTCTACCTGACGGGCACGAGCGAGGTCGCGCTCGCCGGGTATCACGCCGACGAGATCGTCGACGTGAGCGCGGGCCCGCTGCGCTATGCGGGCTGGTCGACCTGCTACCGCCGCGAGGCGGGCAGCTACGGCAAGGACACGCGGGGCATCATCCGGGTGCACCAGTTCCAGAAGCTCGAGATGTTCAGCTACATCGACCCGGCCGATGCCGAGGCCGAGCACGAGCGCCTGCTGGCGATGCAGGAGGGCATGCTGCAGTCGCTCGGCCTGGCCTACCGCGTGATCGACACCGCCGCCGGCGACCTTGGCTCGAGCGCGGCTCGCAAGTTCGACGTCGAGGCCTGGGTTCCGACGCAGGGCGCGTACCGCGAGCTCACGAGCACGAGCAACTGCACGACCTTCCAGGCGCGTCGCCTCGGTGTGCGGTTCCGGGGTGAGGGCGGCAAGACGGCTCCGGTGGCGACGCTCAACGGCACGCTCGCTACGACGCGCTGGCTCGTCGCCCTGCTCGAGACCCACCAGCGCGCCGACGGCTCGGTCGTCGTGCCCGAGCCGCTGCGGCCCTACCTGCGCGGTCTCGAGGTTCTGGAGCCCCGCGGATGACCGAGCAGCGCCCGGCCGGCACCAAGCTGATCGCCCTCGACATCGACGGCACCGTGCTGCACGAAGACGGCACGCTGCCCGACTCGGCGCTCGCCGAGGTGCACCGCT
>VFQN01001293.1_pt1 | contig 42539 bp, 65 predicted proteins | sample 3512371 | NCBI WGS metagenome assembly VFQN01 (sample SAMN10412370, study PRJNA504923) | tailings metagenome | isolation source: Replicate 2 from Balatoc abandoned mine | place: Philippines: Itogon, Benguet | collected 2017-08-28 | reverse complement strand
AGATAGTGCGCTTTGGGGTGTTCCTGGCCCCGGGGCGGGTACCCGTAACGGACCCTTAAGGTGCCCTTTTTGGGGTTAAAGCCGTTTCGGCTGCCATAGGGGGTGCTGTGACAGACTGCGAGGATTTTGTCGAATCTGATAAAAGGTGCTGTGACAGACTGCTGGAGTGCCTGCCTACACCGCCAAGGGTTAACCGCAATGACCCGCCACAAATGCCATGACCTTTGCGGTCAGCTGCATTTCAGGTGTGCGCTGCTTGTCGGCGGGTGGGTGTGGTACGACACCCTGAACCAAAAAAAAGCCGCTGCCTGTCTAAACAAGTATACGCAATGCCGTTGTTGGCCATCCTGTAGGCCATTACGTGCTGCCCTTGTGCCAGTACGTGCTGCCCTTGTCAAGAACGCCGCTTGCGTGGGTTGGCGAGGGTTGGCGGTTGTAGCGGCAACACCCCTGTAAACCAACATATGGCCAGTCAACATATGCATGTCTAAATTAAATGCACTCTAACCCCTCATTTTAAAGAGGCCACTCTACTGTCCTTTGCGAGGCCGCAAGGGGAGCGTTCGGACGGGCATGTGGCCGCATGTGGCCGCATGTAGGTCCGTCGGTGGGCGCGTCGGTGGGCGCGTCGGAAAGGGGAACACCCCAGTATTGCAGCAGTGCTGGGAATCGGTGCACAACCCAGCCCAAGTTTGACAGCTGTTAAGACAACAACTCCCGCGACTCATGTAACCCGCCCGCATTCTGCTGGGTACTCACCAAGGACGCCGAACTCCGGGCTGGTCCCAAGGCCTTGCTATAGTGTTGCCTGAAAGACATGACAATGTCATGCGTTAAGCTGTGAAGCGGCTCTGCTCAGCATGTCCGCAACAGTGCTTCCGAGGACAAGTGCTGTGGAAGTCAACGACACCTTCACGCCCGCGTATCTGAATAGGATAGACACATTTCTTAGGACGCTGCAACATGCCTGGCGCAACACTGAACCCTACAGCGGAGACGATGAAGAAGATGCGGATGAACGTTTCGTGCTGCGCCTCCTCGAAACCCGTCATTCGTGCCTACGGGAACTCGTTACGCTCCATCCTCAGCTCCTGCGGGCGTCTGGGCCCCGCAGCGGCGTTTCGTGCCATCAACGTGTATGCAGTCTTTTGTCCGAGATGCAACGGGTCATCCGCGTCCTGGTGGACGCCGCGTCGGACGCTCCCGCCTCACCTGTCCCACTCGTGAAACACGACTTCATGAAAGCGTTCATGGCTACGCAACCGGCGCACGCTGCTGCAGCGGTCCTCCACGGACACCGCCAGCGGCTCACGGAGTGCAGGGGCGACCGCGCGGCCGAGCTAGACGCACTGAGCCGTGCAGTGGCAGTCTGGGTCGCGGCGGCTGCGCTAGCGTCGCTCATATGGAACATCTACGGCTGGTCCATGCCTGGACAGCAAGGCGTTGTACGCGACGCGTTGGTGCAGTCGCACCTCCTGGTGCACCTGTGCGTGCTGCGACTGGAGCTGGCGGAAGGCATCTCACAGCTGTCCGACAGCCCCACGGCAGGACCCAGCAGCCACAGGAGTGGCACGCCCGAGATTGAGCAAGGCAGCCAGCCGCGGCAGCAGCAGCCGTGGCAGCAGAAGCAGCAGCAGCTGCTGGCCCAGCTGCGAGCTGCGGATGCGCGCTTTCTGGAGACCTTGGGCGTTGCCCTCCGGTGCAGCTCGGGACTTAGAGAGGTTAATGTGCACGTCGACCAGGACCGGGTGGAGGTGAGCCTCCGGCGGGGCACATCGAGCGAGGAGGAGGGCCTGTACGCCGCGCTGTCGCACCCAGCTGTGCACTGCCTGCTGGGCTGGTGGCTGGTGGCCCCGGGGGTGGCGGCGGGCTGCCCCGGCGCATCAACATGGGGTCTGCCCGAGGGCCTGGTCAGGCACGTGGTGGCCATGGCGGACCCGTACGACCTCTGCGCCAGCGCGCTGCATGCTGCTGTCCAGTACTGGGAGGACGCCCCGCGTGCACATGGTATCGTGACGCCGCAACGGCCGGCAGAGGCGGCTGCGACAGGGCCACCTAGGGCCGTGGATGTTGCAGGAGGAGCACGGGGAGCAGGGCCGGCAGCAGGGGCAGAAATGGGAGGTGCTGTCATTGACCTGGTGCCATGGGACGAGCTGTCAGGAGGGGCTGCAGGGGGTAGCAGCGGGCCCAGGGAAGGAGAGGGATTGGGCTCCTTGCCTGGGCCCGAACCTGTACGGCACGCCCTGCCGTACAGCCGCTCTCAGGTCTACAAGCTGGTAGCGGCGGCGCTGAGGTTCCTCTCCAGGGACCACGCTGCTACAGATAATTCAGACGTCGCCCTTTCCGTGGCCGTGGGGCTGCTGGTGCGTGACCTGCTGGCAATGCCACGTGCCAAAGCGGGCCGCCGCCTGGCCAGCATGTGGGGCCTGCTGGTGCCGGCTTTGGCACGTGGCCGGGACACGTACGAAACGTCCTGGGGGTGGCACGTGGGGCAGCTGCTGGGCGAGCTGCCCTACCGGTGGCGGCAGCAGCGGCAGGGGCAGCGGCAGGGGCAGGGAGGAGATGGACCGTGGGCGGAGGGGGAGCGGCAGCAGCGGCAGGGAGGAGGTGCAGGCGAGGGAGGGTCAGCGGGTGTTGCGGCCGGGGTGTCAGTGACAGCACAGTCCGACGGCGGCGGGGACAAGGGAAGCGGCGGCGGCGTGCAGAGCAGCAGCGGTGGCGTGCACGGCGGCAGCGGAAGCGGCGGCAGCAGCGGGCACAGCGGTGCACCAGGTAGGCTGTATCGCTCCCTCGCTCACTCCTTGCCGGCAGCTGACACACGGGTACATTCATAGCAGCGTTGCGCAACTGTACGTGTACTGACCTCCCTTCCTCCCAACGCTCCATTAACCCACAACACCCTTACGCGCCCGCACCCACAGCCCAGGCCCCGCACGAGGACCGCGGCGGCCCCACCCCCATCCCTGGCACCAGCGTCGGTGGCGAGGCAGCAAGTGACAGCCCCACCACCACCTCCTTGCCCTCCTCTCCCTCCTCAGCCGCCGCTGCCGCCGCCCGGGCACCTCACGTGGTGGCATGCGCTCTGCAAGCAGGCCTCGTACCCGCGCTCGAAGGCCACATCCGCGAGCTGTTCTGCAGTGCCCGCAGCGATTACGACGCATGGGGAGCCCTGAATCGCGCGGTCGGTTTCGTGGACCTAGCCCTGCGCCGCCACGGCTGCTGGCCAGCCATGCTGGCGCACGCCGACCCCCTGCAAGCTTCCTCGCTGCTGGTCAGCCTGGGCAAGGGCATGCGCGGGTTGGCGGTAGCACCTGTCGGATTCTTGGAGGGCTACCAACGTGCCGTCCTGCGTCTGGAGGTGCTGGCCCTCCTGGAGCAGCTGCTGCCCCTGGCTGCTGGGTACGATTCGGCTGCGGGCGGGGCCAGCGTGGGCGGGGCGGCGGAGGCCGGCCCTTCGGGTGCGGCAGCAGGATCCGGGGGCGGCGAAGGGGATGTGGTGGGCTGGCGGGTTGGGCTGCTGAACCTGCGGCTAAACCGTGGCGTGAGCGGGGCGGGGGGGGAGGGGGAGGAGGCGAGGGCAGGAGGGGCCGCTGGCGGGGACGGGCGGGGCTCTGGCGCCGGGGACAGCGGGGATACGCCGGCCTGGGCTGCGGGCCCCACCTGGCGGCAGGTGGAGGAAGCTGGCGGCTGCCCCGCGCCCGGCACGCCCCCGAAGCAGCAGCAGGAGCAGCTGACGGCGCTGGCGGTTACGGAGCTGCTGCCGACTGCCATCACGTGGCCTGATGAGGACCCCGGGCCAGTGCTGCCGCTACCTCTGGGCGAGCTGGTGCCGCATGGGGCGTACCGCGTGGCGTGGGGGTGGCTGCGGCTGGTGGCGAGGCAGGTGGTGAGGCTGCCAGGAGACCCGGATGTAGGTGTGCCTCACGTGGAGAGCGGGGGCGGCAGCGAATGCGGCGACGGCAGCAACGGCGGCAGTGACGAGGGGGTCTTTTCGAAGACCCATGGCTCGCGTTTTCGGCGTGAGTGGGCTGTCTTCCTGCTTGACACGCTGGCAGCAGCGGAGCAGGTGCAGCAGGTGCTGTCCGCAGCACACGGGGTGCCAGAGCTGCGCACCACACGGCGCGGCCTGTACAGCACCGAGGAGGTCGTGCTGGTGAGGGCAGCTGCGCGGGAGCTGCTGCCGGCCGCGCTGGACGTCATGGAGGTGCTGGCGGTGGCGGCGCCACGTGAGGTGTTGGACGCAGTGTCGGGGTACATGGACGATGGGCAGGACCTGTACGAATGGCTGCCGTTGCCCTGGGAGGCGGATTTCATGGAGGTGGTGGAGGAGCAGCAGGGGCGGCGGAAGCTGGCGGCGTTGATCCGGGCGCTGCTGCGGGAGAAGCAGAAGGTCAAGGGGGCGTGGGGGGAGCTAAAGAGGGAGGTGGAGGCGCGCCTGGAGCGTGAGGGCCTGCCGCTGCTGCCGGGGCCGTACGTGGAGTTGGGTTTCCGGCGGTGTAGGAACGATGCGTGCATGGGGCTGGAGGGGCGGTCGGAGGCGGGGTTTGAGCTGCAGGCGTGTCCCGCGTGCGGCGGTGTGGCCTACTGCTGCGAGGCGTGCCGGATTGACGACTGGAAGGCGGGGCACTATGAGGAGTGCGGGAAGGCGTCGGGTGCGGCGGGGTGAGGGTGTGTGTTCGTGGCGGTTGGAGTTAAGATCGGCGGAAAGGGTTCGGGGGTGGGGCATCGGTGTCGAGCCGGGTTTGCGGTCACAACGTGACGGTAGTCCACCATGATCGCATTCGGCGTCTGGACTGGACGGCGGGGAACGCGAGGGAGCTATGATCAGCTAACGCACGGTGATGGCGTGCAGAGCAACGCTTGGTGTAGGGAGGGGCGTGAACAGAGCTATATCGGGCGCACTACTCTCAAGTTGTGTACATTCTAACCCGTCGAAACACAAAGCCGCGACGTTGTAGAGCGGAACTTGTTGTGTGCACTATTCTCTTGTTGCAAACGCATTGATCATGCGCGCTTTATTGGCCTACGCCAAGTGTACGATGGAATGTGATACCTGTATTAGCCTTTGGGCGATGGTGTGTGCAACGGTGGGTTGGGTGGACGGGGTGGATCAGGGATGGGTTCCCTCTGGGGGAGTGGGGTAATGCAGTTGAGGGGCTCCCCTGACAAAGCGCACGGTGAGCCTGCATGCACAAGGCTTCGGGCAGGGAGGGACGAGAGTTCCGCGTGTGTGATATGAAAGCCGGTAGCCGCTAGGGCACCTTGAGAACATCCCGGTTTTGCGGTGTCGTGGAGTGCCGTACAGTGGGCTTACCTTGAAGCGCGTGCCTGTTTTGTCGTACCATGCTATTTCACTTGCTCCAAACGGGCTCTTGAGTGTAGGGAACGGTCAAGCAAAGGATCAAAAACAATCTGGCTACCTGTGAGCCTGTGTTCTGCCAGGTTCTGCCGCCTGAGGATGGACGTCCTTTGTCGTACCATGTCATGCTGCCAAACTCAACTCCCTGTTGCCCAGAGCTCCGAGCGTCACCGGTTGGTTTCGAAGCAGATGCATCCTATACCGGTATGTACTTTACATGTGCGCCCGCTCCGCCGGAGTCGCGATAACCCCATGCTGCCCCTTGACTGTCACCGCCCACCCCACGCCAGAGCACGTAGCGGCAAACTCTGTCAGCGGGAAGAGAACAGCATAAGCGGCCTTCATCACACCAGAATGCATGGCTTCCTCTCTGTTTCTCGAGGCTTACCAGTCCCCCTCAACCTCGCTACCACGTGCAGCAAACCTGAGCCAACCTCACTGTTTACGGTCCAGGCGTCCATCCGTGAGTGTCCGCCCCGCACAAAGGCCTGCATGCTGCGTATCACTACTACTACGTCCCCACCCTGCATGGGCCTTGTTTGACGCATGCTCCATACGTCGCCAGCTTCGGTTTGCTTGCCACTCCACCGGCACCACCATCACCACCACCACCACCACCACCCCATTGCTGCAATACCCCCATTAGCAACTAAGCAACACCAGAAGGCACACTAACACACAGCCGCGCTCACTTGCTGCCCGGCTTCTTGACCTTGAGGTCCGGCAGCGCAACACGGCAGAACCCCGGCCCAACTCCGAACCCACCACTGGACACCACCAGATACCCCACGCCGCTGGGGCTCACCAGCCTCTCCCAGTCCTCCACACAGCCCACCACCAGGCCTTCCACCACCACCTGCCCAGCTTCCAACTCCAAGTGCAACGCAGTAACCGCCCCGTAGGACCCCCCTGCTGCTGCTCCTCCTGTCGCTGTGAAACCCGTCCCGGTGGACCCACGGGACGGTTGGGCCGCGAGCTGGGGAGCCCCCAAGCCGTCCCCTGTTGCGGTTGAGGTTGCGGAGGGGAAAGCGGAGGAGTGCTGCAGGGCGGACGGGGAGGCGCCGTGGCGCTGCAGCGGCAGCGGTGTGTCCAGGTGCGTGGTGGTGCTGAGCAGCAGCTTGACGCGTGTGGTGCCGTCGGGGAGCAGCGCGTGCAGCAGCAGCGCGCGCAGCAGGCGGCCGGGGGGCAGGGGCTTGGGGGCCTCCTTGTGCAGCGTGAGGAAGGCCTGAGGGAAAGAGGGGAAGACATGGTGAGGAAAAGGTCGATCAAATCGTATGGCGACTGTAGCTGTTCTTGACCCTGTGTTTTGCTGGGAAGGGGAGACGAAGGTGAGGTCGACTTATACCGGTACTGCATGCTACGTGTCGCGTATCCTGCTGGTGCACGAGGGGCATGGGTACTTCGCTGTGTGCAGTGTGCGGGGCCTTTGGGGCGGCGCATTGGCAGCGAGGGAGGCCTGCGGTGCCGCCGCAGGAATGCTTTGGACTGGGATTGCAGACTCAGGCGGCGAACGCAGCCCCACACCAAGAGCCCCAGCCCACCTGTCTCCCCCACTCGCTGTCCGCGGTGCGCCAGGCGTGCCCCGGCGCAGGCGGCTCGTTGACGACTGTCGTACGTACGGGGCCGGCGGGGGGCGGAGGCGTGGGGGTGGCGGCAGCACGGCCACGGGCCTTGGGGTCCGCGGAGGGCGGCGGCGGCGTTGCGTCCGGCGGCAGCGGCTGCTGCAGCTGGGCCGCGATGGTCAGGGCCATGGGCAGGGGCTCGCCGATGACCACCTGCGGAGTCGAGGGAGTAGGGGCAGGGGCAGGGGCCGTTTAGACTTCAAGGCTGTGTTTGGTGAAGTCCCGCGTGCAAGTTGCCCTCGAGGCTCAGCGGTCTGTGTACCAAAGGGTGTGCGAGTGTCAGGTCTGCAACCAAAATCGAAACACCCGAGGGCTGCACAGCTGCCGGCACGTTGTACTCCTCCCAGGCTTGAGCAGGAATCCGTAAGCGTCACCACACAACCAGCCCCTCAGCTTATTGCAGCTCAGCGCAGCTTTCAACGTGCATGCTTACGCTGTCCTTGCTCTGCCCTTGCTCACTAAGCCGCTCGCGCATGCAGGAAGCAACTCGCTATGCCTTTCCTTGCCACCATTCGCCTCACGCGCTAACTGGCAGCGGCATCGCCTCCTCCTCCGCCCCCTTGGCCAGCAGGAGCACATGTCTCTGCTTTGCGACCGCAGCCCTCTGCTGACCCTTGCTGCCACGCTCGCCAAGCACACGCGTATACAGACACACGAACCGCTACCATACAATTGCAGCAACCACCCACCGGCAGCGGCATCGCCTCCTCCTCCGCGCCCTTGGCCGGGGGCTTCTTGGCCTTGGTCGCCTTGGGGTCCTCCTCGCTAACCCACGTCACAGTCAGCTGCTGCGGCACCAGCGCCGGCCGGCCGCCCACGAACTCGCCGCGGTAGGTGAGGCCGCTGCGGGCCTGGTGCCACTCGCCCTGGCCGTGGAAGGACCCGTGCTGCCACTGGCCCTGTGGGGGTGCGTGGGTTGTGCGGGGAAGAGTGTTGGGCAGTGTTCTGGGGAAGCCTGAAGTCATTCGCCCTAGCCCCATGGTACGGTACGCCTGCTGTCTGTTGCCCTGTGCGGCCGTCGGGGTTGGGCCTGGGGCAACGATGGGGGCGCAGTTGGTAAGGAGGCGTAAAGCTAGGCGCCATTTGCCATTTGCACCCTACGATGTCGCCGACTGGACTGCTGTTGGTGCTGCAACCAGGTCCACCGGGGACCCACCTTGTAGCTCTCCTATGCCAGTTAAGAGTTAACCCACGACGCACCTTGTACCAGCTGCCGTCTCGCTCCGTGCTCTCGCCCTCACCGCAGCGCTCATTGTCCACCCAGGCGCCCTCGTAGCTGCAAGCAATGGCATGTCCATACATGAAGTCCAGTCATCGCATATACCACCGAGAAAACGCTTGCTCGCATAGCATACGGTACCTTCAAATCAGTACTCGCCAACGCCCACCGGGCACGTGCGCACTAGCAGTGGCGTACCCGCATACAAGTCCAGTCATTGCACACACCGTCGGGATCGGGAGAACAAGCACGCGCTCGCTCGCATCGCGTACGATTCCCTCAGAGCAGTAGTCCCTGACACCGCGTATGCAAACATCTGCCCCGCAGCCGCACAGTCAGTCCCCCTCTGCGCCCTCCAGGCCCGCCACGTGCCGCTACACCTGCTTCCGTCTGCCCCCGTGTGCCAGCCCTACGCCGCCGCACCTGCTTCCGTCCGCCCCCGTGTGCCTGCCCTGGCCCTGCCGCTTGTGCCGCAGGAAGTCCCCCTCAAAGACATCACCGTTGGCGTGCGTGTACACTCCCACACCTGAGGATGGGAGGGCAGGGTGCGAGGTGATGGCACAGGATGCGAGGGCGGAGGAGGGGACGAGGTGCTTGCGCGCATGCAGTTGGGGCGGGCGGGGTAGGCGTGGATGCAGGCGGGATGGGGTGCGGGCGAGGCGCTGCGTTACTGTGCACACTGCCAAGCGGATCTTGTGCAGCGTTTGAGCAGAGCTTGTGGGAGCATGGCGCGACCGCTTGAGGACGTGTGGCAGTCAGAAAGGGTCCCATGGGCACAAGGGCCAGCCAAGGCGGCACAGGGGTGCCGCACCTGCTCGTGCCGCTGTGCTCATCTTGGCACGCTCGTGCCAGGCGGCCGGTGCTACGATTACGGTACGGATGCGTTACGTACGAGTCCGTCCCTAATTCCAATGTGTCGTGAGCTGCGCCGTACCCGGACACGAACAATACCTTCTCCACCCTAACCCATAGCATGCAGGCGGCGTTCATCTACTGATTTTGCTTCAGCCGAATTTTAGATAATTCTATGTCCGCCTTTGCAACCCCAATTCCACCGCTACCCACCGTGGAACGAGTTGTGCACGAAGGGCCCCTGGTAGGTGTCCCCGTTGGCCAGCCGCATGACCCCGAAGCCGTGCATCTCGCCCATGTCGAACGTGCCTGCGATTCAGACCATTAACGAGACATTCCGTTTGTGCCCACACTGTCTGGACTGCACCCATGTCGAACGTACCTGCGGCCGGGACAGATACTGATCTAAACAAACCTGTGGCCGTACCACTTGGAAGGCAACACGTGAGTGGTCAGACTGCTGCGGCGGAGCGGTGCAGCGGTGGCTTGGCCCAAAGGAGTTGGCCGGGGGCCTCCGGCGCCCGCTCGCAGGCCCACCGCGCACCACTCAGGGGGTCCTCCGCTGTGGAGCGAGGTCCCCACCACCATCATCGTCCAGTACCGCTACTTGCTGCTGACTGTTAAAGGAGGTCAATGTGCCGGTCACCATGTGTGCACCCTAAGACTCTCAAACAACCCTTGACGGTACTGCTGGGCACCAACAGTTACCCCTCCATGCCACCATGCGGTACCCCCGAGGTCCCTCAAGCTCCTCCCCCCGCTCCTTTGCCCACCTATTCGTTAGACTAGAACACGTTGCCCACCTATGTACACGTCACCGTTAGCGAAGCGCCTCGTGCCCTGGCCCAGAATCTCGCCATTGATGAATTCGCCCTCTGCACATGTGGGCGCGCAGGTGGGGTGTCATGCAAGTAGGCATGTAACAAAACACTGTGTGTGGCCTGTTGGTGCTCGGTGCAGCCTTAGGGGAAGAGTGGCGCTGGCGAGGTGGTGGGCTCTGGGCTATGCTGACTGGACGCCAACTAGTCTTATCATGGGGACCACCCGCACGCCCTCACGCAACGGGAGCGCGCTGTAGGCAGGCAAGGCTGCCCCATAGGGGTCGCTGCCGCCTTGTGCGGTTGCAATGGTGGTGCATGTCCAGGATGGGGCCCGCGTGTGATGTGGCGCCGTTGCGCTGAATGTGGTGCAGGCATGGGTCCCAGCAGGCAGATCCTAGGCAGCTGCACGCACGCACCGTAGTAGGAGCCATCCCTCATGGACAGCTTGCCCAGGCCTGGGGGGCGTGAGGGCACGGAGGCACACGCGGGGCCACGTGGTGCGAGCGTACGCATATCGTGTGGGCGTGAGGGCGGCCATGGCGGGGGTCTCTATGCCGCTGGCACAGCGTCGTGGGTTCATGGGCGGGGGTTGCTGTCAGTTCGAGCAGCTCGGGTGGACGCGCAGGGGTTTGGGTACGTCCGTCGCACCGGTCCATAGTAACGATGCTGTCGGTGTTGCAGCACCGCACTTCACCACCTCCCCATGTCCCGATCAGGACAGCCCGTTGACTACCAAACGTCTTATATTGTTTGCTTTATGCGTGTTCCTTGCTTCCCCGAAAACGTATTCTCACGCAGCGCAGCCTTGGACCTTGGGCCAGGGTGCTTGACGTGTGTCAACCACTGCGGGCTCCCCAACCCCACCTATGCTTGTGGTCCCGTCAGGTACCCACCATGCTTAACTCCGTTGTCCCATTGCCCCTCGTACTTGAAGAAGGCATTGGGGTACGTGTACGTCCCAAAGCCATGTCGCTTTCCAGCAACGATGTCGCCCTGGTAGCACCTGTCTAGCTCAATGCCTCGCAGGCCACTGCCGACGCTTGGAGCAGTGTAAAATGTGTTCGCCCCTAGTTGGTTGGGTGGTTGGACTGGTGGCAATGTTGGGGGTGGAAGAGGGGGCGCGGCCATCGTGTCGCTTGTCTATGCCATGCGCGGCAACATGGCAACGACCTCTAAGGTCTAGGTAGGAAGTGCCTGGTGATATTATTATGTATACTACAGGCTGAGCTTTGTGTATTACGCCAGTTGCTGTTGTCGCACACATGATATGGCCCATGGCCCATGGACCATGCCAAGATGCTAGATGCAGTTCAACGTGCGGCATTGCAGGCAGTACTCACATCTATTGTAACAATCACACTACTACACTGATCACTGAGGCATTGGTGACAATCGACAGAGAGCCTCCCTTGAACCAAAAAGTCCCGACACGCACCTTTTCAGCCTTTCCAGCGGGATTGCATGACGTGGCCGTGCCGGGTGCTGCACAAAACCTTTTAGCTGTTGTCAGTTTGGAAGCAGAAGGTTCTGATCACCCTTAGTAACACGAGCGTTGCCGTCTGTCGCACGCGCCTGAGCGCTGCGGTCTCTTCCTGTGCAAAGCACATCTTCCTCGCCCACTGACACGAGGATTTCTACATCCAGCAGGAAAAGTGGCGGACATTCGCGGTCTGCTACGGCGGACGCCCCACCATGCCACCAACGCGCTGACGTGGCCGCGACAGCCCTTTTCCGCTGGCCTCAGGCCATCATCCTTTGCAGCACCGCAACGCGCTTCGGAGGCGCGACCTGGCGCCATCAGCCGGGGTTATACTCGGCTCAGCGGCAGTCACTCGGGCCACAGCAAGCTGGGCAATCGCCGTGCTTTGGGGGTCGTGTCTGCAGTGCGCCACCTCTTTCGGGACCACTCTGAAGACAGCAGCAGCAGCAGAAGCGGCCCCCACCACCACCTCAACGGCGCACACCACCACCACCACCAGCATCACCACCAACACCATGCGAGCCATGTCCGGCACCTGTCACACGCCGGCCGCAGCTCAAAGGTGAGGCGCACAGAGGAGTTCCTTTCACAGCGTGAAGGCGGCTGGAACAGGGTGCCCGAGGCCTGCTGAACGGCTTACCCGCAGACCCCACATGCATCCCCAGGCTACCCCAAACAACATGGGGCAGACCCTGCATGCTACACAACATCCCTTTTCCAGTTGCATTAGTTACTATTGTGCAAACGCACCGGCCACACACCATGATGTTCACGGCGCAGGGCGAGCTATTGACCGCAGGGCAGTGTGAAGGAGGCTGTAACAGGGTGCAGGAGGCCTGCTGAACGGCTTTACCCAGTGCCCCACATGCATCCCCGCGCTCATATCGCGGACACCCTGCATTCAGTTGCAACGGCTAAGTACACGCCTTGCCCATACTCACTGGTCGCTGCGCAGGACGAGCTGTCGACCGACTGGCGGTGGCTGTACGGCGCCGCCAAGCTGGCCGCCTGGTCGGGGCTGTGCTACCACCCACACGAGGAGCTGGTGGAAGCGCTGGAGCGGGAGGGGCTGCAGCTGGTGGCGTACGGCCGGACCAGCTTCACGTGCTGGTGCGTGGGGGCCGCATGGGGTGGGTGGAGACAAATACGATGCGACGTGCATGGGGCGTGGCAAGCCGCATCTTGGGTTGGGTGGGATGTACCTAATGGGCGGCAGTTTGGGTGCGGCGTACGGCAGGACAAGCTGAACGTGCTGCTAAACGCGCCTGGAATGGGACGGGATGGTAGTGTGTTGGCGGCGCACGGAAGGACCAGCTTCCACGTGTTGCTTGATGCATGCGAGGATTCGAGCCGTCGAGAAGAGCTGGTGCAATTATATAGATTTCTACAACTGGCGCGGTGCTGGCAGGGGACTGAGGTGGCATCCGGCCTGTCCCACACAACAAGCGGTAACGGACGCCAGGCTCTCCATGAACGCACACACCGCCCTGCTGCAGCAACTTTGCCGGCAGCTTCAGGCTCGGTCGCTGGTAACCGTCCTTGCTTACACTCCCCTGTCAACTTTGCCTCGTTTCTTACCTGATGCACCCGTGCACCTTATCCTACTACACACTGCCCTGCTGCAGGTACGTGGCGGATGGCGTGGTGGACTTCGAGCCCCTGAGGCGCCGCGCCGAGCCCAAGCCGCCCAGCGGCCGGCCCACGGGTCAGCCGCCCGACGCCGCAGCTTCCGCCACCCCCTCCGCCACCTCCTCCTCCACCCTCTCGGACTCCCCGGCTTCCCCCGCCTCCCCAGACCACTCTCACACCGCCCCACATCCACCCGCGCACCACCACCACCACCACCTCCGAGACGGCCACATCCACCTATCGACCCCCCGCCACCCGCCCCTGCACCTGCACTCCAGCTCCAATGCACGACCTCAAGAGTCCGTGAGCGGCTCGCATGCCGCTACGCACCACCAACACCAACAACATCAGCACCACGCGGGCGGGCCCTCAGGGCCGCACTCCGCGCCGCTGCCGCTCCTCAACGGCCAGCGGTGCCGTTTCGTGTTCCTTCGCGGTGTGCAGTGGTCGGCACCAGAAACCAACACGGTGGGGCGGCACGGCCACGTGCCACAATGCACGCTGTGGTACGGCAAGCCCATGTGCATGCCGTACACGTAGGACAAGCAACCCGGCGGTTGGCACAGCAGCGTGGGTTGGTCATTAACGCCCGTGGTGCTCGCCAGGGTGCCAAAGGCCAGGCCGAGACCCCGGTTCTGTGCGGGCAGCGTTAACCCACTTCACCAGCCCAGCCATCGCCTGGTCGCAACCTGCGCCAATAAATGAAGAGCTCCTTTGCTCATGTGGCATCCTCTGTCTCCTGGCCTCATTTGTTTCTCACGCTATCCTCCTCCCTGATTCTCCACATGTCTTCAGTTGGCGCTGTCCGCCTCCCTGGCTTCGTTCTGGCCCACGCCCCTCACCGCCCCGTCGGCGGCGGCAGCGGCGGCGGCGGCGCCACCGCGGACGCCACAAGGGGCAATGCGGCAGCAGCAGGGAGGGCCGGGGGCCAGCGTGGCGACAGCTCAGCAGCAGGAGCAGCAGCAGCAGCAGGCGGCTAAGCGGGGCCCGGCAGGGAGCACAGATGCGGGTGGTGGAGGTGGTGGTGGTGGTGTTGCAGGTGCCTCCGAGCTGGTGGCGCACAGCGGTGTGGCGGCCATGGCCCAGGAGCTGTTCCCTGTGCTGCTGCCGCACATCAGGTGGGTGGGGAGTGGGAGGCGTTGGGTGGCAGGTGGTGGGCAGCTGTCGGCGCTGTACATGTGTTCAGATCCGCGTGGGATGGTGGGCGGTGCGCGTGGCGAGGCAGGTGCTGCTGGAAGCTGCAGCACATGCGGTGGGGTGCGGGATGGGAGGTGGTGGGTGGTGGGGATGCCGGTGCCTTGCACCTAACACCTTGCACCTAACCCACGCAAGGTGCACGCTGTTGGCAGGCCTTGCAGCGCGCCAGTCGCCGCCCAGCTGCTGCAGCGCGTCCAGTGGGTATGTTGCCAAATGACGGGCTGTTACGGGGCACGTGGGATGACGGGCAGCACTACAGCTGGGCGGGTAGTTAAGTGGATATGGCTGCCAAGCTCAGGGTGGGTGTCACACTTGAGTCTGGTGTGCGAACCACAGTGCTTGCCAGTACCTATGCACGCTAATTCAAATCCAACGCTCCAACACTGCAACGCTGTCACGCGTGTGTCCTGCGCCACTGCAGGGGCGCTGAGGCCGCGGGCTGCGGCCATGTGGTGTTCTCGGGGCACTCCCTGGGGGGCTCCCTTGCCACCCTCACCTGGGCCATGAGTGCCCTGGGCGGACACAGGTGAGAGCACATGAGCTATTGGGAAGAGGCTGACGGGTGCAGGTCGGGGAGGGGGCGGTGGAGGTGTAAGGGCGAGTCGCAGCCTTTCGGCATATGGGCCGGGAGGGAGTGGAAACGTAGCACCGGTACCGGAATGAAGGCGGAAGTGGGCGCACGGCTCACCTTGCCTGGGTCCCACCCAGGGCCCAGCTCCGCTCAGTGCCGTAGGCAACCCGCCTTAGCGCCTGTCAACAGTGCAGCACCGCTAACCTAATCCAAAGGCACCAGCAAATCCCTGCACCACCCCTCCCCTTCTGCGCAATCACCACCGTAACCCACAGGCCTGCTGCCCTCAGCTCCTGCTACACCTTCGGCTCGCCGCCCGTGTTGGCGCACGCCGGCGGGGGCGGCGGCGGCCGCGTGCTGCGCCTGCTGCGCTCCCCGCCCGCCTCCGTGGCCAACTTCGCGCTGGACAACGACCCCGTGCCACGAGCCATGCTCATGGCGGACCCATACTTTGCAGCGGCGCGGCAGGTGCGTCGCACATTGCAGCAGGCGCGTACTGAAGCGTGAAACAGGTGTGAAGCATCGGTAGGCGTGTAGTGGACCGCACAGAGATGAACGGTGATGTCGCCAGAGCACCGACGAACCCAGGACGATGCATTCCACAATGCGGTGGTCCCCCCTTTCGGCTCGGCGCATGCGGCCGGGCACGATGGGCGCTGCCCTAACGAACACTGCTGCAGCACAAACCGTGGTGCATCTGAACACGTGGGGGCCCCTCCCCGTTCCCCCAGCACGCTTCCGGCTGTGCTGTTTCATGACGTGCCAGAAGCGCCCCTTTTCTGCCTGCCTGCCGGCAGTACAGATGGTTACGGAGCCATCTTGCGACGTGCCGTACACCCTTGCCTGTCTGCAGTACGGATGTTGATAGCACCATGCTGTACGCCCTTGCCTGCCTGCCGTACAGATGGTTCCAGGGCTGTCCACACTGCTGGCGCTGCGCGGCGCGGTGCTGGGCGAGGGCGCGGTGCTGAGCTCGGGGCGCTTCCTGTTCGAGACGGTCGGGCAGCTCATGCTGCTGCGGTGGTCGGGAAAAGGTACGTCAGGTATTGTAAGCGACTACGTAATAAGTGACACGTATCGTCGCAACGTCGTGGGGCCCTCAGAGGCAATATGCGGTGCTGTAACCCCTCTGCGCCTCTTGCCGTTCTCCCCACAATGTTAAATCGCCTGCACCCTGCTACCTGCTGTACGTAGCCCCAATTAACCGCGTCTTCCCTTGGAAACCGCCCCAGACCGCGCTGGCGGCTGCGAGGTGCTCTCCGTGCCCCATCTACCTTAATCTGGAGCCGGTCACCAAACAGCACCCCGTCAAACTATGCCGTATGCCCTAGTCGCTGCCTTCCCTCGCCCTCCCCCAGACCACGCCGGCGGCTGCGAGGTGCTCCCCGTGTCCGAGGGCGAGGCGGAGCAGCAGCTGCACATGGCGCTGGACGCGGCCATGTCCGCACCGGTCAGGTCGCTGCAGGTACGAGGCAAGAGTCTTGGGCCGCCACCACCCAAACCCCCATTGTACATTCGCAAGGCTAAAAGTACTGGCTGGACCACAACCCATATCAAACAGGAGTTCCCAAGGCACACAGCTACTTATCTTGCCCTTACCCCGTAGGGTAACCCAACGGCCCCCCTGCGCAGTGCTGGCTGGACCACCACCACGCCTCCGCTCGTCGTACGTTTCATCCACCTGGCCTACTTCTGTTGAGCCGGTGCCCCTCCTTAATCCACACCCACATGCACTTACACGCCCAGACCACTCGCTGGACCACACGCCGTCTCCTACCACCACGACCACGCCACGACCTGAAGTTTACCTGTTGAACCGCCGCCCCTGATTGGACTGACGAAACCCCATGACCCTCACTCCCGCTGTGCAGTACTGGCTGGACCACCACCATGCCCCTCCCGTACGCTATCCACCACTCCTTCGCCTGCTGAAGCGTTGCCTCTCCTTAACCCACACTCTCCCTTACCCAATCGCAGTACTGGCTGGACCACCACCATGCCTCCTACCACCACGACCTGGAGCTGGCGGCGCTGGCGGCACTGCGCAGGGAGCTGCGGGGGAGGCAGCAGCAGGGGCAGCAGGGGCTGCAGGGGCGGCAGGAGGAGGAGGGGCGACAGGGGCAGGGACACTCCATACGGCGCGAGCCGCAGCGGTAGCAGCAAGCGCTAGCAGGGGAGCGCAGGGCAGCTGCTGCAGCAGGAGCAGCAGCGGCAGCCACACGCCGAGCTCGTGGTGTTACAGTGTTCCTGTCGGGTGAACTAGTGCTGTGGATGGCGAGTACGGTACCTCTTGTGAGGTATAGGTTGAGGCGAGAGGCGTGCGGCTGAGAGAGAAGGCGGCTTTACACGCTGCTGGTGTCTGACGGAATGCTCTTTTTAGGCCCTAGCAGTTGAGCATCGCAAGGGGACAAGGTCGGCCTGCACAGTAGCGTACATGGGGAAACCTGTGACCGGCTGTGACTGCTACAGCCTGAGCACCATGCGAGAGTTGATCAGAGGGATGCGTCCGTCCTCTACTAAAACTTCTGTCAACAGTCTAAAAGTGTTGTCAGTACATGTGCACATAGTCCTGGAAGGCGCGCATACGGGCTGCCGCACCCGCAACCATGTCGCTTGACCCAATCATCGTCGCCCCTGTCGTCTTTGCCGGGGTGATGATAGCATCAGTGCCAATGGTGTTTGTCGCGGTCATCATGGGAGCGCTCGCTGTCCCCCTCTTTATGGCGTTGATTGCCATGTCAGCTGTGGAGTGTGGCCTCAAGGGCCGTGGCTGGCTCCGGACTGAAGGAGTGAGTATATACGAAGCTGCGGAACCAATTGCAGAGCATCTGCGGTCGATCCAGTGTCCCAGAAAGCAAAAAGAATCCAAATGCGCTTGAGCAGCTTCGCCCCTGTCCTTCTGCACCTGCAGTATAGGCTTTGCGTGTGCTTGTTAAGCTGTTATGATTTCAGTTTGGAGACATCTGGGCTTTGGCGGCTCGGCTTTCGTAGCGGCTCATTGTAGCTGCGGGCATCAGCTCACGGCTGTCTCTCTTTCCTCTCTGCTTGCCGAGATCTGACGCGCCGAGACCTTGCAACAACTTGCAGCAGCGGAGTTCCAGGCCCAAGACGCTGGCGGTCTCACTGCCCTCATGCTCCCACCATGACGTGGAGCTGCTCCCCTCCCCGGCCGCGCTGCTGCCCTGCACCCCCACCCCCACCCACCTGGTGTCCACGACCCAGCCCAGCAGCACAGCGCGCAGCTACGCCGACGCGCACACCCCACAGGCAGCGCCAACCGCAAAGATGTTGATGTGCAGCGCCACATGCTCAGTTCCCAGCTGCGATGCCAGCACCCCCAATGCGTGTACCCCCACCGAGTCGCGGCCAACATCCCCGCTGACGGCGCCCCAGGGCTCGGACCAGCGGCAGGACGCAGCGCAGCGGCCCCAGCATGCAGCAACGCCGCAGGAGCAGGGCAACGGCAACGCCGCACAGCCACTGCTGGACGGTGGCCTGCTGGGCACGTGCACGGAACTGGGCTTCCTTGGCAAGGTGCGTGAAACAGTGGAAGCGGTAGCGCTTCGGCAAGCGGCCCATTTGCCGTTAACCCGCACAGGGTAGGGTGCGGGCGGGTATCTTCGTTGCTTTGTGGGTCCCAAGGGAAACCCAATGTATCGTTTGCCCACGGCATGTTTGCATAGTTTACACAGTGTACAACCTCGTGGCTACACTTGTGCTGACCGGAATGTGCGCCCGCTCACACCCTGTCTTGTCGCAACCGCCCATGCCCCAGGGTGCTTTCGGCGTGGTGCACCGTGTCCTGGTGACCCCCGTATCCGGCCCCGCGTTCGAGGCGGCCAGGAAGCGGATGCCTGTGGGCTCACCCGCCACACGCAGCGTGTTCGAGGCCGAGGTGCACGCCCTGAAGGAGAGCCTGGGATGCGCGAATATTGTGCAGATGCTGGACGCACGGACCACGGACGAGTACCATGAGGTCCTCCTGGAGCTGCTCAAGGGGGGCACGCTGACGTCGGAGCTGGTGAGTCCTGCTGTGGGGCACGGGTCTTGGCAGGCGCCACTTGCTCTCGTGCCTGCAGCATGGTAGCGCCTGTGCGCTTGCGCATGCTGGCTTTCTGGCACGTGGAGCACTGAGTCTTCCCACCACCCCTTTTGGCCCCTGTCCCCACCAGCGCTACGCGCCTCGCTCGCGGCTCCCCGAGGCACTTGTCAAGGCCCTCGCCCAAGATGTGCTGCGGGGCTTGGCGCACCTCCACGCCCGCCGGCTGTGCTGCAGGGACATCAAGCTGGACAACCTGCTGACACGCCACAAGGGAGGCGAGGTCGTGATCGTGGACCTAGGCACGGCCTGCAGGGCTGATAGGACTGGCCGGCTGGTCAACCAAAACTGCTGCGTCGGCACGCCAGCCCTCATGGCACCGGAGTTGCTCAGCAGACAGTACTCCACCAAGGCTGGCGGCTCGCAGGGCAAGGCGGGCTCCGGCAAGAAGCCGCGGCCGGTGCCGATATCCACAAAGTGCGACCTCTACTCGTTGGGCCTGTTGCTGCTGGACTGCACGGTGGCCGGGGCAGGCCCCAACGACCTGCCGCGGGTGTCCAGCGCCCCGCTGCGGGCCTTCCTGGGGGGCCTGCTAGCGCACAACCCCAACGACCGGCTGTCGGCCGCGGAGGCTCTGCAGCACCCGTACCTCGCAGCGGCGTCGTGAGCGCAGAGGGTGCGGGGGCCCCGCGCACACCCGCATATGCACCAGTGCCTAGAAGTTTGAGCTATGGCGGTCCGGTGCACGCGCAATGCACGTGGCGATGCACGTGTCTTAAACAGCGGTAGGCCCTGATGGGCGTGGCTGGGGACGGTGGGTCGTGTGCGCACGTGCAATGGGACGTTGCCTGTGCACACAAGCTCAGCTGGGTCGTGTGTTAATGATGGTGGGTGGTGGTGGTGGTGGTGGTGGTGGTGGTAGTGGAACAGTAGCATACTCAAAAAGGGTGATGTGGTGGTGGCAGCCGTTTGGACGCACGGCATTGTGATACCGCGTTTTGTTGTGGTACTGCACTTACAGCGTGCCTATGCGCACGCTCATGCAGGTCATCATGAATCAAGGGTCCTTGTGTGAGATGTGCATGGTTTCCCAGGATGTCTACCTGTGCAAAAAGCGCTGGATTTGCAGTACACGGTGGCTACGGCTCACCAGTTCGACGAGCATCGTACTGTGACAACACGTGGTAGTTACAGATCAGCGAGGTGGGACCTGTGGCCATGTGGCCAGTCTCCTGCCGCCTACCTACGTGCCTGGAAAAGCGGTCATCCTTGCAAGTCGCGTCATGCAAGTCCAGCCAGGACGGATGCAACACCCAAATCCCCGGACTCACCGGTCACTCGGCCAACACCATAACACTGACCTTTCATGAGCGATGCGCAACGGCGAGACAACTTTCACCAGCAGCTGCCGGTAATCCAGACATCCAGAGTCTTCGCAGGCGGGTCCATCCACCATCGAGGGCACGGTTCACACCCCACAGCCAATAGCCAACGGCCACCTCTTCTGCTTCTGGTACAATGCTGTGGTCCCTGGCTGTGGTCCACCCAGTCAAAGAGCGAATCCAGCCACCACACATGCATTCGCTTGCCCACGCCACGGACGCTGAGCCCAGAGCGCTGCAGGACACTAGAGACACGGTACTGGTACACATACGACAATATGCAATAAGCCTAGCAGGATGGCAAGGAGGTTAACACGTGATGCCGCGTTCCCTCCTGATCCACTCACGCACTGGCACACAGCACGCGCGGGTGGAGGTACCGCACGCACGTCAGTACCCCGGACATGGCATGAGGTGCAACCACCACCTAGCGTCGTTCCTGCTGGCTCAGTTTGCACCTGCCTGCTACCCAAACGAGCACTACCCACTGCACATGAACATGACATGAGCACCCAGGCACGCACACAACCCTGCACACCAGTACGGCATATTCCCCCAATCCATGGGCGCTAGGGGAAGGGATTTCCCCCATCAATTATCTCATGTACGGCACGCGCAAAACCCCAACCGCCTCATGCATGGGACGAAGCGGAGCCACGTCGTCGTACGTTTCTCAGACAGCATGCATGTGTCGGTCCCGAGGCACATGCGTACGACGGTACGAATATGCCAGCCATGCGTTCCGCCCCGAAACAGCCTCAACAGCTTTGGCCACATGCCCCTCCGCCTCTCGTCGATATCGGCAATCCAAGCAAGCCGTGGGCACGCGAGGGCACGAATAGCAACCTCCCACAGCGTTTCCCCAAGATTGTCATGTACGACAGTGCGGCTCCTGACATGGGACAGAGTACCGGTACACGTGTGTGCTGCAAACAATGCCGGCACGCACGGACGAGGTGCCCACAACACACACCATGGACGCACGGCGGGCTGCAGCTGCGTGTTCTGCGCCCTCATGCCTACCCCAGCCTTAACTCCCAACCAAACCCAAACCATCGCCCCGCCCAACTCCAACCCCAACCCCAACCCCAATCCCACACCCAACCCCAGTTTCATCCCACCACACCGCTTTGAGGTTATCCCACCCTGGACCCTGCTCCAGCACACCCCAACCCAAACGCCGACTCCAAACCGGCCCCCAATACGCCATGTTGCTAGTTCACGCAACATACCGTTTCGTTCAGTGCGGCCCCAAGTACCGGCATTGCGTTGCCCTCCTCCATGCTCCCAGCTAGCTGCCTCCCCTACCTCCTCCCCTACCTACCTACCTAAAAAGAAAAAACAAACCTCATCGCCCGCCCGCCCGCAACAGCCAACAGTCCCTGCGCACGCACACACCCTAGGTGCGGACAAAGTAAGCAAACCCATGCTCCGAACGGGAATGAGGGCCAAGCAACACATGGAATGAAGTCTATGTATACCCAGAAATGATCATGTATCGCAACACCTGCCAGCCACGCGCAGCCACCTTCCTCTCATTGAATACTGCGTGTGTTTACTGCAGTGCGACACGTGCGTTCACGCGCCGCTCATTTGCTTGTATACCGATAGGTGGCGAGTGGGTCGATATGCGCCGAGCCTCAATCGTTGCGTAGTGCACATGCAGGACGTTAATGAGCACTCTACCGATCAGTGCATGTACGGCACGTGTGGCGTGCACGGATGTGCTGTATATTTGCACGTTTGCGGGCGCACGATTGTTGCCATGTACGACAACTCACGCGCCCTTGCGCTAATCCCGTAATAGCATTAATCTCCCAACCATGAAGTAAAACAAATGCAAAGTACCGTCGTCGGATCGAGCACGTAGCATAGGAAGCAGGCCCTTGCCCACCCCTCGCCCAACGCAAAGCACACCCCATTCATGACATCCGTGAGCATGCGGTATGTACACCAGTACACCAGTACCTCACGTAATAGAAGCCTCATACTGCCTGCTCAAGACATGTCGCCAAGTCAACACTCTCTCCCTCGCCCTCACCCCACGCATGATGAGCCCCTTCCCCACCTCTCGTCTCTCACCTCCCCAGCAGCCCGTGCGTTCATACCTCATCCCAGCCGTCAGGCCGTACTTGCAACTGAACAATGGGATCGCTTGCAAGGCCGCGGTGCGGTCGCTTAACTGTATGTGCCATCGGTGATCCCCGCCGTCTGTCGCTGCTGCTGCTGCTGCTGCTGCTGCTGCTGCATAATGGTCCACCGCACAGGCTCCGAGTCCGGGGGGTAGCTGTCAACCGCCGCCGCAACCGCCTCGTCCCAGTTCACAGGGCACCCAGCCTGCAACCGCAAGGGCAGCCAGGGGGGTGCAGAAGGGATAAAGCCTAGCATGAGGTTAAGGGGTGCGATATGAATATTAGATGAAGAACGCTGTAGGGGATTGGAGGAAGCGGCCAAACACGGTGCTCCTGCGCCCCAGGACCAGCGCTCAGGGGCACGATGCAGGTGTAGCAAATGTCAAGGCAGACCAGGGAACCTGGGCAAACGTACGCACGAATGTACGGATACGTGCATTGTCGGCTACGGTACCTGATATAATAATAACAATTTTAATGGTTACACCCGGGCAAGGCGCCGCGTGGCGTGGGTCGAGTAGCAGGAAGGGGTTGTGAAACCCCACAACAGGCTACCCCAGCTACCGTCGTCGGCGTGCCGGCTGCATGCGTTGTTAGCCAGGAGTGCAGCGTGCTCTGCGTGCTGTTGGAACTTGGCTTACGAAGGATTTATGCCAACTTGCCGCCGTGCAGCATGCCCTAACCCACCTCCACAAGCGCTGCCAGCACGTCCGCAGGGCACGCGAGGGCCATGGCACGTGTCAGCGTGGCCCCGCCACACGCCCATGGGCAGCCCAGGCGCGCCAGGGTGCGCAGCGTTAGGAGGTCGCCGTTGCGGGCAGCCAGCAGGTAGGGACCCTCGCGCAGCAAGGCTGTTGCCACGGCGGAAGTGGGTGTGGGTGTGGGCGGCGGCGGGGCGGTGGGGGCCGCGGACAAGGGCGCTGCGCCGCTGTGTGGGTTGGTTGGTCCTCCCGAGGGTGGGGGCAGCTGTTGAGGAAAAGGCACAAATGGACAGGTGTAAGTGCTTGGCTACAGTCAATCGAGTACGTGGTCGAGTACGCAACAAGGCGCAGGCTACGGCGTGTCAAGTTGTGCAGGGGCAAAGGCACCACATTCGGGGCAAACGCACATGGCTGGGGCAGCGCGTGTGACCGAGTTACGCATGGCTTGCGGGCAGCAGGCGCCTGTGATACAGCAGTTGGACGGGGCGTGGCGGGTCGGTAGCAGTGTCCCGGTCTTCAGGATTATCATGATTTTGCTGCCATTTTGGCTGCCTGTCAGGAAGGGCAGAATCCTGACCGAATCAGGATTTTCCAGAGGGTTTTCCCCCAGGATTTGCCCAGAAATCCTGGAAAATGTACGATTGTCAGAATTTCCAGACCCAAAGGCACCGAAACTATGAGCGGTCAGAATTTTTTTTGCCAAATAAGACCGGAACACTGGTAGGTAGGTAGGCAGGGAGCTATGTCCGGAGCCCGCTCCGCGTTCGGGCGTGGAAAGGAGCAAGGCAATGAGCGTACGTCTCCCTGTACCGGTATGTGCTTGCACAAAGCAGTAGTAGGTGCCAGAGGCATGCGCACCTACCGGCATGGGCGCCCCCCGCTGCGCCATCCACAGCAGCAGCTCCCCGTTGCCCGCCTGGGCCGCCGCCGTGAAGGCGCTGGCGTCCCACGTGGCGCCGCAGCTGTGCAGCCACTCCACCAACTGCAGGAGCGGTAGGTGCATGTTACGGAGACTTGGTTTATGCATTCTTCTCCAAAACCAAAACAGGTGCCTGGGTTTGCTTTGGAACATGCCTTGGTTGTAAGGCTCTACTTCCTCTTACTTTGGCATTTTATGCTTTTCATGCCAGTTGCCCCGGGCAAGTACTACCAGTCATCAAGTGCTACCAGCCATCGAGTGCTACCAGTCGTACTGGTTGTTGGATACGGTACCGGTACACAGCGGGTGGGCGTGCGCCTTCTGCGTGCCTCACTGCAGGTTGTACGACGCCACGCATACACCGGCAACTCACTAGTGCTAGTCGATGCGCCCCTGGTGACCTGGGCACCCCCTGGTGACCTGGGCGCCCAGCCAGTGCCGCTGCGAGCAGGGTAGAGCTGTGTACCCTGCCGCCTGCCCCCTTTCCCTGGCTCCCTGGTCCCTGCCCCTGCCCCCACCTGTGGCCCCTTCCTCCCTGCCAAAATGTGACGCACACGGAGCACGCGGGGCAAAGTGGCCCCTAGCAAAGCCACCACCACTCCACCAGTCATCCCTATGACACGCACCCGCTTGCTGCCCGCCGCCGTCGCCACCGTCATGACTTCCGCCGTCAGCACCGCCCGCCGCCCCAGCGCCTCCGCCAGCCACTGTACGACATGCAGGTGCCCGCCGCGCGCCGCCGCCACCGCCGCCTTGGCATCGATCACGTGACCCGCGTCCCGCATGGCCGTTAGTACGGCAAGGTGCCCGTGGCGGGCGGCGGTCCGGTCCATCTGGCAATGGCCGTACCCCTCCTCGAGCAGGAATAGTACGGCATCGACGTCGCCCTTGGCGGCTACCGCTGACGCCACGGGGGCGAAGAAGCTGTAGCCACGTGCCTTGAGCCACTCCAGCCGGGGCCGCAGGTTGGGACAGCAGGCAGCCAGGCTGAAGCGCCCGCCGTGCGTGCACGCGACACGCGGGAAGCCCAACGATTCCAACCACTCCACCTTGGCCTGCCAGTCGGGAAGCTGGCTGGAAGCTGCCCCCTCCAGCACCCCGTGCTTTTCCCGCCGGCACTTGGGGCTGCCCCCCATGTTGACCCCAGCCGTACGGAGCGTGCCGTACAGTTCCTGCGCGGTTGCCAGGTCGCAGCCGTGTACAGCACAGGCGAGCAGCTCGTAGCGCCAGCCGTACGCATCTGCCGGAGGCGTGGGCTGCGGTGGTGGCCCTAGCCCCGCCTGTTGCGCGCTGCCGAGATTATTGCCAGGCGCTGGCCCCTCCACCACCGCCACCGCATCCGCCACAGCCGCCGCAGCAGCACCCTCAGCCTGATGCTGCTGACCCGCCGAGAGGTGTTCCTGGAAACGCACCGCTGCCGTCAAGGCCTGTGACAGCGGGTCCTCAATCGGCGGGACGCTAAAATTGCTGGCGGCCGGCGCTGCCTGTGACGTGCCAATCGCGCCACCTTGAGCATCAGCAGCAGCGGCGGAATCACCACCGCCTTCACTGCTACTGCTCGCCATGCTGCTGCTGCTGCTGCAGGACATGCGGTCGCTGCCATCAGTACCGGGCTCGTTATGGCTCCTGCTGCTGCCCCGGCCCCCTCTGTCGCCCTCGTTGCCGCTCCTCTCCAGCAACAGGCTCATCAGCTGTGGGTGGCCACTTGCGGCGGCGGCCCCAGCTGCAAGCCTCGCACCCGGACAGCCCTGCAAGTAAGCCAAGGACGGACAAACGCAGGGTCACTAACTAACTACTCCTATGCTGGCAAGTCATCAGCGGGTCAGGGGGTCACGTACGTACCAACGAGAGCAGGTGCGTGGTGCGTGAGGAAAGCATGCAGGGGGTGAAGGAGGGGCCCTTAACCTGCTATTTGCGCTGCCGAACTCAACATACGGCCCGTAACCGGGCAGGAATCAACGTACAGCACTTACGGTGCGGCACTTGAGGGTTTCGTAGGCCCCTGCTGCTTGCCGCCTGTATGTTCTCGTGCGGACATGCCCGTTGCCTTGCTTATCATGGAGTGCCACTTTCCTTCCCGGCAACCCTGCTGCATGTCTTGCTCCCAATGCTTTGCCCCAGACCTTTAACCAGTCGTGCTACAGTGCTTGTCGGTGGCTGAACCACGGGTACCGGTGCGTATGTACGTACCGTACACGTGCGTGCGTGCATGCATGATTCTATCTACTCTATCCTTTCTATCTCCACTCCGTGAGGGGCTAAAATCGCTTGCCCCATACATAGCGCTCAACGTGCGTGCGTGACCGTCGGTCATGACCCCCGACTAGCCTATTGCGCCTATACGCGCTACCAGTACTCACCCAAACACCCTCACCTGCCGCAGGAGCCACTGGCACATGGGGGCACTCCCTGCCTCAGCTGCTGCTGCGAGCGCCTCTGCTGTAAGGGGGCAGCCGTGGGACCTCAGCAGCCTGCACACCTGCACCGCCGGCGGGTCTTGGTGGTCCCCCTCGTGCTCGCTGCAGCTGTTGCTGCCGTGGCGGCGGCGGTGGCTTGCTGCTGCTGCTGCTGCCGCCATTCCACCGCCGCCTCTGCCTGCTGCAACAGCAGCGCCAGCAGAAGAAGCAGCTCGTGCTGCTGACACCAGCGCCCTTGGCGTGACAGGGCATCCGTTCTCGATAAGCCACTGGCACGCTTCCATGCTGCCGGAAGCGGCTGCAGACGCCAACACGGCTTCAGAAAGGCTGAGGCCGCAGCGCTGGACAGCGAGTTGTAGGTTTTGCAGGCAGCCGCTTCGCGCCGTCAGGCACAGCAGCAGGTGGCGCTCATAGAAAGTTAAGCTGTACGTGGAGCCTTCCGGTCCCCACTTGTGCGCGAATGCATGTGTTGGGACAGGCTCTGAAAGCCGAGCGCGCCGCTGGAACGGCTGCGCAGAGTAGGCCACCATCGCCTCATGATCGATGCAGCGGATGGTGCACGCTTTCTCGTTATCTGTTAGATACAGACATATACGTGGTTGTAGCAGGCGCCAAACTTGCTGCCGCGTGTCGACGCCGGGCAGGCCCAGCTGCGCTCCCGCCGAGGCCATCAACGGGGAGCAGGCAGCTAGCCTCTAGCCTGCATAGGGCGCATCACAAGGGCATGTGAACATCACATCTACAATTGTTGGAATGTATGACGAGATGACAAGCCCCTTGTGCATGGCTCTAGGCAAGTTGGGGTTGCCTGATTTTCGTTCGCTTCCGTAACACGGTACTGTCAGGGCCCACAAACACTTCGTCGCCGCTCCTTGTCCCACAGGAATATAACTAAAATCATCAGTGACAGTTTTGCCTGCCTTTCACATACACCGCCGCGTACCGTTGCGCACTGACGCGGCGACCTGTTGCGTGACGACCTTTGGCCCACGTGCAAGACCATATGCCAAAACATTGGCCCCGTAATAAGGTTCTTTCACATCAGCTGCTGGGCGGTCTTAGTAGTGCGCTGACCTGCCTCATTCAGTAGTCGTGGGTCGCCACGCCACGCGGGTTGCCCAGCCGCTCCAGACGGTCCACAATGGCAAGTTGTATCTATACTATAGGTCAGGGTACACCAGTCGTAGATTAGTTGCATGCGGCCGCTGCTTGCCCCACCGCCGGTCTGGACAGCGATCGCATGCATCTGCATGCGCACGCAAGCATTGCTTCGCTTAAAGTGAATAAATCAGGTTGTGCTCAAGGGGCACTCCGCGGTGTAGCGGCTGAGAGCCAAGGTTTTGTCCTTCCGTCAAATGGACGCAAGGGAACACAACGCCTATCCGATGGGCCTGCACACGCTTGCAAATACTAGATTTGCCTATTTGTGTGTATGAAGAGTGAATGAATGGCTTTTCGCGAGCGTACGACTGGTCCCTTTGCCGGACAGATGACCCCCACTTGCCCCACTGGCCCGGCGAGCGGCGGCCCCTGGCTGCTTGCGGGCCCGCAAATCACAGGCGACCAGTTCACGCGGGCAAGGCTTCAAAGACATCAATCTATCCTATAATCTTATGTTACCAAGGGCTTACATCGCCATGGTTGGCGATCCGACTTCGGCGATGCTGTATTGTAACTTCGTGTAACGTGCGCTACAACGGCTCGCGTTGTCCGTCCTGCCCTTTCATCGAACCCGCACACTGTCTCAGCTTCAAGCTGCTGAACAGAGCTCGTTACCAGCAGTAGTGCTCGGCGGGGCGGCGGACGCGAGGGACGGGGAGCTATCTAGCTACTGGCTGCAGCACAGTCAGTAGTAGTCGCTCAGACCGTTGGGTCCGGCGCGCGGTGCATGGCAGAACTACCCTACCACCGCACACTGGCAGCGGGCGAGGCCTGCCTCCGTCCTCACACGCAGCACCACAGCCAGTGCTTCTCGCTGGGCACTGCTGCCGTGGCCTTGTCGTGGGCTTGTGGATGGGGAGTGACGCGACGTGCGTCAGGGATGCATGCATTTCAACATGCATGGCGCTGCGTGAGGCGCTCCGGTATTGTATGTGCGTGGGCTGTTCGTTGTCTTCATCGCCTTGCAAGTGGTAGACATAAGCAGTGGCCGCACGCGGGAGCTGGTAGGAGCGAGCGGACAACGGAGGGTGCCGTGCGTATGCGCCTGCTGGATGGACGCATGGCACGTGCACGTGGTCATTTATCCATGCATGCATGGGAGCGAGGCGTTGTTGCTTGGTACGATACACCTGCTGGCTTGTCGAAGTCATCAGGCGGCAGCTACAGCTAGATGCCTGCCTCGGCGACGCACGGGCGGGCTCTACCGCTGACTTTGTTGATGACGGGTCCTGCGCATATATAGCATCACAAAGCAGGTAGCTAGGGCCTGTGTGCCAAATCCCAGCACGTCCCAGCCCAGTTGTAGGCCGCCCCACACTTTCCCTTGCACTTGCAGGGGCGCACTTATGTGGCAGGGGCAAGGTTCCTTGAGCATGCACAGCAGGTCCAACTTCTGCAGGTAGGCGATGGCCTGCCAGCCACGTGTCGCCGTGCCTGCAGCCCTCGCTCCGTGTCCGTCATTAGCAGCCACGTCTCGGCCCGCTAGCTCCATGCTGATGTATGTGCAGTGGCGCGTCACCTTTGCAAGTGCGCAATGAAGGCGTGTGCAGTTGTCTTAATTGGCGGTGCGTGGCAGCAGTTGGTGGCTGGCGGCCTGATTGTGAGATTGGTGTGTGACCTCGCTCATGGTGTTAGCAGTCAAGCAAGAGCGACGTGCATTAGGTACGTACATGGTTGTGTACGGCCAGGGGTCCCCTGCTGTTTGGTGGCCGTGCATGGCAACTGAGGACGGTCCGCTGCGTCAGCCATCCAGGGAACTCCCTGCACTACGCAGCCTGCCCAGCGCCTCTCCAGCGACTCTGTAGCGCGCCTTTTCAGCACCCAGGCAGGGGCCAGGCACAAGCTAGCTAGGGACGTCGCGGCAGGCACGCACGCACAAGCAGGCCGGAATGTCAGGCAGGGGTATGTGGGTCTGGCTGGGCTAGGTGCTGCACACCTGCCCCTTGGGCCCCACAGCACCTCAAGCGCAACATACAATGCCAAGTAATGCAACGAACGGCTGGCCAGCTGGATGCTGCGGCATCTTTTTTTTGTCGGTGGAAAAGTTTACAGGTAAGGAGACGGGAAGGGACAGGCCAGCGGGAGACCAAAGCCCAACCAGCACAGGCAAGCACCAGCACCACCTACCAAACGCCCCAAACCCTGGTGGATGACGGGGCCCGTGCCGTAGCCCAGTTGTGGACCAGCTCCGTCCCCGTGGAATTGCGTGCCATGCGGCTTGCTCCCGCGCTCCTCGTTGTTGCACTATTGGTCCATTCACTCGGGGAACGCAGTCAGTTTGTAACCTGTCATAAAACCGGCCGAGACCACTGCTTGGCGAAAGGGCAACCAGCATAGCGTGGAGTCCCCACGAGCGAGCCAGAGGTGAAACTATACAGCACAGACCTGTGCCGACAGCATTACTCGGGTCCCTATGTTACCCTCCTAGCAACTACTTCTAGGTGACATTGCTTTCTGACAGGTGCGGACGGGACCAGTGAGAGTCGTGTGGCCACACCATCATATCTGGAATGTAACACGAGTGCCAAAAAAATGTCGTAAGCCAGCCCTACAGCGCTCACAAACGGCGACCTAGCAGCCACCGCTGGGCGTGCAATACTGCATGTGCCGTGTAGTCCATGCAGAAGTGCAGGAGACTTTCACCATGTGTCAGACACCGACTCCAATGTTAGTTGAGCGAGCGGCTCCAAGCCATCCCAACCTGCTGATCTAAGCTTTTCGCAAACGTCCCGTACCGTACCCGTAGCACACACTGCGCCAATGTAAGCTACCGAGGTTCACCATCCGCAGGAGCATAACCACGCCGTCACGCATGCAAGCATGCGTGCAGAATGCAGCCATCTGCCCCTCATACTCCCCGCGCCGCCCTTCCACCCCGCCCAGTTGCTTGAGCCTTCCACCCCACCACCGCATGCCATGACGCAGGCAACTCGAGCAAGCCTCGCCAACAAGCAACGCATCACCCACCGCACCCCAATCGCTCACAACGCACAGCAAGTCCGCCACCTGCCCCATCACTCGTCATCAGACAGCCGGCGGCCCCCGTTGGCACCCCCTCCCAACAACCCCAACCGCACCTCCGCTAGCTTCCCCCCGCCCCTGCTGCCCCCCCGCTTCTGCTTCACAGCCCACGGGGGCGGCTCCGAAAACATCCCCGCCGCGCCACCTCCGCCACGAGCCTGCTCGTCGTCCCCAACGTCCAACGACCCACGGGTCACTGTCCGGCCGTTATGACCGTTGGCCTCGCCGTCCGTAACCACCTGCCGCATGACACGTGGCGGCCGGCGGTAGCGCCGCAGCATGAGGGACGACAGCACCACGGACACGGAGGAGAAGGCCATGCACAGGCCGGCGAGCCACGGGGGCAGCTGGGTGTGGGTTAGCGGGAAGAAGACGCCGGCTGCCACGGGGATCATGAGTGTGTTGTAGCCCATGGCCCACAGGTAGTTGACGCGGATGCGGTCGAAGGTGCGGCGGGACACGTCCAGCGCCACCAGCACGTCCTGGGGGGTGGGAGCAGGGTGGGGAGAGTATAGCGGATGCTGTGCGGGATGTAGGCAAGTGAGCCTGATACAAGTAGAGGCAGACAGGAGTAGCAGGCAGAAAGTCGCGAGGCGAGGCAAGGCCGGAGAGTGGCATGGCGGGGACAGTGGTCATTGCCGCTGGCTCTGATCGCTGAGATACTTAGCTGAAAGGAAATAGGGTGGGGAGAGTGTGCGCGTGAAGAGGGTAACATGGTGGTTGTGGTTTTCGGGTGTGCGTGTAGGCAAGGGTGGAAGTACGGGGTCACAGGTGGGGCCGCCATGTGCGACGGAGTGCACAGGAGGCCGGCGTTTCATAACACGGCTAGGGATACCTGCTACAGCAGGCACGCCTCTAGGTCCCGAATTAGCAACGGTCACGCGCACGAAATACTTGGTACACGGCACGGCTTTCGATTAGACTGGCCAGTATACTTGGTAAAGCATATGTTTGGTCGCCACCCCTAGCAACGACATACACGTGCTACCCAATCACGCACACGTGCCACCCGAAACGCGCACGCACGCACCTCCAGGTCGTCCCTCATCAGCACGTAGTCCGCCGCCTCAATGGCAATGTCGGTCCCACTGCCGATGGCCACCCCAACGTCCGCCGCCGCCAGCGCCGGCGAGTCATTAATACCGTCGCCCACCATCGCCACCACACGCTTGTTGGCACCGCCACCACCGCCGCCACCACCACCACCGTCCGCGGCCTGGCTAGCGGCTTTGGAGGTGCTAGCGGAGGAGGAGGGTCCGGTGGAGGCGGAGGCTGCGGAGGCGGAGGCGGAGGCCCCTTGTTGCAGCTCCCGGACCTTTTGTGCCTTGGTCTTGGGGAGGGTCTCGGCGTGGACAGCGTCCATGCCGAGCTGTAGGGTGCAAGAAGGGGGAGAAAATGGCGTGGGCATGGCATACGGGTGGGTCAGCGGCTTGCGAGGCTACGAGCGCACACGAAAGGCCACGTGCGCGGCCGCAACCACCAGCCACGTCAGGCACATGAGCGTGGCATATGACGTCATGCCCAGCCACGACCAGCGTTGCCCTCTCCCTTATTCTGTAGAAGACGGAACATAGCTCCGCACCGGCGGCCGCACCCTCGCAGCCACGACGCACGCACCTGCGACGCCAGCGCGCGCGCCGTCCGCCAGTTGTCCCCCGTGATCATAATGCACTGAATGCCACGCGCCCGCAGCGCCGACACCACGCCCGCCGCCTCCGGCTTGAGCGGGTCCGCGATGGCCACCACGCCCGCCAGCCGCCCGTTGAGCGCCGCCAGCACACACGTGTGCCCCGTGGTCTCCATAGGCGTGATGTACGACTCCGCCTCCGGGGGCACCTCCACCCCCTCCTGCTGCATCAGCAGCCTGTTGCCCACCACCACACGCACCAGCCCGTTGCGGCTGCCAGGAGGCGGCGGCGGCGGCGGCGGACCCGCCGCCGCCGCCGCCGCTTCAAGCGGGTTCGCCGGCGTTGCGGCGACGGCGGGTCCGCCGGAGGGGGCACTTGCGGCCGCTACGGCCGCCAGCTGGTCCACCGACACCATGCAGCTGATGCCTGTGCCAGGGGCCACCACCACGTCCCGCGCCTTGGGTAGCAGGGCCTCCAGGGTAGCGGCGTGGCGGCCGCTGACGCTGCGCTCGGGCCGTGAAGCAGCCACGGCGGAGCTGAAGCTCAGCCGCCGGGCGGCGCCGTTGGCGCCGGGGGTGGCGGAGGCGGGGGCGTGGAGGCCGTTGGCGGCGGTTGCGGAGGTGGTGGCGCCGTGCTGCGCCATCACCAGCCGCACCCTGTAGGCGTGCGGTGGTGTGGGTTAGAGGCCTGGGTTAGCGCGGGTCGGTGTGGATTAGCGTGGGATACCAGCACATGCAGCAGGTGGGACACGGCCCAGTACGTGTGGAGGAGGTCACCAGGAGGTCACCAGGAGCACTAACGTGGCGCCACTTTGTCGAAGCGTGACCTCCCGCCTGCACCCCTGCGCGGCACCGCCACGTGTCCCCCGGTACCCCTTTCCCTCGCCCCCCACCTGCAGTACTCCAGGATGGCCCGCGCCAGGGGGTGCTCTGAGCCGCTCTCCGCCGCCCCCACGCAGCGGCACAGCACGTCCAGGGGCACCGCCTCGGGGTCCAGCAGCCGGCAGTCAACCACCGTGGGCCTGGGTGGGAAAAGGATGGGAGCAGAGAAGGCACGCAGGGCCGAATTGGTTATGCCGTCGCTGTGTGTGAGGGTGTTGTGCCGTTAAAAGGGTTCGGCGGCCGGCAGTCTACAACAATCGGCTTGGGGGCGAGGACGAAGGAGTAAGAGGGAGCAGGGCAAGGGCTGTCGTTGCTCCTTCGCCGAAGTGTTTGGTGTGTTCAGTTTGTAACGGGGAAGGAGATCATCGGCTCGGGATACAGCAGCCGTGGACTGCAGTCAATAAAATGAACCGCGACTCCGGTCGAAGCTCAGAACATCGGGCTACAGCACTGCTGTGCCTCCCTTCCCTGCCCCGCTCATCCCCGCCCTGCCCCGATCCCTGCACTCACTTCCCGCGCGTGAGGGTGCCGGTCTTGTCGAACACCACCACGTCCACCTTGCTGGCGGCCTGGGCAGGGCACGGATGGGCGAGGAGGGGTGTGGGCGTGAGCGTGGGGCGGGTGGGCAGACGCACGAGGGGTGCCACGATGCAAGATGGGAAGAGGGAGAGCCTCCGGACCCGGTGGAAATAAGGCAACCAAGGCGGTTATGGGAATCAGAATGAGGAAGACGCACCTCGAGCGCGTCGGCTCCCTTGGTCAAGACGCCCGCTTGCGTTGCCACAACGAGACCCACCGGTGCCCCCACGCGGTAGTGCCAGCAATAAATGACCACAATATGCTACACAACCAGGATAAGCTAAGCGGCTCACCTCGAGCGCGTCGGCTCCCTTGATGAGGATGCCCATCTGCGCCGCCACTCCGGTGCCCACCATGACGGCCGTGGGCGTGGCCAGGCCCAGGGCGCAGGGGCAGGCGATGACCAGCACCGCAATGCCGAACAGCAGCGCAAACAGGAAGGGCGTGTGGCCCTCGGGTAGCCAGGCGGCCGGGAAGGCGCCGGTGGCGCCCGCGGCGAACCAGGCCACCCAGGTCAGCAGCGCGGCGGCGATGACCAGCGGCACGAACAGCGAGGCGATGCGGTCGGCAAAGGCCTGGAGGGAAGGAGCAGTTGGAAAGGAGGATATGTAGGTGAGGTGCTTGTCGCTTGCTGGAGGTGGATGGGAAGGAGGTTGGTATGAACAGGGGCACAAACAGAGAGGCGATGCGGTCCGCACAGGCCTGTCGGCAGCAGAAAGGGGGAGTTTGATCCGCAAAGCAAGGGGAGAGCTGACAGGGGCCCCTCCGTCCGCCGCACAGCACCCGTGCACTTGCAAGCCACTGACGTACTCGGACTCGTCCCTTGCCCGCTTCCCTGCCCACCTGCACGGGCGCCTTGCTCATTTGAGCGTGCTCCACCAGCCGTACGATCTGACTCAGCACGGTCTCGGAGCCAACCTGGAGGGTGGCAAAGCGGAAAGGTAACCAGGTAACGATTGGCGGCTCGGCGGAAGTGGAGCGACAGCAGCAGGGCGAGGTTCGTAGACGCCGATGCATTACTCGAAGTGGATGGCACCGGGGCCAACCTGGGACCCCCGACAGCGTCCGAAGCGATGGCAGGTTTCGCCACGAGCCCGAACACACTGGGCAAGCATGCCCGCAGGCAGGGCCTCCAAAGCGGCTGCAAACTCTAAGGGCAACGTGCCAGGGTCCCGCAAAACCCACTGGCCCCTCAACGCCGTGCTATGCTTCTATGCAGTTTGTCATCCGCGCGACGCATTCAGTATATGAGTCCGTATGCAGTGCAACGAATGCAGGACACTCCACGGGTGGAAACCACTCCGATTCCAAGCTCTGTCCGCCCTGTCCGTACCCGTGTGGCCTTGACCAGCAGCGGGTTGGAGTTGTTGATGGTCCCCCCGATGACCACGTCGCCCGGCCGCTTCCACTTGGGCACCGACTCCCCTGTGACCATGGCCTCGTTGAGGTAGGACTGCCCCTCCAGGATCACGCCGTCGGTGGGAACCTTGGCGCCGGGCAGAACCTGACAGGGGGAAGGCAGCAAGGGGTGTGTGTTAGGATGGTGGCTATCATATGGTGATGGTGGTGGCAAGCATGTTGCCGTCAGTGGGCACCTTGGCGCCGGGGAGCACCTGGGGTGCGTGAGCTCCGCGACACTTGCTGGCGCTGCGTGCAAGGGGTGGTTGCTGGTTGGGGCACCGTAGTGGTGCGTTGGCGGCGGCACTAGTAGGACTTGCGCTCAACGGGTTCGTTGTTCCGCAGGTGACCAGGGACCTCGCCGGGTGAGCCAAGGACCTAATGCAAAAGTCCGCGCGCTTTCTTTGCCCAAGCACCCCATAACCCGCACCCACCCGCAGCACGTCGCCCCTGTGTATTAGCCTGGATGGCACCTCGCTCGTGTCCACCACGCCCCCGTCCTCGTCCAGCACCACCAGGGTGGCGGTGTCGGGCGCAAGGGCGGCCAGCGCAGCGAGCGCAGCAGAGGTGCGGCCCTGGTGAGGGAGCAGAGGGCAACGGAAGTGTCAGGGCGGTGGTGCGGGGCCCCATGCCGGGAGGAGCAGCACAGGTGACATAGGTACAGAATGCGCGATTAGAGACTGATACAACTCGCGGCCTTGGAGCGCCATGGTTCGCATACAAGTGCGGCTTGCCACAGCACGCGCTGCTGAAGGGACGGCGTCTGGTTGTGTTCTCCAGTGCAACGCACCTTTGCGGTGGCCTCCAGATACTTGCCCAGCAGGATGAATGTGATGAGCATGGCGGACGTCTCGAAGAAGTCCGTGGGCACGTAGTCCTTGGACAGCCGGTGCCTGACAATGTGAAAACGTGAGTTGAGGGATTAATCTTGCTCGGCTCGTGTACATACTAATGGGTTACGGAAACCTTGGGCACGTAGTCCTTGGACAGCCGGTGCCTGACGCCGGGGGCAACAGACTTGCGGTTACAATACATGCTGGTAGCGGCGAGGCATGATGCTGGCAATGCTGGCCGCATCGGAGGCGGTTGGTACCGCCGACACCAGCACGTCCCAGATAACACACGCCTTAACACACACCCACACACGATAAGTCCTCTCAGCGCATCAACAGCTGACAGCCGGAGCCGCCTCGATGTCTACTAATCGCAGGACATGTCTGTCACTCGCCTCGCCCTCAACTAGAACCTGCTTGCTAACATGCTATAACGACCACGCAACTGCATCGCTACCCACACACGATTTAAGACACACCTGTTGAAGTGGTGGAACATGATGCTGATGACGCTGTACACGTAGGAGGCGGTGGTGCCCAGCGACACCAGCACGTCCATGTTGGCGCTGCCGCGGCGCAGGGCCTTGAAGGCGCCGCGGTGGAAGCGCAGCCCAACCACGAACTGCGGCAGCAGCAATAAAATAGAAAAATGCGTATGCTTGTTACTTTAAAGCAGGTGCATGCTGGCCCACCACGAAATCTGTGTCATGGGGGTGCAAGTGTGCGAGACGGAGACGCCCGGACATCACATGCCAATTCCATCTCGGCAAGGGCCCACCCCATGGCTGCGCCAGCCTGTGCCCAACCCTTTCACCCTGCACACCCGTCCTCAGCCCTGCTGCCCTGCCATGTACTGCCTAGCGTCCTGCAAGGCCACCTGCCCGCGCTGCCACCATGCGACACCCACCCCCCACCTGCCCGCGCTGCCCCCCTCCCCGCACAGTTACTTTAGCAACTTCTTTCCCCCCCCCCATCCCACCTGCACAGGCGTGGTGAGGGCCCACTTGACCAGCTGGTTGCATGGGAAGCCCAGGATGGGCATGGCCATGATAGCCTGGGAGCCTGGGGTGGGGGACGGGAGTGGCCACATAGGCAGGATTGAGGAGGGGTAATGAGCAAAGGGACGCTTCTGCCTGCTCCGCCGCAGTGGCAGCCCCCAGTGGCCGTGTACGGCACAGCCGTGTCGTACGAGCGCTGCGGAGTGCGCCCGGCCATGCACCTACAAGCCCCCAGCACGTCCGCGCTGGTCCGACCCCGCATCAACTCAACATCATTGCCACCCACCCGCCCCCACCCCAACCCCCCACCTACCAAGCCCCGCCCCGGCCCCACCCGCTACCACGACCACCCTGCCGGCCCCACACCTACCCCGCCCCACCTGGTATCGCGGGCATCATCAGGGCCACCCACCCGCCCCTACACCTACCCCACCCCGCCCTGCCGCTGCCCCACCTGGTATCATGGGCATGATCATCGCCACGAAGAACACCGGCACCGTGAACAGCATGGAGGTGGAGAACAGCCCCCACCAGTAGGCCCGCTCGCGCTCCGCCGCCGCCGCCGCGCCGCCCGCCGCGTCCTCTCCGCCCTGCAGCAGCGTGGCGCCCAGCTCCTCGCCGCCGGGGCCCTGCACCCGCTCCACAGCCGAGATGAGGTGCCGCGGGCCTGGTGCGGGGGGCGGGGCGGAGGAGGAGCACGAGTGAATACAAAGTATGACGAAATGTGTGGCACGTGTGCGATACTCAGGTGCCGCGTGCTTCGCTGCACCGCCGAGGTGAGGTGCCGCGGGCCTGGAAAGCACTAGGTAGCACGGTACGAGGGACATGATACACAGTAACGCAGGAACAGGAGTTGTGCACCTTCGCGCTTCACGCACCCGTTGCCAACAACCTTGCCCTCGCTGCACACGTTGGGATCGCACAGCACCTCCACCCAGCCGCCCACACAAGCAACTGTACGGACCAGGCATGGCCCATCTTTTTGTGGTCATTCATTTCTAAATGCTGTAACAGAACAAGCCCATCTCACCGCAGACGTTTGGGTCGTACAGCACCTCCACCCGCCCGCCCTCCGCCTGCACCGCCGCCTTGGCCACGCCCGCCACACGCCGAATCGCCGCCTCAACCGACGTGGCAGTTGCCGTACTCATCACGTACACGCCGTCAACCGTACCGTTGACGGTCAGGCTCTCAACCTGGTGCAGCCGAAGTCGGAAGAGGCGAGGGCCAGCTCACACGCCAGGGGCGCAATGCCAGGGGTTCACAGCCGAACATGCCATCCAGAGGAGGAAGCAAGCAGTGGGCGTTGTCCTTCCGACGCAGAACCTAAGCCCTCTGGCTGGAGCTCCATGCGTGCGCTATCACGGTGTTCAGCATGGCGTGCGGCATGCATACGCCGACTGCCGGGAAGCCAGCAAAGACCCGGGGCAGCAACCAAGGTTTCCGATGTGCACTACGAACCACATAGCGTGTGAGCAAGCCGGTAGCCTTTGTGCACCCTTGCCCCCTGCAACCTCATCCCCTCACCGCCCCGCGTCGCCCCGCCGTACTGAGTGTCCCCCAGCGCAGTACAACCGCACTCCATCGCCCACCGTGCACCTCGCCCCGCCCCCACCTCGCCGTTCCGCACCCCTCCCACCCCCCACCTTCAGCGTGAGTGTCTCCAAGCCGCCCTGAGACAGCAGCGTGGCCTCGAAGCCCGCGTCCTCCACTGCCTCCTTGAGTGCCTCCTGTTGGCACAACGGTAGTGGTGCAACGGTAGGGGTCACGTAAATCCCGGGAACATGCCGGTGCCGTATGTCAAGCAAGTTCCAACTCCCCAACTCCCGCGTTCTCCCACCATTCCCAGGTGATTGAGCAGGTGCAGTGGGCCCAGGAGGTACCAGTAAGCGCACCCACAGGTGTAGCCCACGCCAAGTTGGTCGTGACCCCCACCTAACCGCTCTCCAGCACCACCCACACCACACCCACTGCTACGCTCGATACCCCGCTTTCCACCGGTTAATCCACACCCACCGCCGTGATCAACGCCAAGTCGAAGGTCACCTCCACGTCCCGCTGGCCAGCGCCACTACCACTCACACCCAGTGCAACGCTCACCACCCCCACTCTCGTTGCGTTAACCCACACCCACCGCCGAGTTTAGGGCGGAGTCGAAGGTCACCTCCACCTCCCCGCTGGCCAGCGCCACCGCCGCGCGGCTGACCCCTGGCTGCGCCTTGAGCGCGCCCTCCACAGCGCCAGAGCAGGCAGCGCAAACCATGCCGGTCACGCGCATCCGGAGTGCCTGGGGGCCGGAAAAGGTGCGAAGGGACAGCGGAACACGGGTACGCGCGGTGGAGCAGGGGCAGAACTGCAGGACGAATGAGGTCAACAGCGGTCGGAGTGTGAACACGGCCACCGATACGGCTGCGTAAGGCTCATGCCTGTAACTTCTCTATTTTTGGCACCACCGCGCGGCCGCATAGGAAGCGCATGCGGCTCTGGAGCCCCCCTGCAGCCCACCCTGCTCCTGAGGCCCCCGGTGCTGCACCCCTCACCATACCGCGTCTCCTGAATCCCCCGCAGCCGCCCCGTTTCCCGTCCCACATCCACAACTGCTCCTTCGGGTGCCTGGCGCTGAGCAGGCGGGCCTCGCCCGCGCCCCTCCATTCCCCATCCCCAATGTCGCCTCTTATCACATGATGCGACTTCTAACACATGGTCGACGCAGCTGAAGCTGCTGCTTAGGGTGCTTGACCGCTGCTCTCCGCCCCACCCCTGCACACAGGCACTTGCCAGCACAACACCCAGGATAAGGCACCCAAGCCACGCACCTCCAGCTGCTGCTTGGGGTGCTTGACGCTGAGCAGCCCCCCGTCGAAGCCCGCGTCCTCCACCGCGCCCACCAGCGCCTCCGGGGTCACAACCGCCGGGTCGAAAGACACCTGGGCCAACGTACACAGCCGGTGTTGACATTGGGCTCAGCATCTCAGGTCACGGTGTGGGAAAGCGAGGGCGTGAAGGAGGGTTCCCAGGACAGCCGGCGGCGTGGGGTTGGGCATGGGCGGCAATTGACGGCTGTATGTAACCCATGGGTTGCGGGGCCGCGGCACGGAACGCAGGCACCGCTTGTGCCGGCGGCGTTTGTGCTAAAAGGGGGTGGTCCCGTTCAGCCCCCTGCCCCGCCCTGTACCGCGGACCCCTGGCCACCGTAACGCTGCAAGGCTCCGGCAGAGAAACGGTGCTACGGCCGGTCGTGTGGCCCTTGCATGTGGACTCCCAGCCGTACGCGGGGATCAGTAGGCTGGCTGCAGCTGGGCGAGTGCGAGTGCTAACCTGCTTGACTCACATGGGGCTGTCACGGCATCGTGCCGTGCTGCAGTATGCTGCACATAGCAATACCCTAATCATACATACGAGTACTGTTGCTGATATGGAGCCCTCACCTCTGCCGTCTCCTGCAGTAGCGCCACCGTGACGCGGTGCACGCCGGACACACAGCTGCAGGGGGGGGCCAGGGGAGGGGAGGGTGGCGGGGGACGGAAATCGGCGTTGAAGCAGTCGTGAGCACCATGCCAATAGCATCTGACCCAGATCGTAGGTTGACACAGTGGTTCAGGGGTGTCGTGAAGGTGGGTTGAAGCAGCAGGTGCGGGTAAGGGGGCGCGCAGGTCCACCCTTGTGTGCTGCTGTGCTGCGCAACCGCCAGCGGTGGTTGGCGGTGTGGTGAAATCGAGGCAGCGTCGTGGCTTCCAATACTGGACGCTGCAGCGCTAGGAGGTGGAGGGGATGGTCAAAGGGGCTTCCCGGTGGTGGAAATGAGGTGGATGGTGTTGGCGAGGTGGCGAATGTGAGCAAGGGAGCTGGGCAACGATTGCTGTCTTGCCTCGGTCTTGCCGAGGTGTACTATGTTACTAGGCAGCCCTGCAGCTTACCCGACGGCTTGCTCCACTGCTTTGGAGCATGCGGCACAGGTCATGCCCTTGACGGACAACTGCAGGCGCGGCGTGGCGTGCGCATGGGCAGGGCATGGCTCTGTCGCTCGTCAGCTCCCAGGCGTCACTGAAGACGCGTCGGGTTTGCAACCCAGTTCCTCGCGCTAGAAACTGGTTTGTGTAAGTCATGGTACTCACCACAGTCACAGACCGCGCTTTTTCGTCCTCCTTGGCGTGTGCCGAGTCAGTCCGCTTAGCTGAAGAGCGCTGCGTTCCTCTGTCACCTTTCTCCTTCTCTGGTAACTTTTCATATCGTGATGGAAGGTATTGGGCAATCCACTTCGTCAGCTGCATGGTGCCCGTCACACGCTAGGAGAGGGCAAGGCCCCAAGGCTACTACTCGGAATTGCTAACGCAAGCTTGTGATGTAATTACGGCATGATCACTGGTGAGTAGCAAGCGAGTTAGGCCTCAGACCCAGCCTCCATATATCGACTACTAGTTCGCTTGGGTTCCACGGAATCCTCCGCTGTGTAATAATATTATATAGAGACACTTTGCTTCCCAAACTATCTGGGACTTATCGCCTGCGCCTTCGGCGTTGTTTCCTTTTGAGTAACCCGCCCTATGAACAGCAAAGCATGGGATGGGCCAACGCAGACGGTGCGACGGACCGACGGTGTCTACGGGTGTATGGAGTCGCGCGCAGAACTGCAGTGAAGCCAATCCATATATATACGACTCAGCAAGCTTATCAACGACTGTGTGGGTTATGCTGGCGAGATAGGAGCATAGGACCTGACCAACTGCCAGTAGCGGCACAGCAATCGCACTCTACTCGTCACCCGCAGCCCCGCGCTGTCCTGGCAAGCGCGCCACAGGGTCGCGCGAGTGTGCATCTCCATCAGCGCACCGTACAAAAACGGCACTAGAGGTAACCAGCGGCAGGGCGAGGCCAAGGGAGGCCAGGGGGCCACGGGCCTTGAGTGGCACGCGCAGCGTGCTGGGGCAGAAAAGTGCAGGGACGTGGGCGCTCACAACCACTTTGACGCCGCGGGTCCAAGCACCCCGCCGTGCCCCCACCAACCTTTCGCCTCCCCTCTCCATCAGCAGCACACCCCACAACAGGAGCCGCCGCCACCCTGTGCCAGCCTTAGCCGCACCGCCACCGGAACCAGGACTGCCACCACGAGCACTATCATGGCCACCGGCCTGCATTCCGACGGCCGCTCCACAGACGCTCTAGCTAAAGAGTTATGCGATAGACTTTAAACTCTAACCTTCACCACACCAACGGAGTTGCGCCCTCCAGCCGATGGTGGCGGCGCACGAGTAGCTCTGTCCCAGCACGTCCCAGCGGCAAACCACTGAGGACCAGGACCAGGACCAGGCTAAGCAGCAGGCTGAGGACGCATCCACACCTGCGCATTCCCTCCACACCCCCTTGACTGGAGAAGGGGCCCCGGGGCAACAGGCGATGGGGGCACAGGTGCGGGTGGGGGCGGGCAGGGCGCCCGTGGGCTGGGGCTCGGATGCCCTTTTGTGCGGGGGGCTCATCGCTCGGCAGGTTTTGGAGTGGGGAAGTTGAGGGTGGTGGGCGCAGGCTGGATGGACGGGGTGTCAGGTGGGAGGGGTGGTGGTGGTGAATGGGGGCTGGGGGGCACCCTCCCCTGCACCCTCCTGTGCAGCACTCTCGCTGTTGTCTGCTTCCTCTCGAGTATGCCGCCCCAGAGGGTGACATTGCCCCTGACCGGTGGGTCAGGCTGGCCAATCTCTGGTCCTG
>VFQN01001292.1_pt1 | contig 42545 bp, 45 predicted proteins | sample 3512371 | NCBI WGS metagenome assembly VFQN01 (sample SAMN10412370, study PRJNA504923) | tailings metagenome | isolation source: Replicate 2 from Balatoc abandoned mine | place: Philippines: Itogon, Benguet | collected 2017-08-28 | reverse complement strand
AATGATAACACATCAGTAGTTAGTGGGAAACCGGTGATTGGGAATAAAGGTAATATGTATTAGTTCATTGGGATTATGATTACGTTTACTAATATTATTATGAAATCTATTCTTTTGAGATGGCGGAACGTCATTCATTGGATGTCATTCTTCTTTTCTTCGCACTTGTCGTAACAGTAGTATTCTTATTCTTTGGTAAATTTTGTTTGTTTTTCTTTTTTTTTCTTCTGTCGTGTTTATTTTATCGTGAAATCGATTGTTGCAGTGCAGTAAAGTGGGGGTAATCTTCTTCGTTGATGCTTCGTTTCGTTCAAACTTGTAGTGACAGTATTCTTTGATAGTTTTTATTTATTTTTTCTTGTCTTTCTTTTGAGGCATTTGTTTCATCATGAAATCTAGGGGGGAGGGAGGGGGACATTGATTGAAATTCTATTAAAGTCGTTCATCGTTCACACTTGTGCTGATAGTATTATTCTGGTTCAGTGTTTTTCTTTCTTCTTTTGTAATTCTGTTGCAATCAGAGCATAGAGATCGTATGATGTATTGAGTGTTGGTGATGTGGTGATGCGCTGTTGTATCTATGGTTTCGAAGAAGTAATGGATGTTGTGTGATCTTTCATGTTTATTTCTTTGGTTTAAATGTAAAGCAATTGCTTCCCCTCTTTCATCTTTCTTCTGATGTCCTTCAGACATCCTCCCTAATATAGAGTGAAACCTTATCATAAGACACATATGAAGGTAAGGAAGGTTTATTACGAGTTAACCAAGAGAAATATATACACTAGATCTAAACAACAGTCACTACAGCTGTATCTTATCTAACTCATATAACACCTCAGACAGAGCCTTCGTCACTTCAGGTAGCACTGATATTTGTGAAGGGAAAGAAACTTTCAAGAAATCATAAGCAAAGGAAACATTCCGATAAGATCGAATCAGAGCAAAGTCCGTCGATGTCAGAGATGGCACTGACTCTGCCTTTCCTCGATGATGCGAATAAGTGGAGGAGATGGTTGAAGATGTTTCAGAGGAGATAGAGATTGACTTCCCAGGAATTAACATCAATCCTGACGAGTTACCAGAGAAAACATTGACAAAGGGTGACTCGCTCTTCTGACTCGGTGTGAAGGTTGGGGTAGGTGGCTGTACTGGAGGGAGTAGAGGATTCATTGCATGGTGTACAGGATACCTTTGACTGAAATGAGTCAGAATCAAATGCTTCGCATTCATTCTGATCGCGGTATGAATGGCTTCCTCAATGGTTGAATGTCTCTTCTTCACTGCATCGTTCAGTTTCTCATAGGTGAAGGTTGCTTCATGAATCAGCAAATCACAACTTTGTCCAGCACGAATCAACGATTGACTCGGACGGCAATCGCCCGAATACACAACGCGGTAAGGTCTTGGAGGAGAGGAATAATCTACACGATCGTTGAGATAATTCATCTGAGAGAATTCCATGACTAAACCAAAAGAATTCTGACAGTGAATCACTGGCACACTCTGCAACTTCTTGATAATTCCATTCGTTGCTTTCGAGATATCAGTCGTCATTCCAGCATAAAGAGTATTTGTCATTGAACAGAAAGTCACTAAAGTATTCAGATTCGAGAATTTTAAGAATTCTTCATAATATTTTAATATTTTCTCATTTGCGATTAATAGAACTTTATCTTCCTCATAGATAGAGTTTAATGCCATAGCATTGGTATTAATACTCAGAGATAATCCTTTTTTCGCAAATTTCTTATTATTTCCTCCCAATGACTGTGATGACGTGTTATTTGTCGTTCCTGTGACACTGTGAGATGAGGTTTCTTGCTTTTCTTTATCTCTTCTCTCTTTCCTTAGCTTTGCTTTACGAATATAATGAATGAGAAGAGGTAATCCGGTGGCATGATCAGCATGATGATGAGAGATCCAGATGACGCGAATATTCAAAAGAATTTCATCAAATCTCTCAATATTACCACTCACACTCTGGAAGATCTGAGCTGTGGTACCTTCTCCAATGTCTAACAGAATAATCGGATCAGCTCGACTTTGTTCAGATTGAGCCTGAGGAAAGGAGGAAGAGGCGCTGGGGCTGCTGCGAGAATTCAATCGAAGCATAATAGAAGACGAGTTCCGAGACTTTGACGGTGTTGCACATCCTGTACCAAGAAAAGTAACATGAAACAAATCTTGGAAAGGATTCGGAGGAGGAATCTGAGTTTGTAAAGATTGAAGCAAATCTTTCACTCGTCTGATCTGATGCTTCTGATCTGCTATGAGAGTGGATGATATTTGTGATGGATAATTGGCATTAATTTCCTCTTTCTCATCATCATTCTCTTCTTCATCTTCATTTTTGTCCGGAGTTTCGTCAGTCGTCTCATCGATTTGTTCAGGAAGATTAGCGTCTTTAGAGAAGAAGGAACGTTGTCTCACGGTCTGAGCGCTCGGAGACCACATAGGTTCATACTTCGGTGTTATCCGCATCACTTTCAAAGGACTTTCCACTCCATAAATTTCATTGGTATTATTATGGTATGCAATACCTCCACTACTACTAAAGCCAAAGCTGGGAGGCGCGGATATATTAGTGTACGAGCTGATGGTAGACTCGAAGGTAGATGGACCAGAAGAAAGGAGTGAAGGAGTCTCTAAAGGCTCTGTGCTGTCTGAAAAATAACTATCAGACCTTTCTCTTTTCATAGAAGGAACAATCCCATCGTCTGTAGTAGGGTTGAATTGAGGAGAGAGGGGAGGCAGACTTTCACTCAGCTTTCTCTTGCTGAGTAAATGTGCTTTCAATTTAGCGGCAACACCGTAATTGCTTCGAATTTCTGTTATTTCTACTGCCTCTGAAGTTAAGGTTTCGAAATTGGGACAAATAGTCATTGCATCTCCATCCTGCTTTAACAGGTCTTCATCTGCTGTTATTGGTGGGAGATCGATCGCTCGGATCTTCTCAAGCTTCTCTCGAAAATCTTGATGATGATACCTTTTAAAGGTATTCTCGAGACAAAGGAATGTATTGTAGTTCCTAAAGGACTCGCCAGACGACTGGGCTTCCTTGCTATCCTCACTCTCCTCCAGGTCAAGCCGATACTTGCTGTTCGCAATGGAATGAACTTCTTTCGTGAGAATAATCTTCATAAGAGGCAGACTATAAACTAACTTCTCCTTTAGAGCACAAGCAGAATATCTTTCATCTAAAAATATGAACAGGGTAAATTAGTGAAAGTAAAATGAAAAATAAGACAGCGCCTTACATGACTGCTCTGAATTGGCATCACTAAGATCAAGCATGAAGGGGAATAACGGATTCGCAAGATAATTGAGTTTATACATGCCCCATTGTGCAAATTTGAATTCTGTAATATCTCGATGAAGAGAAGACTAAAAAGAATAAAAGAAAAGTCAAAGTTATTGCAGATGACAAGTCGGAAGAAGTTACTCACCGTGAGTAGAAACCCCATCGAGTCTGAGAGGTGGCATAGGTTCCGTAGCTGTAGAGTTAATAAATTGCTTGATCTTTGCCAGAGGTCGAATTCATAAGAAAGAGAGTGACATCGATCAACCTGCTGATGAATAGGCTGTGAGTCAGAAGTTAAAGGAATGAAGACAAATGAGTTCCTCTTCATGACATTGTCTTGCAGAAGCACTTTGGCACACTCTTCAAGGGATGGATTAGTTGGGAAGTAGATTGAGATAGGGAAAAAGCAAATTCGCTTCGAGGAAGTATTTTCGAAGAAGTGAAAGCCTGAGTCATCGATGGGCATAAAACTACAAGCTAAAGCCAAGACCTTATTCGACTGTTCAAGAACAAATCAATCAACAGATGGAATTAAAGAAAAGAGAGAAGCAAACCTCCATAGCACTCATAGGAATTATGTCCAACTGTCCTCCTTTCAATCTCGCAGATCTTCTTTCCTCTACCTCGATGATCTTCAGCATTGGGTGCTTCCTGTTTATAAAAGGAAGCATCAAGTTGAGGATAACATTTAAACCTGGAGGCCCATAAACAGTGACTTCCCCAACACCCTATATTAGAAGCATTAGAATGAAGATTCAACCAAAGTAAACAAGAGGAAAGAAAGTACCAGATCCGATAAAGACAGAAATACACCAGAAAATCCAGAAAGATTTTGAGGACACAATGACGTTATAATGATAGTTGAGACAGCAAAGAGCTTTATTCTATTTTCGCTGCATATTCGTTGTGTTCCATCTCCAGCATTGATCAAGATCCGATTAAAGACCTTGACTTCATCTCTCACTTGTTTCTCAACACTAATTAACGATGAATATCCACTACCATTATATCCACATAATAAAAATTGCAAATGAACATCCATTTCTCTTTCAATTTTGATGTTTTTCACTTGAAGAAGTGAGAGATGATTGAATGGTAAGAAACGATAAAACCGTAATCGAACTTGAGCCTCCAAACGATCGTTTTGATGACACCTAGATGCACAATTTCCTATTCCCTAGAATTTTCATCAAGTCGTTCCATCCATCTTCAAACAACACCAAACAAAGCACATCAATTAAAATGAATACGATTTGTGTTACTCTTGGTCTCCTCGCCCTCCTTTCTTCTGTACAGGTAATCATTTTATTCTTGTGGAATTTTTTGGCGATTGAGGTTTAACGAATAATTTGGATGGAAATAGGGAAGATTGGTGAGTCAGCATGTTGAGCGCGAACCATCTGTCGGTCTTGAAAGTCAAGCCGCTAAATTTTGCTCTTCTCCTGTTTCCAAAGAGAAAGTTGTCTTCCCGGATAGCCTTGCTGGTCGTGCTAAAATTAACTTTGAAATGTATTCTGGTTATGTGAACGTCACTTCTGCTCCTGATTATTTATTTTACTGGTTCTTTGGTGCCCAAAATAATGCTGATACTGCACCTTTAATCATTTGGACTAACGGCGGTCCAGGTTGCACGGCTATGGAGGGTGCTACCACAGAACACGGTCCTTTGAGTCTCTTTGACATTAAGGAATCTTGTTCTAACGGAGGTTCAACCAGCAAATGCGATTACACTCTTCAATTGTCCACTAATACCTACTCTTGGAATGTCAATGCAAATGTTTTATACTTAGATCAACCTCGTAATGTTGGTTATTCCTTTGGTTATGGTGCTGCTTCTAAGTCGAGTGTTGAAGCTGCTCAAGATTTTATTGTCTTTTACAAGAACTGGTTGAACTTATTCCCTGAATTCAAGGGAAGAAAGTTAATCATCGCCGGTGAATCCTATGGTGGTCACTATGTCCCTGCTTGGACTGGCGCTATCATCGATTACAACGCTGCCAATCCTTCCAGTACCATCCCATTAGCCTCTGTCGTCATTGGTAATGGATGCGTCAATGATACTGTCCAAGATACAAACACTTTCATTGAATTCCAACACCAGAATAACCTTATCCCTGCTAGCTCTACCCCTCGTAGTCAAGCTGCTGCCACCTCTGCCATGGCCTCTTACATCGGGTAAGATACTTCACTTCCTTTTTGTTGTGATCACTACTTAACTTGTCTTTCTTGTGAATTTTAGATATACTGCCAACTACTATGATTACAGATTAGAGGCCGTCACTTGCAGTGCGTGTTACAGCTATAACTATACTGCTTGGTCATTGTGGTTCTTAAAGAGCGAAGTTCTTACTGCGTTAAACGTATGTGGTGATGCTGGTATTGATGCCTTCGCTGGAAGTGCTGGTGGATGCATCTCCATGGGCACTTTTGATTCTAAGGATACTTTCGACTACAGTGGTGCTCTTGCCAAGGCTTTGAATAAGGGCATTCCCGTCACCGTGTATTACGGAAAGACTGACACTGCCTGCCAATATGTCGGTGGACAAAAGCTTGCTGATACCATCAAGTGGAATGGTCAAAGCACATATGTGAACTCTGCTTACAAACCATGGGTTATCTCCGGTGTTGAGGCTGGTCAAATCAAGTCTTCTGGTGGATTAACTTACATTGGTGTGGAGAGTGCTGGCCACATGGTTCCTATGGATCAACCAGCCGCTTCAGCTGCTATTATTCAGTCTGTTATCGCTTCCCTTTAATGGATTTCGATTATTGAATGGGGGAGGAGGATGCTAAGAGTAATATTGTAGTATGTTGGTTTTGTTGTGCAGAGCAAGTCTTAACTAGAAGTTGATACTTTGTTGCAAGAGATTTAAGTCTCTTGCTGGTCACACAAATTACACTGTAGATGTAGGATACACAGCTCGAAACTTTCTATTTCTCTGTAAGTAATAGTAATGTAAGCTTAAAGGAAAGTAACCGATAATGAGAATTTTCAGCCTCTGATCACGTGTAAATCATTTTCAATCGTAAAATATGCTTATTTTACACATCGCAAGAAGCAAGTAACGTTTTCTTATGTGAGCTACAAAACAAATAATATATCCTACACTAAAATACGAAACGAAATACGATAAGGGAATTAAATGCAAACAATGCTTGTGTATTCTTTCTTATCAGCACTGGATAAACAAGGTAAGTTAAGAATATCATCATCATGGAGGAGTGTCTGGCAGGCGGAATCGCTGAAGTATCTCACAAATACTTGAGGTGATTTACACGCAGTATACATTTTGCTTAAGCTAGAAGAAGTGGATGGTGTAGAAATACAAACATTAAAAGGGTAGTAAGTAAACTTTACACCAAAGTCCAGACCAGCTTGACAAGTGCTGTTGGAATAGAAAGTTCTATTCATCGAATATTAGACAAACAAGCAAAGATAAAACAACATAATTACTTACTGGAAGAGAAAGCCAGGCTTATAACCACTCCATGGGGGTGATTCATTTGTATAAGATAATGTAGTATAATAGCCACTGCCGCATTCTGTAGGAATGGAAAGAGTGGAATATGCCGGGTTGCCAGAGCAGGTGGCAGAAGTTGCCCAGTGGTATTGAATGATTTCACCTTCTTTACTTCCATTCACGTACTTGTAAGAGGCCGTTGTCGGATTGGTCGAGCGGATACATTGATTCAATGTTTCACCGAGTAAGCTGTAAGGAGCATCAGTACAACCACTTTTTTGGTAAGAAGTTCTCACAAGGTATTCTTGAGAAGAACTTTTGACTTCATATTTCAAAGCGATCGTGCTTCCGATCAGAAAGCAAAGGACAACGACACCAACTAGAAACATTTTCACCAAATACTTTCTCAAAAAAACAGGAACTTTAAAAATCGCTTTTCCTATTTCTCGACTTTTAAAAGCTTTCGTAAAATTTCGCTCTTTATATCCGTAAATTTGCTTATCGCTATTCCTTGAATTTTATGAGAAAGAAGTATTAACACGAAATCTCTCATGTTTCATCCTCCAAGTACATCGATATCGAGCTCTTCAGCAAATAATCATGTCCCATTACGTCATCAACCACATTACTTGCATGTAAATCATCATCACAATCATAACTACACCATCTCCAGAACTGATGAATGTGAAGAAATAGAGGAAATACGACAGGAGTCAAATGATAATGCGATGTGTCTTGATGATGCAATCGAACTAAATAGTAAGATTGGGATTTTTCATTACCGAATATTAGTTTTATGTGGTCTTGCATTCATGTCCGATTCTCTTGAAGTCAATCTCTTAGCTTTCCTTTCGACTTGTGCTGGTGTTGAATGGTCGTTATCCTATGCTCAGAAAGCATCGATTACTGGTGTAGTATTTTGTGGTATAATATTGGGTAGTGCCTTGTGGGGTGTTGTATCAGATCTCTACGGAAGGAAAGTAGGTTTTATTCTTGCTACACTGGTTGTTTCAATCGGAGGATTCTTTACCAGCATTGCGACATCTTACGGAGTATTATTGTTCTGCCGAGCGATTGTAGGAATAGGAATTGGAGGGACGAACGTGCCGTTCGACCTTTTAGCGGAGTTAATGCCAGCTAAGAGAAGAGGCGCATTTCTTGTTGCTATTCAATATTTCTGGGCGATAGGGTCAATGATGGTGTCAGGTCTCGCTTGGCTTCTCTTAGATAGGTATGGTTGGAGAATATTAGCACTCATTACAGTGATTCCAGTCGCGCTGACTGCTGTAGTGTCAATACTATATCTGCCCGAAAGTCCTCGTTGGTTACTATCGGTTGGTAAAATAGCTTCAGCTGAGAAGGTTCTTCAAGATGCTGCTGAATTAAACGGTGTCTATTTGCCCCCTTCTTTTCAACTTCGACCCGATGATTCGAATATGAGGTCACATGCGACTGGTTCACCTTCCACCCCTTCTACTAACACCACTCACCTTCATAATTCCGCTATAAACTATTTCTCCATCATTCGAAATCGTCATATCCGAAATATCGCATTACCATTGTGGATAGTGTGGGGAGCCTTTGGATTCACTTATTATGGTATTATTTTATTTGTGAGTCGCCTGTACACCACATCCTCTGAATCCGGTGATTCATGCTCCTTTAACTACTCTTCAATCTTCTTCAACGCATTCTCCGAAATTTTCTCAGTAACAATCAATCTACTATTATTGGAGTCCTTTGGTCGAGTGAGAATGCAAACGATGTTCTACGCTTTAGGAGGAATTACTGTCTTTCTCATGGGCTTCGATTTACCTACTGTCGCACTAATTCTTGTTGGTATGATAGGAAGAACGTCAGTCTTTACTTCATCGGTAAGCCTTCACTCAGTCTTTTAAATCTACGTGTTCCTAATGACTCATATTTAGAATGCAACATGGGTGGCGACACCTGAGTTATTTGCCACAGAGTATCGAGCTTTTGGTCATGCAACATGTCTCGCAATCTCCAAACTCGGAGCTTTCCTTTCTCCTTATGTTGTAATGTCTCATTTATCACCAATGAGTGTGGGAATAATCTTATGTATGATCAACTTCCTTGCCTCTGTCGCTGCGGCAAGATTACCAGAGACTGCAGGTTAGATTCGCTCTGATATTACAAAACAGCTTTATGATTTCTCAATTCAATAGGAGTGCAATTAGATGCAGTTGATGAAGAAACTTCCTCGCATCGGTCTCATCGTTATGAAGATACTGAGGGAAGTTCCTCTCATCGCCATCGTCAGCGTGTTCTTTTGGAAGAGGAAAGGAAAGACTTTGATCATAATGAAACTTTCCAAGCTGATAACAGTTTAATGTTGGAGATGGCTTCATCATTGAACGGAAAGTCAACGCTTAGTGTAAAGCATCACGCTCATCACCAGCTAAGCCAAAGCGTCCCAATACCTGTCACGAATGACGAAGTTGTGATTAATCCAGTGTTTAGTAAGGTGCTATAGCTGTCGAGCACATTCTGGTTGTGTTTCCTTGAATTTTTAGATGTTTTTGTCATTGATTATTATTATTTCTTTTGTTTCGTAGTTTTGTCATTTGTGTGGAAAGAGGAGCCGTTCCTTCTCACTGCTGTCATCGTTAATTAATTAAATTTCAAGAATTATTTTGAGGTTAGAAGCAGGAAATCGATTAAACTTTGCCAGAAATGACAGCATTTTGCAAGCAAGTAGAGAAAGAGGAAAGAAGGAGGATAGGGAATACATAATCACAGCAGAAAGGAGAACAAGGAGGCGAGAAGGAGAAGAAGACTTCGATTATATTTTCATTTGGAAATCACCTGCCTTTGTAATGTACTTCACCCATTTAGCATGTTGATATGAGCTTTTCTCATATACTTTTAAGAATCGCACATGGACGCCAGAGGTCGCATACATAGGAATCTGGAAATCGAGAGAGATAGGTGGACGAACCCAAGGCTTCTCTCTTGTCGCAGGTAATAAATCAACAATAGCATCTAAACTGTGTTCCTCCTTTCCTTGGAAGCTCCCAATCTTCCATACTAAAGCTCTTTGTCCAGCATCATACTTTGCACGACCTTTACCAACAGTAATTCTCGCAGTAGCAGCAGTGGGTGGCATAGGAATCTTGATCACAACTAATGCCGCCTTGTATTCTTCTGGGAAGTCTGCAGTAATCTTTAAGTTGACAGCTAATGAGGTTCGACTAACTTCGGCAATGTTAGGCAAGAGGCGGAATGGGATATTAGGACCAGCGACACGATATCTCATTAACTCGAATTCGCCATCAGGTGGGATGAAGGTAATCGTACGGTCAGCTTCAAACTTGCCTAATCTTACACAACTAATAGTCAAGAAAAGGCATAAAACGATTAGTGGAAATAGGGATTATACTTTAGTCTTACCGGTGGAAGGTACAATCGTCAAGTTCCACACCACCACTCTTATTTACAGTAGAATGATTCACAGTTCCTGAACTTTCTTTCTCCATTGTCAGTTTATCATTTAAACCAAATTTACATTCTGGCATACCAGAAAGTAAAGCTTTCATCATGACTTTGCCAACGATCTCAGAGCGAAGGGCATCTCCTGTAGCTGATAGCTGACAAGTTAAAATCTCTTGAACATCAATATACACTTCATTATTACGATATCTAATACCTTCACGTCTCCAATCAATTGCGCCAGTAATTTGCGAAGTTAATGCAGTCCCAGTGGTGCTTGCAGCAGTCTGACGCACATCTCCCTGATTAATATATAACTTCAATACATCGATTGAACAATTTTGAGGATAACCATAATCCATAGTCTCATCTAATAATTCATAAACTAATGTAAAATTTCCTTTTAATGAATCATCATTAAAGTCTTCGCCAAGATATGCTTTGAGAATTCGAATCATCTGAATCAAATACTCTAAAATTAGGAAAACGTTGGAATTGGATCGTGTCGCAGCAACTAAGAACAAATTTCGATGTCGCACGAAAGCAAATGATGTACCGTCGACAATAACAACCGGCGAACTGGATGTTCCTGTTCCTTTTGTTCCAATGATCTTAGTGCGGAAAGTTTCTACGCTTGCCCGCATCAAATCACCGCTAAATTATTCAGATTCACAAAAAATTCAGGGAGGAAAAGTTGAATACAGAATGAGATCAATCATTGTGAGGTAAAATTTCTTCAATTTTACTTACCGAAAGTGTCTTGAGACTATTTCATCTCCTCTTTGATTGACGAAAAAAATTGCAGATGCCATGTTACAAAACAACAAAGAAAACCTTCAACACTTATAAAATTAATCAATCCTAAATTCCTTCAATCAGATACAGAAACAGAGGGTTTGACTAATAACCTTCTGCAAGAAGAATAAATAATCTTCTTCTCACTTGATTGATCAAAATCTTTGAAGGTCTTCCCAAATTCGCAAGTCCTCAAAATTTAGGTACTTCTGAAACTCTAAAATACGAAATTCCGAAAGAAAACGCTTCTGCTTATGCGTTACGTTTTGTGTCGAGCAAGCAGTTTAACGAACATTGAAATTAATTAGTTTACCCTGCTTTAAATCTCGCTTTCCCACAATTACCTTTCAACTTTTATTCGTGACAAAGGGATCTGAAAATCTTGTAGAAGAAGAGGGATTTTTTCAGTTGACTGACAATTTCTGGGAGACGTTTCATTGTTTGTGGTATCAATTGTTATGCTTCTACGGTACTTTTAGAAAGAGAAAATTTTTAGCAAGTTTTCATTAATAATTTTAGTTAGTAACAAGAATTTCCTTCATAGACTGGATGGTTGATTTGCTTTACAGCCGTCTCTGCATATAACGGGTATCTAATAAAAGATCGAACGAAATTAGGGTTACTCTTTTCATCATTTAGTTGAAGAAGGGAAACTCTAAATTCAGGCAGCTTCTGATAGGATTTGGTGAAAAATTTCACCAATCAATAGTTCAACTCTGTGGGCAATAGGAAATTCTGCAAAACCTGGTAAGCTTGTCTCTCTGTCATCACGTAGTAATTATGATTTCTTCTGAATTTAGTGATTCCCGAGGAGTCTGAGGACAAACTCGTCACAGAAAGCAAACTGGATAAGTCGCCTCAATCAGAGCTATCACCTACACGCGACACTGGTTCGCAGGTGAATTCCCCCGTAAAAATACTAAAATCGGAGAGCACATTTGCCAAGTCCTTTGGCCAAAGGAATAGGTAATACGATACTTTCAATCAATAATTTATCTAATCTTATTTCATGTATTTCTAGTGCTTCTACAAAATCGAAAAAACTACAATTTGCGGATGAAGTAGGAAATAATCTAACTGAGGTAAAACTCACCCTTATGACACTTGTGTATTATTTCATCTCATGCATATTTTTCCAGAACGTTTTTATAGACCAACTACACTATTCTTCGAATAATTATAGTACAGCACCTGAACAGACAAAAGGATGTTGTATAATAAGTTAGTGAGTGGTCTTTGTTAATTATTCTTATCACACCCTAAAAAAACGTATTTTTGATGGTATGAGAAGTGATATAATAAATCTAAGGTTGTTTGTAGCTTGTGTTCTTTGTATAATTACTACTTATTTTCTTTATTAACATGACAAAGTTAAGAACGTTTATATTTAAAATCTTCTGATTAATTTGGACGTCTTCTTTATTCACAAAGTTGGATTTTCCCCTTTCTTTCGTATTTTCTATCTTCTCTCGCTTTCAACAACATGCCTTTGGTTTTTATTATCATCTTCCTTATTCAATGAAATTTTCTTTGGAGAGAGAGTAATGAAGAGAAAGAAGTAGAGTACAACTAAACATTGTTACAGCAAATTAAGTTATAATCGTGACTCATGTTCATTCAGATTCTTCTTGGAAAAAACTCAAAAACAAATATTTATCTAGTACATTAAAAAGAACCAGGCAAGAAATATTCCAAAAGAAATGAAAATCAATGCAGGTGAATTGAAATTTTTAAAAAAGAAAGAACTAATTCACTAACTGTCAAATTATACATCGAATTCAAAAAGAAAGGCCGATCAAAGTTGAATTAAGGAGTTAAAGCCGATCTCTTTCCTCCCTATTCTCTTTCTTCTCCTTTCTCGCAGATTTAACAACCTTATTGGCGTCTTTGACTGGAGTTTTGGCAGATGCAGCCTTTCTTTTCCCAGATATATTGACAACTAAAGATGTTTCCGGTAAAGGAACCAGTGCTGGATATAACCTGTTATACATATTTAAACCTAGATTAATTCCAAGTTGTAAAAAGAAAGCATCAAACAGAGGGAACTGCACATGAGCATCAAGAGCAGCATAGTGTAATTGCTCAATCGTCAAAGGTCTTCTCCTCCAATCAGACATTCGAAAGGATTTATTAATTGGTTTGCCTAAATATTCCAAACATAAGGAAGACAATCCAACTTGATTTTGTTTCGTAGTTTTATCACGAAGAATTTCATGATCTTTCTGAAGATCTACGATACTATTCACATTTTCAATAGCTTCGATGAATCTTCCTTTTCCAACAGCAGCTAGCATAGCAAGATCTTGTGAGAATGCATAAGTCAATTTTAAAATGGATTCATCTGTGAATATTTTCTTTAATAAGCTAATCGTTTGATTTTTCAGTTTTAATGGTGCATCATACTGAAAGAGCATATAGAGATCAATAATAAATGAAGTATGTGGGGTAGATAACTAGTTTAGAGATATGAGAAAGAGAAGGAGTATATTGAAAGTTACTGAACATTACCTGTAAAATATCTGAGTACATAGATTGTGCGTATAAACCTGATTTCCATTCACTATCTAAAGCGATAATCTTTCGGAAAAATTTAAAAGTTACATCAGGGGATGATATTGGACCATATCCTTTGAGTTTCTCTTCAGCTTCACTTTCCGGCTTGCGATATAAAGTGAGTAATTTGTCTATTGGTAAACGAGTTAATTGACTCCTTCTTCCAGAATTCTTCTTCGATTCACTTCGCCCTGATGGAGAAATTACTTGTCCTTTTTCATCTACTTCAAACCTCTCGAGCAATTGATTAATTTCCTCCGTATCAGCATCCGAGTAAATTGTGGCGGGTGGAGATAACGGATCGAGAGTAAAATCCATTTCGTCTGCCAGTAACTGTAAGGAATCCAGACTATCAACAACAACGATTGGGACTGGAGTGGGATAATTGATATACAATTGATTTTCTCTTTCCTTTTGTTCTTCAATTTCACGAGCGCTTACAGGTTCGATATTATATTGTTGTAGCTGGAACTTTTGATGAACAAGATTCGCTTCGCGAAATTCTTTTCTCTAAAGGAAAGTATCAAATATGGTATCAGAAATTAGCAACTTAAATATGGGATTCAACCATACCTCCTTCAATAATTCGAATAGATACACTTTTTGGAGCTTTGATGTCGCTCTCTATTGCGAGAAAAGATAACGTGAAACATATAAAAGCGAGTTATAATACCTGAGAAGCCATTTCCCATCCAGGTTTAACTATCATTCGCTTTATTTTAAATTTGGCATTTGAGTCTTGAAAAAAGCTATGTACTTCAGCATGTCGAGGAAGCGTGGGTAGTAGTAGCTCGGCTGCTTGAAAAGAAAGCACTGTCTCCAGCTTAATAAACTCTTCGACTAGAGAAGCGAAGTAATCTTGAAAGACTGAAACATGTAAAGAGATTAAGGAGTTGGGAAAAGTTCCTGTAAGTGATCGTGCAGCTATTGCACTTTGAAGTAACTGAAAAAACTGCCTTGATCGGGGCATGTAGACGTGATAACTGCCATTTACTTCTGACTGTAGGTCGGCTGGGGGCGGCGAGCGACTCGAAGATTGGAAGGAGGGCTTGGGAGGAAAATTGGGAGGAAGACTACTGTGGTCTTCTGAATGATAGTAATTATGAAAATCATACAACCAGACAAGTAATTCAGAGAATTGAGTGAAGGAGTCGGGATTGAGATCTTCTCTCTACAGAAATATAAGCTTTAAAATAAGTGCATGAAGTGCAAGAGTCCTTACAATTCGTTTTAAATCATCTATACTCAGCATATCTGGAAAAAGTAAGCCAAATCTACAGGGGAAATGTAAGTGAAGGAGATAGCGGGCCACACGATCCCGTTACCTTCCAGCAAGAAAAGCTTCTTTTCGACTGAGAAGATCATGGATAAAGCCATTTAAAATTGTTGGTTTCACATTAAGTGTGACAAGAATTGGAAAAATATCAAAAGATTTCAGAATAAGGGCTGTGACCCTCTTCAGAGCAAGTGGCGAGCTGATATTACCTTCATATGAGGGACTAATGCATCTCTCCTCTCTTTTATTTTTCTTAGCACTATCAGAACATTCAGTAGAAATTTCCTGTCTACTCAGTGGTAGACAGGAATTATGAGTAAGGGTAGAATCAAATAGATCGCGATGAAGGTGACGTTCTAATCTCACTACCGGCTGGGAGTTATCTAACAGTAGATTAAAGGCTTCACTGAGATATTCGCGCTGATCTGGGGTGAAATTTTCAAAATGATGACTATACTGTTTCAGATGATTCATCAAGACATTCATATCATTGGAACATTGTGATTTGAAGTGAATCCCTTTGATCGCAGTGAAATATCCCACGAGAACCGCTGTGGTTGAATTTGCAATCTCTGAATCATTAAAAAATCTCCTCATCTCTTTATCAACACGAGACTTATTTCTTGACTCTCGTCTCAACCATCGAGTAAGATGAGTCAAGAAATCACCAGTTGTACCACCACCAAGAAACTTCTTCCAGTTAGAAACATAGTCAAAATCATCAATTGCGGATTTAGTTGGAGTTGTCATATTATTTCTCAAGCTATAACGATGTGGATACAATCTCCTCACAGATGGAGATTGTATGAACAATCTCATCAATCACTGAAAAAATAACAATTACCAAATCCTTTAAATTTACGCTTTAGGAGCGTAAATTCATGGCGCGTCAACGCCAATTTCGCCAAGATCGCCAAACGAAAAATCTGCTAAAATAACGCTCTATGCTCTTCATTATTTGAGGGAAACTTCCTTATTGTTATTATTGCTGCTATTCATAGAATACAGAGCAGTGGGGAAGAACAGGATAGTTGTTATTGTATTCCCTTCTTTAATCTTAGTTTTGATAATTATGTTGAAAGCACACGTGTAAGAACGTTGGAATAATTGTGAAAACAATCGAGAAAAATGGCTACGAATGATGGGGGAGGTTTAAACTTTACAGTAGACGAGCTAATCCTTCCATTTGTGCCATATTCGACTGCCGAGCATTGGCTTGTCGCAACAGAGAATGAAGAGGTACAAAGAAAGTTCTCTGAAAATTTCACCACTCTTACTTTTTATTTTCTCATTCAGATCAGTTTGGTTTTGAGTGAAATGATTGACCTGTACTCTTCTATGGAAGTGAACCGAAGGAAAGAAGTTGATTCAGACAATGTTCACAATGTTGTTTATCTGATTCTGAAGAATATGATGAACGATGATAACACAGTAAGATTGCAAGGTCTGAGAATTTTGCGATTAATCGTTGAAGATCATGCGCAGACTCTTGCAGATGTTTGCAATTTCTTTTTCACCGCGTGTCATGTAAGCTCAATTGCTTTTGCTCACGCATAGTCTCATCTTTCTAATTCTTGACAGGACCTGATTCAGGATGTTAGTCGTGTCATTCGTAATTCGGCTCTGAAATTACTTAGTACTCTCGCAGCGAAAGTAAATTTTGGCATTATTAGTTCATCAGTAACAGCATTGTTGGAAAGCACCTATCAGTACCATGAATATTGTCTGAGAGCTTGCAGCATTGCTGTCCTCCACTTTTTAGTCGAAACACAGCTTTCTTCGATTGATGGCCAACTGTATGCTTTATTTTCTGACACAATAATCGAGTTAGCATCGTCTGCTTCATCAATTATCACTTTTTCTTCTGATCAGATCAATAAACATGGTAACAAGAATTTTGATGGCGAAAACTATGAGCCCTTCGACGCTAAAGCTGATTCCAGTGCATTATTTTCAACTTACGAAGCTGCAATTGATTTATTTGCTCTTTGCACTGTTGCTATTTGTATGATTGAACATCTCTCTAATGACCAGCAGAAGTCTTCGCCTACTTCAGCGTCACCCGTGAATCGCGACGTGTCAATCGTGCGACAAGCCTCTTCAACTCAAACTTTAGATATTCTAACGAACAAGGTTAAAGATTATCAAATTTCCCAACACCATTTAGTTGCAAATACCCATCATATCAAGTTCTCTCACTCAGCTCAGAATGAAATGATTCAACGTATTCGATTGTTAAATTTTCCTTCGCTTTCGGACGAAGTCATTCACGAGTTAGCGGAGAAGCTTATTGGAGAATTAACTGAAAAATCCAATTTCAATTCTTCATTGAAAGGGAAGAGTCCCACGAAACGACAGAATACGAACCTGTTGATTGATACCTCGGTTGACTCAACAGGTATGAGTGTTTTGACCTCGCAAGATATGACTGTGATGTCAGCCGAAACTTTCGAATCTTCTAATCCAAATTCATTAAAAAGTGCAAGAAAATCACTGTTGAAGAGTCATAGCTCGAAGAAGCAATTAGATTTGATGGAACTTACGGCCTCATTTGAGTCTCAGCGAGGCGCTTTCTCCGCTGATGGAGGTGCTCGACTCTTAAATGCTTCACCTCATGCTGAAAATGGTGTTCCTTTGAGTGCGAGGGATAATAACTTTATGTCTACCATTGACACGCGTACCACAGTCGAAGGTGACGAAACTTATTACCCGAACCAGAGTATGACCCCGAACAGTAATTATTCTCGTGCCGCAACAGTTAGAGCCAAGCGCACAAAGTTAAGAACTCCTTTGAAGCTTGAGGTGTCGGGTTCTGTACACGATCGATCGATGCAGGACATGATGGATCCAGGTAAGTTGCCATGCTTTACTCCGTTTTAACATGCATAGTGACTCTCTTTTTTTTCACATAGGAATTAATTTAAACTCGACCGGCTCCCTCCCCGGCTTCTATGATGGTCCTCCGACCATCAAGAATATGGCGAGTTTAAGCATGAGCCATAGCAGTTCGAACGATGAACACGATGTAGTCGAGGTCATCACTGCTCGATCCCAAGCGAGTGTTTTCTCAAATATGGGATCAAAGTCGCCGTCGCGACCGAGCCGTAATTCTTCCTATGCAAGATCCATAAACTCCGCTGTATCCTCTGACCACCAGATCGTTTCTGATCATCCTCAAGCGAGTGTTAAGGGCTCGTCAGATGGGTTTGATTACGTCGATACAAAGGATATCCCGCCACTTAAACATCCACAGGGCGACTTTCAAAAGGCTTTAAAGGCTCTGGAAACACAAGATTGGCCAGATACCTTCTATACGTTAAATACAATTCGATCAGCTGTCTTACATCATCCACAGACTGTCATTAATAGCGGTCAGCTCCACTCATTTATTCGTTTGCTAATGAAACAAGTGGAAAACTTGCGCTCCTCACTTGCCAAGAATGCTTTGCTAACAATGGCAGATTGTTTTCAAGGATTAGGAAAGCAGTTAGATGCTGAGGTCAGTGGAATGGTTCCAGGACTTCTAAAGAGGGCTGGGGACAGCAGTATCTTTCTTTCAGAGAGTGCTGATCGTGCCCTCGAAAGAATGATTGAACATGTTTCCACTGCACGGTCTTTAGCAGCATTATTGGCAGGTTTAGAAACTCGGAGTACTGCTCAACGCAGTAAAGCTGCATATTTTCTTTATTTGCTATCTAAATCGAATAAGGCAAGCGAGTACTGCCTTTGCAAAGAGTTTGATGCTTTTAAAGTTCGGATTGTAAAATTGTTGCAAGATTCAAGTCCAGAGTCACGACAATCAGCAAGATGTATGATTAAAGAACTATTATCTCAAAATATCTTTACAAGACAAGAGTTAGAGTTTAATATGAATTTAACATGTGATCAAATTGAAAAAATTATGAAAGAGAAATCTCTCGGACTTGCCACACCGAAAGGAGGAAGTTACAATTCGATTGGATTTAGATCGTTAGATGGATTGGAGAGTGTTGTTGCTGAAGCTGGTAGTGCAGCAAATTCCTATCGATCTGCTTCACCTAATAATTTTGATGACGATGACCATTCGCACTCCTCAGTCAATGAGTTTGGAAAGACTAAAACTCCATCTCGAAGGAAAAGGATTGGCAGTGGCGGTGGTGACTCTTCTTACTTGAAAACTCCTCCAAAAAGTGCAGCAAAACATCAAGGATATGAAACTGGCTTCGACAGCCCTGGAATAGCGGATAATGAGAGTTTTGGGATTGTAAATACTCCAGTTAGGAAGATTCCTCCTCGTCATCACCCCCATGCGCATCTGCCTCCTGAGAATAATAATGTTGAAGGAAATATGTCGCCAGGGCGGCGCCAGAAGCTGCCCAATGATTCCCATGGAAATACCGCTCAAACGCCGAGGAAGTCCCCACGTGCCAGAAACGGAGCTGGTGGAATCAGCGCAAGCGCTATGTCAACGGCAAAGCGCATTATGGATTCCGACCCAGAACTAACACAATGGCAAACCATGCAGATGACGATAGCTACCTCCAAACAATTAAATGAGAAGAAAGATGCTCTTTCTTTCGTGTGCAATCTCATTTTAAAGCATCATTCGGTTCTAAGGGATGTTGGTAAGTTGGAAGCCAGTTTAGACAGCATCCTTGATCGCTTCGAAGAAGGATCAATAAAAATTGTTTTGCATGCTTTGGAATTATTTGAAACAATTTTACAGCAAGAGGATAGTATATTGCATCAATGCAATATTTTACAGTTGATTGCACCTAAATTATTACATGCAGTTGCCTCAACAAATAAGTAAGTTATTCATCCATCGTTTCGTTGGCTTCTATTATTATTATTACTCATATTCACTGAATTGTTTTCATAGACAAGTAAATCAGAAAGCGTGTCAGATTTTGAAATCATTGTTATTAACGTTATCTCAGATTCAAGTAGCACAATATCTCACACATGTTAGTGAACACGATGTTGAAAAGTTACGATTAGCATCATTAAAGATGTTAATGGAATTAATACCCGATTATTGTCAAGATTCTGATACTTTACAACAAGTCGTGAAAAAGTAAGTTGATTAACAGATTTCCTATTTTCAGCTAAAGTTTGATTGGATTTAAGGATTGTTTTTGTATCTGTTTGTCGAAATATGTTTACTGATTCAGCGAAAGTTGAAATTCGACTAGCTTTAAGTGAAATTTTGAAATTGATTCAGAGCCAGTTGAAAGGAAGTGAGAAGGTCTGGAAATGGACAGAATCACCCTTCCAACAAGATGAGATTAAACGAATCACTTCAATGATTAGCTAATCATAACGAACAAAGCTATTAATAACTTTTGTGAACTTCCGAGAAAGAGAGAAGAGCGATAAGACAGATACATCGTTTCACTGATTATTATCTTACATTTGATTACGGCGGTTTTTAAAAAAATTGATTTTTCTGATTCGCGTGTGTTGATGAATGTTTTCTTTGTGTTTTTATTGTGTTTAAGGAGTTTATTGTGTTTCATTATGGAAAGTCAGATATATAGGTAGTTTGGAAGGAATTACATGATTTTATAGATATTGTGGAGAATTATTTTGATCGAAAAGAGAGAAGGGAAAGGTTAAAGTGTATATTTAAAGGAGGAATGAGAGATGGTCTAATTTGTATGTTTAGTTATTTGAAGATGAATTATGAAAAACCTTCTGATGAGAGTTCAGTTGAGCTATAATAGCTCTTTAACCTCTTCAAAGGAGCTTTTACTTCTATTATTTTTATTCATCGTATTCCATTATCAAGGAGAACAAGAGAGCGGGATGCACAAGTATTCTTTTCTCTTCTTCATCTAACATTTCCCGCTCATTGATCGCTCTTTTTCTTTCTTCATGTCTTTTTCATTATTCTCGCTGCTTGTTGGTTTGTTGTTGTACAGCATGTCGCACCAATCTTCATACGATTACATAAGTTTTGATAGTTAATGCTATTTCACTCTTCTCTTTTTTTCACGTTTTTCCCCCTTCTACTGCCTTTGCTCTTTTTTTTGTTTTTCTTTATCTCTTACCTCTTTCGCTCCTCTATGATCGCATTGAAAGTTCAAAGGAAGTGCAAAGAAAGCAAGGAGAGTTAGTTTATTATGTAATATGATATCTCATCCATCCATTTCAATTATCAGCGATTTGAAATATCTTTTGAATCCTCACTCCTTTGATATAAAATGAACATTATGAAGATAATTGTGATGTGGGTGAGTTAGCTTAGATAAAATATTCGAATGATCACAAAAATAAAAATAGGAAAAAAACAAGAACAAAGAAACAATGAAATCTCTTTCAACTAACGAGGAACCAGTGAGTGAAAGGACGTTTAAGAATTTCTCACAAAAGAATGGATGTGGCAGGCAGTAAAGTTATTTTTGTTTTTGAGATTTGCGGAATTCTGCAATGTTCTTCACAGCAGCGATCTCAACCTTCTTATGTAATTCAGGTTTGTATCCTAATGGGAAGATCACTTCTAACACCACAAACAATGGAGCCATTACTAAAGCTTGGACAATATTGTCTAAGAAAGCAGGTGATCTCTTCTCAAAGATCTGATGAGCAGCGATTTGAGCGATCCAACATCCAATATGAGCGACAAGTGCAACTTTCCAGATAGTTTCAGGGTATTGCACGAATAATTGCTCGTTCGCGTAATATCCCAATGCAACTAATGCGGAAGCGATCGGGCCTCCAATTCCAGGTTGTTCGATAAAGAAGTAGTAGGAGCCATAGAGCAGGGAAAGGACTAAACTCCAGCTAGGGTTGACAGCAGCAGGGAAAAAAGCAGCTAATGCTTTAGGAAAAGAAGCATATAAAAGGAAAGTTTGAGCAGTAAACAAAATTGGCCAAACGCATACAATATGAACGAGTTTGTTCAAAGTATTATGATGATAACTCGCATAGAAAGTTAAAGAATCTTCCAGCCACTTCGTCATTTTTACGCTTTTACTTCAGTAGAGATAAATGAACCCAAGTATAAACTCAAATCTAAATTCTGAGGAGATAATTTGTGTTGATCTTTTGATGAGAAGTTGTTGATCTTTCTCTCTTAGTCGATGGTGCACGAAGAGGTAGGAGAAAGTTGAATTAGGGTTGTGCACTTATGCACTACCCCGAAATTGATTTTGGGGTGATTTTATTCTAAGAAAGTTTTCTCGAAAATATCATAGAAAAATCAAAGAAAAGTAAAGGAATTATTTGAAACACGAAACCGTCAACAATCAAAAATCAAAATCAAAGACCTTTTTGTTGGAGATCGACTCATTCATAATTGTTTTTGAAACATGGGACCTAAGAAGAAGGATAAGAAGAAGGCAGAAGAAGCCAAAGTGGAGGAATCAGGTGAGAAATAAATTTCCGAAGTTTGAATTCTTATGATTTCACTTTATCTTCACCATCAATCCACTCATATGATAGAATATGACACCATGGATCTAGAAATGTTGAGAGAAGTTGTTCCTATGCTTCGTCAACAACTGGAAAAGTCTATGCTTGATCGTAACTATGTTCAACTGGAACGAGTAAGGAAGAAAACATCCACTATCCATACCTCTTACTCGCTATTGACTTATAGGATGCAATTCAACAATATTTTGACACCACAAAACGTGAAGTCCGTGAATTAGAACTAGCAATTTCAGCAAAAGATCGTGAAATGGAACTATTAGAAGATAATCATCGTGTAGAATTACGTGTCTATCAACAGAAAGTCAAACATCTCGAATATGAACATCGTAATAATATTAAAAATATCATAACAGAAGGTACCAACCTCTTAGAAACTGAACAATCAAATCATGAAGAACGTGAAAGAGAGCTGTTACGTGTTAAAGAACAATTAAAATTCGAACAAATGGAATTAGAACTCGTCAATGCTTCCAAGGTAGCTGAAGTTCGTCAACAACATGATAAACAATTAGTGAAATTAAGACAACAATTTGAAGATTCTATGAATGAATTAACAACACGCTGTGATACACGTTTACATATTTTAGAAAATGATTTAGAATTACGTCGTAAAGTTGAAATTCATGAAGTAGAAGAAAGAAAAAATCAACATATTAATGATTTAATTAAAAATCATAAAAAAGCATTTAGTCAAATGAAATCATATTACAATGAAATCACTTCCTCGAATTTAAAGTTAATTAAATCATTACAGAATCAAGTAGAAGAATTAAAAGATCGTGCCAATCAAAATAAAAAATTATTATATGAATATATATTAGAAAATCAAAAGTTATCCGAACCATTAATGAAAGTGAAAAATGAAATTAATGATTTACAAACATTATTAAAAGAACGAACAAAGGATCAAATGGCATTAAAGAATGCTAATTCACGATTAACATCCATTACAAAAGGATCGAGTATTGTTCGATCAAAATTAAAATCATTAGAAGAAGAATATTCAAGTATGGAAAGAGAACGTGATGCTCTCTATACAGGCTTTGAAGAAAGTATACAACGAGTGAAAACACAGACAGAGTTCCAGAATCAAGCTTTAGAACAACGATTAATTGCTGCTGAATCGAATGTTGAAAAAGCTGCTTTACAGGTGGAAGAGATTATTCGTGCAGCTAATTTAGATGGGAATGAAGTTGCTAGAATGATGTCATCATTAAATCAGACTTTAGCTGCGAAGGATGAAGTATTACGAGATTTGAAATTTCAAGTTGTCAAATTACAGAAGGGTTATAATGATTCGTTGGAGGCTTATCTATCGAAATTAAAAGAATTAGGTATACCAGCCGAAGAATTAAATGAAATTAATTTTAAATTAGAACAATTACCTATTGGTTCTACGACTGCACCTGTTCCTTCTTTAGTTGCGAAATTATAAGAGAAAATGATGATAATAACTTCTTTCCTTGCTTTCCTTTTTTTGCATCTTCATTTGTTTTGTTTTTCTATTCTCTTTGTAAGTTGTAAGTATCAACATTGACTCCTTCACTATCCTCCAAGCATGAGTCGACTCTAAATCGACTCTTCATTGGTTCATTAATGAAAGTGCGTAATAACACTTTATCTCTGACCCACGATCCTGATGAAATTCTTCACTCTTCTTCTACTTTCAATTGCCTTGGTGGCGTTTGGTTTTCAAGTTGGAATTAGACGGCCTTCTAGTCTATTGCAGCTTCCGCGAAATCATCAGAAGCAAGCAACACGATGTAATAACCTCAACTCCCTTCCAACAAAAACAACAACTGATCTCATTCAACAAATTGCATCAGTAAGCAAATCAACAGCTAAAAAGGTTTCTGGTAAAACCGCAGCTTCAGCTGCAGCAGCTGCAGGAGCTTCGAGCATATTCGTTGAGACACCAAAATATCTCAAACTATTTAAAACCATTAAAAACTTCCTCTTAAGACAATTTCTCATTAACCCTTTATATACATTTCTCTATCTATATGGATTTGTCTATCTTTTATCTGTGATAGGTAATATCTTTAAACCAGTCGTTCGTTCTGTTGATAAATTAAGAAATAAAAATGGTAAAATTGATTTAAAACAAATTGAAGAATTAAAAAATAAATCAGAATTTGATATTTATGAATGTGAAGTATGTCAAATGGAATTACGTCCAGCGAAAGGACGTGCTAAGATTGTTTTATCGAAACCTGCTTTCCGTTGTCCTAAATGTGGTGCAAAGTCAGTGAAGTTTTTCAATATTTATGATATGAAGGATAGTCGTGCTAAAGCTAGATGGGAAAGATTACAAAGAGAGAAAGAGGAAGAGGAAAGAGAATTATTTGGAGATGACAATGAAAATGAATCGAGTTAAAAGTAATAATATTGTTCACCGAAACTGAAGTAGTGTGATGATAGCCTTCCATCAGCTCGTGAGATGATTCGATTTTGTTCTTTCTTGTAATTTAATCTATCTGTTTTGATATTCGTCCATCTCGTTCAAGAAAGGCCATTGATTGAGGTGCATCTGTTAAATAATTTATACTTACATATGAAAAATTGGAGAGAAAATAGATAGAACTTCAAGATAGAATGAACTCAATCTTATTAAAGGACGGAGCTTGTTTTGGCCTTCGCATCTACCACTAGCTCAATGACTCTTTGAACCTGATCAACTCCAAACCTCTTCATACTAGGAAGCAACGAGAAAACCTCATCAGGCGAAACATCATCCTATTATTGTAGAGAAAGAGAAAGAACATCAAAGACCATTAATAAAAGTCTGTGATAACTAGAGATTGTTTGGGTCGCTCTCACCTCTTTAATCAGGTTAGCAAGACTTGCAACCTCAAAGGCATGCAAAGGAGTTGACTTCTGAGCATTATCAGCTTGAAATAACTTTATATTTCTTAATTTCCTACAAAATAATCAAGAAAGATTCCAATAAAATTAACAGTGAATGGAGATATATTCACTTACTCTCCCAGTTGCATGGTCAATACTTCTAATTCATCTGACACTTTACTAGTAGCAACACGATCTAAATATGCATAAGTTTGACTAACAAGTTCATTATTATATCCATTTTCAATTCTTTTTGTTAATAAATAATACATTTCATCATTGGTTAAACTTTGAACTTTATCAAAATCAACATCACCAAATCTTAATTCATTAGCATTTTCTTCTTCATCAGTTGCTGCATGCATTTTCTATTGCTCAAGTGATATATATATATATATATCAATCAATTAGAGGATTAATCACTATCGAATGATTGTTGTGAAATTGAAACCTTCTTTTCACAATTTTGCGCCATACCACTCAGCCCATCGTTTTTCAATGTCAATAGTCAATAAGTAGTTTTCTCACGACTTTTCATGGAAACTACAAAATTGATTTTTCCCTTTCTCTTTTTAAATTTTATTTTGTTTTGTTTAATTATTACAAACTACTTACAGTTTTCAAGTTTATTATTATACTCTTGGTGGAGGTGGTGGGGGAGGAGGAACCATACCCGCCGCATAAGGATTGGCCATCGGGGGTACTGTAGGCATAGATGGTATAGGAGGTGGTGCAGGCATACCGTAACCCATCATTGCCATTTGTTGAAGTAATAAAGGATTAGCGGCATATTGCATATATTGATATTCAGGAGGCAGCGATGTACCAGGGGCTCCAACCATAGGCATAGCACCTGCCATCATTGCATTAGCTGCCCCAAGGTTCGGATCTGCTGGAGCGCCGAAAGCGGTGTTTGGCAATATTCCTCTGGGCTGTTGTGCCGCAAGAAGTCTCTCTGCCTGTGTACCATGCCTCTCTCCTGGTGTATCCTTCTTAAACGCATATTGAACCATAATCGGTCTGTTGCATAAATATTGACCGCTCATACACTCTATTGCCAAGTCAGAGGCTTCGAAACTATCATACGAGATAAAGGCATAACCCTTTGATGCACCTGTATCAGGATCTAACATAATCTTTGGTGTTTGTGTAATTCCACCAAATGCACTAAAAGTATCATAAAGAAGTTTTTCATCAACAGCAGGGTCTAAATTACCAATAAAGACATTTGCACCAATATCAATAACCTTCTTATCCTGTGAAGCTTTATTAACTTTAATTGGTTTTCCATAAACTTTAATCATATTTAAAACTTTTATAGCATAATCTGCATCTTCTTCTGAACGATATTCAGCAAATCCATATCCTAAATGTTTACCACTAACTTTATCTTTTGGCATATGAACTGAAACAATTGGACCAGCCTGTAACATTAATTCCCATAAAATTTCTTCATTTACTTTCTCATCAAGATTTCCTACATAACAAGTGGCATCTTGATTTCTTTGTTCAATTGCAGCTGACATCTTTCTTCAGCTGTTTCGATTTTTCTGTTGTGTTGTGTGAGAGAAATTTCGAAATTTTACATTGCCTTTGACTCTTATTGCTTTATTTTACGTTTCTCGGCAGGTCTTTCAAGGAATGTTTTGCTTCCAGTCTCTATTGCTATTCATCTGCTCGACGTATTCTCTCACCTATTCTCTAGATGATTATTTTCTTTGGGGAGCAGCAACGGCTGCATATCAAATTGAGGGAGCAGTGAAAGAAGATGGGCGAGGACCTTCGGTATGGGATTCCTTTAGTGGGATTCCAGGAAAGATTAGCCATGGGAACACTGGAGAGGTTGCAGATGATAGCTATCATCTCTACGAACAAGATATTTCTTTGCTAAAGCAGTTAGGAGTGAATGCATATCGTTTTTCCATATCTTGGTCTCGTATTCTTCCACAAGGAATTGGCAAAATCAACCCACTAGGTATAGCACATTACAATCGTCTTATTGATAGATTGTTAGAAGAGAACATTGAACCTTTAGTCACTCTATATCATTCGGATCTCCCTGATGCGTTGGAGAAGTTGGACGGAGGATTGCTCAGTCCTAACTTCGAACAACACTTTGTCGAATACGCGAATATCTGTTTTAAAGAATTTGGAAATCGCGTTAAAAGATGGATCACCATTAATGAACCATGGACAGTTGCTTTTATGGGTTATGGTGCTGGAGTATTTGCACCAGGAAGATGTTCTGATCGTTCCAAATGCGCTGAAGGAGATTCTTCTCGAGAGAGCTACATTGCAGCGCACAATATGTTAAATGCTCATGCTGCAGCTGTTGAATTATATCGAAATAAATACCAATCAAATCAGAAAGGATTCATAGGAATCACGGTGAACCAAGATTGGGCTGAACCATTGACGCAAACACCAGAGGATATTGCAGCAGCTGAAAGAAGAGTAGAGTTCCAACTAGGATGGTTTACAGATCCTATCTACTTTGGTGATTATCCGTCTTCTATGAAGTATTTAGTTGGTAATCGTTTACCACAGTTTACTGAAGTAGAAAAGAGAAGAATTCGTGGTAGTATTGATTTCTTAGGATTGAATCATTATTCAACAAAATACTATTTCTCTCGTGATAAGAGTAAGATCATCTCGCCGTCATCAAATGAAAAGATATTGTATGGTATAAATATTACATCAGTGGAGGAGTCAATGAGGTTTGGAGGGTGGGCGGACGATCAACTCAACTATGAAACAAAGTATGATGTTCACGGAAACCTTATTGGGCCTCAAGCTCAATCACCTTGGTTAAATCTTGTTCCTTGGGGATTCTATAAGACAATCATGTGGGTTCATGAGCGATATTTGCATTCCGATTTGAAGGATGTTCCTATCATCATAACTGAGAATGGATGTGATGCGCCGCACGAAACTGAGAAACCACTAGCGGAAGCTCTGCATGATACTTTCAGGTTAGTGATAACTGAGTTATTTCTATTTCTTTGATTTTATTCCTTTTAAATAGAATTAATTACTTTGAACGATATCTCTCCATGATGAAACGGGCGATTGCTGATGGTGCTAACGTTAAAGGATATTTTGCATGGAGTTTATTAGATAATTTCGAGTAAATCATTTACTATTGTTGTTATTTTTTCATCTTATCTCTTCTCTTTTTAGATGGGCAGATGGCTATGATATGCGCTTTGGATTGTTCTATGTTGATTATGAAAGTCCTCAGAGAACTCGATACGCCAAAGATAGTGCAATCTGGTATAGAGATTACATTGAAAAGAATCAAGATTTCAAGTCATGGGATGTGGTTCTATCAGATGCAGTTCGGGAGATGATGAAATTAGTCTCTTCTAATCATCCAGCAGCTAACTTTCTAGACTTTTGATAGTCAAGAAATTAGAAAGCACCTTCAGTTTCAGCGTGTAATAAATAATCTCTTCTTCATCTATTCGATGTGCTGTATTTCTAATCACAATCTAATAAATGATTATCGAATTACACTTTGATTTATTATTCGTCGAATTCTACTATTTTCGTAAATTTACAGCACATTAATTTTGCTAAAATGATTTTTAGTCTCGTCTTTGTTTTCGGCGCAGTTACTGTATTATTGATAGGATTATGGCTACAAACAGCATTGAGAAATCATAATGACGCTCAGATGGATGTTATTAGCTATGCTGTGGCGAAAGGTGTTGGCTTTATTGTGAAGGATCCTTTCCCACTGAATAACACTCAGGATATCATTACCTCTCGAAGGAAAACAATCGATACTTTCCTTCTGCTTGAGCCTTTAATGTTCTTTTTAAATCCTTCCTTGAAGAAAATCCCTTTTCAAGATCTGAAAATACTTGTAGATACCACAGATGGTGCTACTGTCTCTATTCGCATTTATAATTATAATTCTTCAGATTCAAAGCCCAAGCGAAAAGTTTTGATATATTTCCATGGAGGAGGTTGGGTTGTTGGTTCTTTGATTCAATGCCATTTTCTTGCTTTACAGCTAGCTCAATTAACTGACTATGTTGTGATTAATGCAGATTATCGACTAGCACCCGAATATATCTTCCCTACTGCTGCTAATGATGCTTATGAGGTGCTACAGTGGACCATAAATAACATAGATCAGTATGGTGGGGATAATAGCTCGGTCGTAGTTAGCGGTGGAAGCGTAGGAGGGAATTTAGCTCTTGCAATAACTTCAAAGCATTTGATCCATCGAGCGAAAGAAATTTGTCACCAATCGCCTTTCATAAAGAATTCCAGTTCATTAACGTGTCCGGCGCTCTTAGAGAAGGAGAAGCAGGGAGAAAGATGGCATGAAATAGTTGGTGTTTGGGCAAGTTGTCCCACTGTTAACGGGACCTCTACCTCAGTTCACTCACTTAAATATGCGAATTTGAGTGCTACTTTAACTTTGCAAGGAATGGAGTGGTTTCGAAGATTGTATCAGGGTAGTGATGACATCAATGATGAAATTCGAAATCATTATCTGTTTTCGCCTATTAACACACCCCAAGCGATTTTAGACGTTTATCCTCCGACAATGTTTACTCTCGCCAGATATGATACATTGGCCCCCGAAGCAGTGGAGCTTTTTGAGAAGCTGAAAAGATCGAATCGAGGTACTAAAATTGATGTGTATAACACTGTACATGGCTTCACTTCGTTTCACCCTAAACTTGGAGATAAAGCACTGAAAGTTGCTGTAGAAAATATAAAGCAATGGTCGGTTTAGAAAAGAGGTATTAATAAGTCTCTCTTCTCATTTTTCTTGTAAGTTTGAGCTGTGTATTCTTTAAAATAATGTTTGAATAAGGGATCGAGTCAAACGTCAAATGTTTGAAGTTATTTTTCTCCTACTCTTTTTTAACCTCTCTTTTATTGACGGACAAAGGGAGATAGCTATTCCAAGTTTACCAATTATTTACGATTTACAGCCTCCGGCAGTTTTACCAGCACATAACATTACTCATCTCGAGGATGTTTGTAAACACTATGGATACGATCGATCTGTCCTCTGGATGGATGTTCAATGGATTCTTCAAGGATACAATATACAATTTCATGGATTCTTTGTAGAATTTTCAGGATTTTCTGAACTTTTCATACAACTTATTCCTTATGGACGATTAGTAAAATCTTCATTCTATAAATCTTTTCAAGAGATTCCAATAGCAAATCATGAAAGATTTTTCAGTCATGATTTATTTCCAAAGGAAAAAGATATCATTTATTGGTCAATATTAAAAACATATCCATCGAAGATCTTTTCCTCGAATTCAATAACAGAAACTGAAATAGTTTCCTCACAAACATCATCCAACAATTGTAATGATGGTGAGGTTAGAGTCAGAGAATTACCTAAAGCATTATTCCCTTTACATGAGATTAACTCCACAGAAAGTTGTCGTGATCCTCAGTTAATTCAATTACTATGGCAAGAAGGAGTTGAAATAGATTATCTGAACCAGTCTTCTCGCTCATTCCTTTCTGAAGTCACCTCTGCAGAAGAGTGCTGTCTAATTTGCTTAAAGGATACCCTTTGTACACAATGGTCTTATGATAGATCTAGTCTCAACTGCAAATTTAGTGGGATATCAGCAGCCCCTATTCCTGGCTCGAGCATTGGTAGTACTCACTTCATCCCAAATCTGAATGCTGTTACTGGTAAGATTGGCAAATTAGCAGCAGATGGGGTTAATATCCGCTATCGTTCCTCGAAACCTAAAGCATACATTTTTCATGGAACTACTTGCATCTTCCAAAATTCAACCTCCAGCTATAAACGTGACGTAAATACTATTTACATTGGCAGGTATATGTTGGAGAGATCTTCTTTTGTCAAAGGACTATCATTAGATGAATATGCTGTTAGCTATTGCAGTGGAATCGTTGATGAAATCTGGGTTCCTTCAGAATGGCACAAGACTGTCTTTGAAAATTTTTTAGAAATGCAGGGATCAAGTCACCCAATTGTTACGGTGATCGAAGAGGCAGTGGATACTTCTCTTTTTATTCCTTCCTATTTGAGAAACTTGCAACTAGGACCCAAGGTAGAAGTTTCAATGGATGGGAGTGTGGAAAGTTATTGGAAAGGAATCGAGGAACACCATACAATTCGAAAACATTGTAAACCAGATACAATTACAAATCGCATCATGTGTCCAAAGCAGGACGAGCGGTTTGAATTTTTAAGTATTTTCAAATGGGAATATCGAAAAGGATGGGATGTCTTACTTGAAGCATATTGGGATGCTTTCACCGTTGAAGATCAAGTGCTTTTACGACTGCGAACATATTTACCTCGATGGGAACAAGGTAACAGAAATATCACACAGCAGATAGCTGATTACGCACATAAAGTTCTTGGAAAATCTTTATCTCAACTCCCACCAATTGTATGGGAAACAGGTTCTAATAGTGAATTAGATAGCGAGGCTTTGTCACGTGAGCAAATGCGAGATTTGTTAGAAACTGCAGATGCCTTTGTTCTGCCAACCAGGGGTGAGGGATGGGGATTACCGATAGCGGAGGCAATGTCCATGGAGCTGCCTGTGATAGTCACAAATGCCACTGGAATCTTAGCCTATGGCAATGAAGACAACGCTTATCTCATCCCTGCTGAACCATACCTTGATGACTTATCATTTGCGGTGCCACAAAAAGAAGGACTCTCCTATCTTTTCAAAAAAGTGGTTTACGATTTCACTAAAGAGGCGAATTATACTGCTTTCGAAAAGGGCCGCAATGCCCGCAAAACAATGGAAGCATTCTCTCCTGCTTCCATAGTTTGCAAAATGAACGACAGATTACGTTTTCAAGCCAAACGTCGAGGATGGATTGTTTGATTATATTTGAAAACCTTCATTCTGTTGATGTTATGTATATAATAATATAATCATTGGCTAAGCTAGTTGAAAGTAATAGTCGTTGAAAATAAACTTCTTCATACCACAGCGCAAATCAAAAGAATGAACAGAGAAGAGACTCAAGGAGGCAGGTGTTGTTATGATCGTTATGATTCCGATAGATGAAGCAGTTTCCGAGGAGAACTCATTCAAGAAGAAACATTAGATTGCGCTTCTTTCCACATTCCTAAAATAACAGCAATGCAGTCAGGTAAAGTGATAAACTTATATTCTTGGGAGTTAATTTATGCCAGTCGAAGGGAGTTTATCTTCAGACAAAAAATAAATTAGAAACTAGTGATTTAAGGAAAAGAGAGAACACAATCAGAGGAAAGACTTCGTTGAGAGCTTTGCTTATTGAGCGTTGTATTTAAAAGAATTCGGAATAACTTTTGATCTGGCTTCCCCTTAAAGGAAGAGAAATTTCCCCATTTATTTTCGGACATACACATGACCACCTCCTTGAAGATAAATCTTCTTTTGAGGACGATTCTTCTTATCCGGCTTGATTGGCCCTTGAATACTTTCAAATGCTAAATCTGCATGAGCTTGTGATAAGAAGTATACTGTCACCTTTCCAACTGGATCATTATTTGATTGTGCATCACCTCGGACAAAAGGAGATAAACTAGTAGGAACAATATAAGAATGACCCATGATCATTGTCTTAATATGCTCCTCAGTAACAAATTCAGGGATTCGATGAACTAATAAGGAAGGTTGTTCAGTATTTCCTGCAGATCTCTTAATTGGTAAACATCCAACTTCTAAAGCATATGCGGCAGCATAGAGAGCAAATCTTGAATCGATAATTGAATCATGGGGTTCAGGAATATTCAACCCAAGTAATTGATCAGAGACTAGCTTTAAACTAGGACGAGAATTCTCACTTTCATTTTCAACAGGGAACAAATAAGCAGTATCAATGCATTTTCTAAGAAAGAGCATTCATGTAAGCGAATCCATACGAATCAAGTTCTGGAAAATACTTACGCATGATTTAAGTGAAGGGCTTTGAGATCATTATAAACTGAATGACCAACAATAACGGTTTGTTCAGTGATAATGTTTAATAAAGCAGCTTGAACGTGACGAAGAGTATACTTCACTTTCGAGACTTGTTCTTCGGTAATACCATGGATGCGAGTACGGAAATCACTAATAGGTAACTGAGGTGAGACCAAAGTATCAATTAAAACCTTCACAGAGATGCACTGAGATTAGAAACAGAGGGTAGGTCATGCTGCTAAACTTACCTCATCAGGATTGAATCCGTTGACAACACTCAAACGAATTAATGTGCTTTCTCTAACTTGGGTAACAGGATCCTCTGTTTCACACATTTCACAATCCAAGGCAATGACAGGATATTCAGACTTTAAACTAATCAATTCAAATATAAGAAGGGGTCATTCCACCTAAAGAGACTTATCTTACCTGCTTCTGGCAGATACCCATGAGGAGTCTATGTTCAGATTATAATCAATCTTATAGCGAGGATGAGTTTGTGTCTTCACGACTAATTCATCCCACGCAAGGTGTCTGTAGTCTAAAGTCTTGAAATCTACTTTGGGAGCGGATCCACCAGGAGTTGTAGGCATCTTTGGCTTCGCGAAGACATTCTTTCGAGCTGCACCTTTCGCAGAGTCAGGTGATTTCATAACAGTATTACTTGCTAAAGCATTTGTATCTAAACTCAAAGGAATCTTCTTTCCTGAGTTATGAATACTGTTCATATTATCTGCAATACCGATGCCAATACCATGAGTTGTAGGGAGATGAACCAAGCCTGTGCTACTCAGACCAGGAGCAGGTGATGGAGCATTTCTATTGTTGTTGGAGTGGCTAAAACTATTCGCTGCTGGACCCATGCCAAAGGTAGGATTAAATGCTGGAACAGATGAAGGAAGAGATTGATTTTGTGTTGAGCCATGGAAGACGAAAGGACTATTCGAATCGCGCTGTAAAAAGGAATTAGTTGGACCAGAGTGGGGTTTCGGTTCCACGGCGGGGGCTGTGTTTTTTGCCACGTGGTTTGAATGCTTCTCCTCATGTTTATTCTTATGGTGATGATGTTGTTTAGGTTGATTATTGTCAGAGCGACCACTCTCTAAGATTTGGTTGACAGTGCCGAAAAGAAACTTCTCATCATCGCTGCTCTCTGTAGCCGAAAGAGCATGCTTTCCGGCATTTTTAGGTTTATTGTGAGACTGTTTAGTGGTGGGCACTGGCTCTTGAGCTGAAGGAATTAATTGAATTGAGTTCAACTTTGTATAGATAATAGGGTCCATAGATCGGCTATCCAATGAGGCGATGCCCGGCGCGATACCAGGAGGAGCAAGCTTGGAACTAATAGCTTTCAAATGATCTTCGAACATCTTTTGTTGCATAGCCATTTGCTCTCTTAATTTAGTAATTTCATCCTCTGCACTTGGAGCTTTAGGGATGCGGAAAGCAGGGTAAGGGGCGTCATCTCCGGGATCATTGGTTCTTCTCTTCTTGTTATCAATCTTGACGCTGTTGCTCGAGGGGAGAGGAGGTTCAGGAGCTGAAGATACTGAATTAGCATCAGAAACATCTTGATGACTCTCATTTGTTTGTCCACCAATGCCTGGAGCGGAACCATGCATAAACTTGCAGTTACTACCATTTCTACAACCTTCGGGAGAAGCGAAGAAAGCACATGGCTTCAAATGATCAGGACGACCATCATCTTTCTTAAAAAGTAAATACTTTCTCTTCTTGTCCTTATCTGTCATGATTCCCTTTGACGTCCAATGAATTGCACTCAATTCTAGTCGTTGAATGGATGTGAACTTGTAAGAAAATCGATTTTACGATAAGTCGATTTTTCTTATGAGGTTTCATTTTGAAAATTATTGATAAGAAATTCACTATCAACTATGGGACGAAGAAAGAAGGCTGTAAAGAAGGTTGTTAAAAAAGCCAGACCAGTTGTTGCTAAAATTTTTAAATGTCTTTTTTGCAATACTGAAAAATCTGTGATTTGTCAATTGGATATGAAGTCAATGACAGGATCACTGGAATGTACTGTTTGCCATGCCAAGTACCAAACTTCTATCCATAAATTGACTGAGCCGATTGATGTCTTTACTGAGTGGCTTGATGAAGCTGCTGATGCGCAAGCTCGTGCAGCGAAAAGATATTCTAGTGAAGTTAGAAGTCAACAAGTTGAAGATGTGGAGCAAAATGAAGCGGATATCGGTGAACTCGATGATATGGGCTATGAGGAGGAAGATTAAATTTTAGTTTTGCCTTTTTTTTCTATTTTTCTTTTCAGCTCCCGTGATTGTTGAATTTGTTTATATGTGCATCACATCAATTCAGTCTGTGGACGAGAAAAACTTTGTAAATAATTCTTGTTATTAGTGATCGTTTTAGAAGATGCCATTCTTCCCCTTTTTTTAAAAGCCCCAAAGAATTTGTGAATTTGAGCATCATCGTGGCAGAAACCAATTCCGGACAATACTACTTGGTCAAAAACGTAATTCCAAGGAGTTGAGTATTATTGATCAAAGATTAAAATACCAACTTTACTTGTCAAGCATTTCTGCATCATTTCGCTAACTTCACTTCGATAAAGTCACACTCATGTCCGCAGTCATAAAAGAAAAAAAGTCAAGGCCATAATTAAGGATTTCCTTTCACTATTGAGCAATTCTTTAATTATCAGAGTTCCTCATAATTCTAGACCTTTTTCTTCTTAATTCAACTTCATTCTGCTGCAACAGGGACTACGAAACGTCTAAGATGGAAGAACTTATGGGAAAAGATGTTGTAGTTCAAAGGAAATCACCAGGAGAGGGAGAAACAGCAGAGTATGGAACAGTTGTTAAATGCCACTTAACTGGTTATTTTTATTCCACCGTGACGAAAGAAAGGACCAATGATGAGCCTTTTGAAGTTCTTAAAGACCAATCATTTCAAATTGGAGAAGCTGATACGGTTCCAGGCTTGGAATTGGCGTTGAGACATGCTAGAAAAGGAGAGAAGTTAAGTGTCTTCATCGCTTCACGATTTGCCTTTGGTATTGCAGGAAGAAACTATCAAGCTGTCAATCAAGGGAATGCTGAGAAAAAGAATGGCGAAGGGGAGAACGAACAAAATAATGAGAAGCTGGATCTCAAGTCACCTGCTATTAAAGAGTCGAATGCTGTAGTTGTTCCACCAGATCAAGATATTGAATATGAAATCGAAGTCCTAACTCATCGTACTGATCGAGAATTTGATTCTGATTTCCTTCGGCGCTTTGAGTCGGCAAGCAATGAGACTCTGACAGAGGAGGAGAAAGAAGAACTTCGAAATCGTCTTCTTACTCTTCAGTCCTTGCAACTCAGGAAGGAAAGTGGGAATCGTTGGTTTAGTTATGGTGAATATGGAAGAGCAGCAAAGGCCTACTCGAAAGCAACGCAAATCTCTGAGGGTTATTTCAATAAGCCAGCGACTGGCGAGGGAGAAGGTGGAGAAGGGGATAACACGAAATCACTAGAAGAGAAAGTTCTGGAGTCGGAAGCTAAAAAGGATGAAAAGATTCCTGCAGAAGAGAATGAAGTGGTTGCAGTGTATGTGAGTTGCCTCAACAACTTAGCAGCATGTAAACTTGCAACGAAAGAATATTATCAAGCCAAAGAACTCTGTACTAAGGTTTTAGAATTCTCTCCTTTCAATGCCAAAGCACTTCTTCGCGCTGCAAAGGCATCTCTTGCAACGGATGTAAGTCATTTAATCCTTATTATCGTTCTATCAAATCTGATTGTCTTTTTATAGTCGTTTGAAGAGTGTGAGTTATGTTTGAAGCGTCTCCTCGATCTTGAAAAACTTGATAAGAATATCAAAGCTGCAGCGAATGCCGAATTAGCAAAATTACGAAAAGCTCAAGCAAATTATAAAGCACAAGCAAAAGAAATGCAGAAACGTATTGCTGGTAAATTATTTGGAAATACCACTAGCAAGCCCTCTGCAACAAATACTCCAACTCCAACTTCATCAAAGCAGGAGAATAAAGATGTTACTGAAAGTAAAGAACCAAAAGAAAAAGAGGAGTCACATTCATCGATTGACTCATACAATGAGGGAACCACCACCACTACCAAAGCAACCTCAAAAACAAGTAGTAATCTGGTATTATTACTTGCAACTTCATTTATTGTAGTTGCGCTTTCAATCTTTCTCGCATTAACTTATAAAGCTAAGAAGTGACGATGAGGTGGGAGTAGTAGTGTTATCATTGTCTCTTTTTACTTTTTGTTTATTTGTAGCGTAATTTAAGAAACAAAATCATAGTTGGTGGATGTGATTATTTACATGTCACAAATGCTAGCCATCATTGAAATATATCTTATACGGCCAACATTATCCTATTAGAGACAATTTCTCTCGTCTTTATGAGAATTGATGGAAGACAAGGAGGAAAACAAAGTGGGAAATAGATCTCAGGCTTAAGCCAGGAAAGGCCAAGGATTATCACAATTGCAACCTGGAGGACAATCTTGATTCCCAAAAGTGGTTTTAAATCGTTTATTGGTGGCATCATTACTTGTGGTATTACTGGGAGGAGTGAGATCTTTGACAAACTTTGCCATGTCTTCTTGACAATTTTCATGAAGTCCACAGACCATTCCAGACATCCATGTCTCTAAATCATTATTCTTCAAATTTTCTAAAAGACGACTGGTGTCGATATTCCCATGATCATTGACGAATAACAGGCTCTTGAAGTTATCGTAACAATCATGAAAATTCTTGCATTTCATCGGAGGGACACTTGATGCATCATTAATCTCAGCTAAAGATCGTTGTAAATAATATTCTAATAAATCAGATAACTGGAAAACTTTCTTCATTTTCCCTCTTTGGAAAGGTTGTTCACATAACCAACAACGATTATGAATCAACATATTGTTAATGCTTACAAAAGGAGAAGAGGCCATCTTTTTCAGTTCAACAAAAGAGGTGCTAATTAAATTCTGGAAACAAAGTCAAGTAAGATATATGTTCAACTGAGCTTCAAGTGAAAGAAAGAGATGAGAAACAGTCAAGAAATCCTTCCTACAAAAAATTAGTGAATAAGGTGATTCTCGTTATTTTACGCTTCGATCAAAAGGGTTTTGCGGCTTTACACATTTACGGATTTGGGTAAGGATCTTTTGAAAATCAAAATTCAAAAAACTGAAAATAAAGGTGCAAAAAGTCAATTCCTTAGTGAATAGCGATTGATAATACAACAAATAAAGATTCTCTCATGGATTACATCGAAGCAATTGAAGATTACTTGCAAGCTGAATCAACAGTCACAGTGCATTGGTTAGCGAATGAGCTAAGCATTCCATCATCGGAGGCAATTCAATTATTACAAAATTATTCGAAAGAAAGAGAGAAAGAAATTACTAAATCGCATCTAGTTATTGGATATGATGAAGATAATCAGCTTATCTTTAAGTTAGTTCATGGAAATAATCCAGTGGACGTGAAGCGAGTACTTTCTAAACAAATTTATTCGATTCAAAAGTCATCGAGTGATAACATCTCGAATGCTATAGTTCACTCTATTTTACACCAAACAGAGTCTCTCCTTTTACAAGACTCCTTAGTACAAGATCGTGATTCTTTTATTTACAATGGTTTAGGACAAGTGAAAAATTCTAATGTCAAGGTGAGACTGTATGGTGAAAGAGTCATTAGCTCTCAAAATCAGCAATTTAAACGGTCTGCCTCCACACAAGGAGCTACTATGGTTCGTCCTGTAGCATCTCAACCCAAGAAGGAAACTTCGACTTTGTCCGCAACTGTGGCGCAATCGGCGATGTCATTCTTCGAAAAGACCAGTACTGCTTCCAAACCTGTCTCAGCACCATCCACCACCATTGCCACACCAAATGAAAATGCTCCAATTATTAATGCTCCTAAGTTTTCTGTTCTTCCAGAGAAAAGAAGATTGGAGAAGCAGACCACTGCTAGCAAGCCGTCAATTGATAGTGAGGATGAGGAATGGGACGTTGAGATTGAAAGCGTAAAGAAGCAGAAGACTGTCTCCTCCAATGTGGCAACAGAAAGCTCTGTTATGCAATCAGAATCTGTTTCAAAAGTGGAAACAGAAAAGCAAGAGAGTGAGGATGAGGAATCTGATGAAACTGTTGACAACAAAGAGAATAAACCAAGAAAGAAGAGAAGTAGCAGTAATAAGAAGAAAAATGTGAATATTCGAGGTGCTATGGATGATTTTATGGAAGATGCTGCAATTGAACAACATAAAACGGATGTCGAACAGCCTCAAGTTCAACGTAAGATGAAGAAGGTGTTGGTTGAGAAGGTAAGTGAGCTCTAGTCGTAAATTAAAGCCATTTAATGGTTCTTTTTTTAGTGTTCAGTGGATGAGCGTGGATATTTTGTCACCGAAATGGTTTGGGAGGAAGTACCAGATGATGGTATCTCCTTCGTCGACACTAGTTTCACAAGTAAGGTAGAGCCTCTGAAACGATCCGAGACAGATTCCTCCACGAAAGAAAATAAAATCAATCAAACAGAAGAGAAGAAAATAGTTTCTGATAAGCCTACTGCAAAGCCATTACAAGCATCTTCTAAAGCTGGAACTGGGAAAAAACAAGATACAAAATCAACTGGTGGCCAGCAGAAGAGTATGATGTCCTTCTTCTCAAAGAAATAATGAGAAAGAGAATTGAAATTACAATAAAGGAAAGAGATCAAGTATTCCATAGTGATCATAGCTCAGCCTATTTCCTAAATCTGTTCAATATTGTTTAAAGATAAACACTGTGCAACTAGCAATTTTTACAATGATTTCCAACAGACACTATTGTTTTCCGCAGAATATCAATCGAATTCGTAGCTTCATCCACAATAGGGCCTTTCTAGAATCGGTGGTTTCGGTGGTGTTAACAGTCTTGTCACTATCGAGCCCTTAGACGAACAACAGGTGACGAAGATTCTACAGCCCTCTTTTGAAATCCTTTGCTTGCTAATAAAGCGTGAATTGCATCCGTTGTCAACTAATTTATGAACAAAATATAAACTGGTGAACACAACAGCAACAAAGAGGTAAATAATACACTTACTGGAGCAAGATCTATAGTATCCAGCACAGCCCCCTCATCACTGTAAATGGTGAGGGTGGGATTTCTTCCAAAAATAAAGTTTACTTTGAGATCAGGATATAAATCTGCATGTCCTGACTGAGATATTTTATGAATAATCGACAACATCACATAGACGAGGAAGATGCCGCTCACCTTTTTCAAGAATCGCTTCACTTCTGGAAGAGCGTTTAAACGTCACTTTCCACAAGAAACAATCTCACCTCTAATCGACAGCACTGTAGGTAACACTAATACCAATAATAACAACAACAGCTTCAGAAAATAAAGATTGATCATTTTGTAGGTGAAGTTTCAACCATCCTCAGTTAATGAATTCCTTAAAATTGCAGTTAAGGAATTGCTCTATTACTCACAGTTGGCGATTTGATGCAGTGAAAGTTCAATCAACTGTTCTTTAATTAGATCAACTCACAATCTTATTACGACACTTTACACTGTACTGTCTCCTAATAAATAAGAATGCTTGCATTAAAGACATCTCTTCGTCATATTCCAAAAGGAAATGGTCGCGCTTTATCAAGTGGAGTAACACCATTCCAATATCAACCATTAATTGATTTATCAGCAGATAAAACTACACAATATCGTAAAATTACATCTGATTATGTATCAACTATTGATGGTCCAAATGGATTAAAATTTTTAAAAGTTGAACCACAAGGATTAAGATTATTAACATCGGAAGCAATGAAAGATATTGCACATTTATTACGTCCAGCACATTTACAACAAGTATCAAATATATTAAAAGATCCTGAAGCAACAGAAAATGATAAATTTGTTGCATTAGAATTATTGAAAAATGCTAATGTTGCATCAAATTTTATTTTACCATCCTGTCAAGATACTGGTACTGCTATAGTGATGGGCAAACGTGGACAACATGTTCTGACTGATGGTGATGATGAAGCACATATTTCACATGGTGTTTATGATACTTTTACTGGTACTAATTTAAGATATTCACAAGTTGCACCATTAGATATGTATCATGAAGTGAATACTAAGACTAATTTACCAGCACAGATTGATATCTATGCAACAAAAGGGAATGAATATCATTTCCTTTATATTGCTAAAGGCGGTGGATCTGCAAACAAGTCATATCTGTATCAACAGACCAAGTCTTTATTAAATCCTAAATCTTTAATGAAGTTTCTCGAGGATAATATCAAGACCATGTAAGCAAAGCACTCTCTATACACGCACTACTACTTCTAACTCACACTGTGTTCTCAATAGTGGTACATCCGCCTGTCCTCCTTACCACTTAGCAATTGTTATTGGAGGTCTTTCAGCTGAGTTGAATATGAAAGTATTGAAGTTAGCTTCCACCAAGTACTATGACAATCTCCCTACGTCCGGCAATGCTCATGGTCGTGTCTTCCGCGATCTTGAGGTAGAGGCTCAAGTGTTAGAGTTAACTCGTAAGTTAGGTATTGGTGCTCAATTCGGTGGTAAATATTTCTGCCATGATGTTCGTGTGATTCGTATGCCACGTCACGGTGCTAGCTGCCCTGTAAGCATTGGTGTGTCTTGCTCCGCTGATCGTCAAGCGAAAGCAAAGATCACCTCAGAAGGAATCTTCTTAGAGGCATTAGAACGTGATATTAGTAAATATTTACCTGAGGTCGAAGATAAGCATGTTGGTGCTGAGGTCGTTCCGATTAACATCAATCAGCCAATGTCAGAATTAAGAGCTCAATTATCAAAATTTCCAGTTACCACACGTCTCAGCTTAACTGGAACTATGGTTGTAGCAAGAGATATTGCTCACGCAAAGATCTTGGAGCGAGTTGAGTCAGGACAAGGATTACCTGACTATGTTAAGAATCATATGATCTACTATGCTGGACCAGCAAAAACACCAGAAGGTTATGCATCAGGTTCATTTGGACCAACCACAGCTGGTCGTATGGATTATTATGTTGATAAGTTTATGGAGCAAGGTGGTAGTTTTATTACATTAGCGAAAGGAAATCGATCCAAACAAGTAACCAATGCTTGTAAGAAATATGGTGGATTTTACCTCGGATCTATTGGTGGCCCAGCAGCTATTCTTGCACAAAATTGTATTAAGAAAGTTGAAGTGTTAGAATATCCTGAATTAGGTATGGAAGCTGTTTGGAAGATTGATGTTGAGAATTTCCCTGCTTTTATCGTGGTTGATGATAAAGGAAATGATTTCTTCTCCAAGTGGATCCCTTAAAATATACGAAAGAGAAGGTGTGCTAGAGAAATAAGGAGATAAATGAAGAAAACTAAAAGATAGGTAGATTGTGATGCTTAACTCTAACTCAATAAATTAAGAGAGCTTCGAAGAACGAATTGATTAAAATTCGCAAAGTAACTGATATCTTGCATCTCTATCTCTTTGGAACT
>VFQN01001291.1_pt1 | contig 42579 bp, 67 predicted proteins | sample 3512371 | NCBI WGS metagenome assembly VFQN01 (sample SAMN10412370, study PRJNA504923) | tailings metagenome | isolation source: Replicate 2 from Balatoc abandoned mine | place: Philippines: Itogon, Benguet | collected 2017-08-28 | reverse complement strand
CCCGGTTTTGCCTTTTTTTTTGCCCGCCCCTAACCCCGCTTCCGCCGGCTGCCCGTTTCCGTTTCCGTTACTTTGCCGCTCTGCGGTTTCCCCCCCCCCCCCCCGCTCCTGCATGTAGCTATGTTGGACGTCCAAGGCCGCCCCACCCCTGGGGCAGGAAGTAACGCGCACAACGTCCGCGCTGACCAGCCGGCTACCTCCTGGCCACGCTTTGCTGCATGGCCTCCCTTGACTGTGCATCTATGCTGAACCATGCGGGTCCCTCCCTGACCCTCCCTGACCCATCCCATCCCATCCCTCCCTGACCCTCGCCAATTTCAGGCGGCTGACGCGCAGGGGCAGGGACGTGGCTGCCATCAACGGCGCCCGCTCGTGCTACCCCCTTCTGCTGCCCGGCTCGTATGTAGCCCTGTGCGCTGCCTTCCATTGCTGCCCCGCCCCCCCCCTCCCGCTGTATGGCACATGGCGCGCGCCACGTGGCCCAGCAGGGCGGCACCCCTTGCTGCACGACGCCCCTGGCCACATCCCGTCACCCAACCCCACCCCTCGCTCCTCCTCCTCCTCCGCAGCTGCTTTCCTGTACGTCCCCGGCGCTGCGCCAGCACACGCGCCGTGTTCGCAGCTCGTGCTGCGACAGCCACCACGCCGAGATGCTGCCACGGTACGCCGTGTGCCCGCGGACCCGTCGCCCGAGGGGTCGCTGCGTCCACGGTTCTGTGCAGTGCCGTACTGCAGGCGCTTCGTATCTCCTCCCGGCTGCTCCGCCTTCAGCTGCAATCCTGTCACCTCCATTTTAACCTTCGTGCGGCTCCAAGCCCACAGGGGCCCCATCCCGCGCCTGTGCAGGCGACCCTCCAGGTCCTCCCAATGCTTCATCAGGAGCTAGGCGTCTGACAACTGCGGCACTCGGTTGCCCGGGGGCGCATTCCGTGCTGTGGCCGTTTGGGACCACCTGTGCCGTGGCTGTAACCCCAGGCAGCTGCCGGCACCAACCTGTCATAGTCCCAATCCCGAGCCCCTCCACCTGGTGACCCCTTGACGACCAACATTCGCGGCCGGTTAACCCACAACCCCTGACTTGGCCGAATCTCTGTTCCCACCTCCTCCTCCACTCTGTCCCCAACTCCCAACCCGCTGGGCGCTCCTTTGGCCGAAGCGTAGCGCGCCGACGCCAGTGCTCCGTGTTCCCTCCTCCACAGCCCCTAAAACCCAGCACCTACGGTAACACACAGCCGTGACGCGCAGGACCCACCTCCGCCGAGGGGTGGCGCGCCACCTCCACCGCCCCCTCGTCCCCGCCCAGGATGACGGGCTGCTGCGGCAGGTCCTTGATGGCCTCCTTCAGCTCAGGGATCTTGGAGGGGTCGCGGATGGCGACCATCTCCGGCTGGAACTTGCGGACCTGCACGGGCGGAAACGGGTAGAAAACGTACAGGCGGATGCTTAGCACGGCTTGCTGTGCGGAGGCAGTAGAGAAGTCGTGGCATGGTGCTGTGAGGGGGCAGTAGAAAAGCCGTGGCATCCAACAGAGAGTCTGTGGGACGTGGGAAGGTTTGCAGATGGGCAGGTGGTGGGTTCGTAACGCCAGCCATGTGGCATGTTCGGGAGGGAAGCTTTCAGGGTAAGCGGCCACAGAGCCAGGGAGCAGATCGCACCTGCTCAGCCAGGAGCTTGACGTTCGAGCCGGCAGCCAGGGCAACCAGCTTGAACTTGTCGGGGAACTCAGCCATGATGTCCAGCGTCTGGGTACCGATGGACCCGGTGGAGCCCAGGACCGAGAAGCGCTGCGATGCACAACATCCGGTGGCTATCCGTCAACATCAACATCCCGCTTGGAATGACTCCAGCGACCACATTGCTTCCACAATTCAGTTAGGCGCAAGCCGCGGCGTTCAAACAGGAATACAGCACGTCGCTGGGTCACAGGGCACCAATTGGCATCGTCAAAAGCCACTGCATATATAAGCAAACTCCACCGGCGTACCTTGGGGTCGCTGCGGGGCTGGACCTCAGGGACCACCACGCGCTGAGGCCACGCGGGCGGGGGAACGGCAGCCTTCTGGGCACGAGCCACAAGGCGAGACCTGCTGCAGCGCTTCATGCCCGCAGATGCGCCAGAGGCGCCCTTCATCTTCAGCTGTGTGTTCATCCTGCAGTCGTGCGGCGCTGCCGAGTGTTCGGCTAGCCTGACACCCTAAGTATTGCAGCTAGTTGTAGCTGCTATGCAAAGTGTAAGATATGCAAGGGATCCGTCAGGTATGCGTCAGAATGTTTCTACTGGATCCGCGCCCATGCAGCATGCAGCATTTACACAGCGAGCCTTTAGGCAACCCCGAATGCGGAATATTTTTGCAAATGAACACGAGCGTTGCACTGCTTTGAACGCTACTTGAGTTGCTCACAGCCAAAACTAGCAAACAGTCATGGTTTCCACGGTCTCCACGTCTCAGAAGTGATCAGCAAACCCATCGGCCAAGTCATACGCATAGAAAAGTACTGAACGCTTCCCTTGATCGCGTTGCAGCTCTTCCTCGTGCCACCTGCTGTCGGACGCCACGTGCATGTCGTCGCTGGTGTGCGGCCTGCGGAGCCGCTGGTCGGCCTTAGCCGGGCTGCACCTTCGGGCACCTCTCCCGCCGGGAGGAGGCGCTTCGAAAAAGTCATCTAAAGACAAGGGTACGAAAGCTCGACTCTCAGTCTTCAGCACACCAGGCCACACTACCCCACGACGCACGACCCCCTGCTCCCCCGTTCCGCCCTTGCTCCCGGTGGCCCCCTGCACCGCTCGCAAAAGTTGAGGCATTGCGCAACCAACACCCATATCGCACACCAGCTACACCATGCTCAACCCCATACAAGCAGCACCTCAGGACCCACAACCCGTCCACGCCTCCCCCGCTGCATGCTCCCAAAGCAACAAACCCAGCACTGCCGCGCCCCCCTCCCCCCCGTCGCCGGGTTGAGGCTGTGCATCAACAAATGTGGGGTGTAGAAAGGCAGAGTGTCAGGGGCGCTGCAACATGCAAGTAAGTACCCTTGCTCGCTGACTGGCACCCCCGCAGGCCCCCGCGTGGTTGGCGAGCTGTCGTCCGAGGTGGCCACCGGCTGCGGGCTGCTCAAGGGGGAGGCGGACCCGCCCATCCGCCCCGACAGCGAGTACCCTGACTGGCTGTTCAAGATGCTGGACCCGCGGTACGGCACGGGGGCGGGGGGCACACGTGGCAGCAGGGCCCGGGGCACGTCTGCACGTGGCACGGCGCACGGCGCACCACGACATGAGCTGCACGGGTGACAACTTCATGGGGGTAACCGCAGAGCGGCAAAGGGACGAACGGAAACATTGGGCCTGCGGAGAGCGAGGTTAGTGGCTGCAACAGAAAGCAAGGAACGACTGAATACTTACCACCTAATACGTACCGGCTGGGTTCACTGCGGTGGCTGAGGCTGAGAGCTGCGTCGTGCTGGGAAACGCGCCGCCGAGAACCCGGAACGCTAGCTGAAAGCTGACTGGAACTGAATGCACCCTCATGCCTATCGTCCCGCAACGGTACAAGCCGGCACAACGAACCAGCGCCCACCCATGTCAACCCGTCTCACCTGAAAACGAGGGCGGAAAGGGGAAGGGACAGGAAGGGAAGAGGCGGGAAGTTCATGGGGGATGGGGCGGGGTGCATCGGCGGCATGGGGCCGTGGCGGTTGGCGAGGTCCTGGGGGGCGGTGTGTTGCCTGAGGCATATGTGTGGTGGGCAGTACGGTGTGCCACAAGGGTAGCAGGCTGGAGCCCAGACGAATGTGTTTCATCACCAAAGGGGCAAGGGACAGGGCGGAGGCAAGAGCCCGAGCGCTGGGAGCGACGGAGCAGCGCAGCTGTGTGGACACCAGGGGGGTGCACTGCTGGTACTGGTACCAGGGCAACATGGCTCCATGCAGCATGGCGCATGGCTTCGGTTTCGGGGCGGTGCGGCGCCACAAGGGAGGCCAGGACAATGGCTGTGCTGCTGATGCTATTACTGGGCACTCAGTCAACCCCTTTCCACGTTCCCCCACTACGGTATGCCCCAAGGCCCACCATCAAGGAGCTGGAGAAGGCGTACCAGGAGGGGGGCCTGACCATCAGCGAGGTGCGTGCCTTTACTCGTGTGTATTTTGCCAAGCCAATGACAAAAAGCCGCAACGTTCTTGTGTGTATGTCTGTTACGCAATGTTCATGTGGCGTGGCCTGCTAGGGGGATCGCTTAATGCCTGCGGATGTGCGGAACGAGCGGTAGGCGTCAGGGAAGCGCTGATACGTGCAGGGGGGCTGCTGGGGGTGCAGCCGGTGCCGGGAGGCCTTGGGTGGCGGCACGTGTGCATCAGCACTGAGCTATACGGTGCCACCACACGCCGAGCTAGGAGCTCCGGATAACCGGTACTGCCTACGTTTCAACTTGGGGCGCTTGCTGGGGCCTTCTGTGCCTGCGCCTCACACACGTGACTTGTCTATGCACCCCTGCAAGCCTGCTGGCTCTCCGATGTGTGCTTTGCCCGCAGCTGCGGAGATTGTGGAGGCTCAAGAACAAGGCCCGCATCAGGGAGTCCAACTTCCTCAAGGCCAAGTCGTAGACGGCCGGGTATGGCCTTGCTGGCTTGTTTGCAGGATGGCGTGGGAAACGGGGGCGGGGGAGCAGATGCAGTGTACGGTATGGACAGAGTGGGTTGGATGGCAAAGCGCAGGTGCCTGCAGCCCGATACCCACAATTTACGCATCTGGCGCGAGGTGCATGGGTGGGTGCACGGGGAGCAGTGCTGCGGAAGGAGGTGGGGCAATGCGGATGCAGCGTGGGCTGTGTGCCTTCGGAGCGGTGCTGGTGTGGGTGTGGTGTACTGGTAACGGTTCGTAGTCACGATAGTGCTGGTAGTGCAGGGGAGCTTCCCTGGGGTGGTGGCTGTCCGGGAACTGGGCTGCAACGCGGAGGTGCTGGTCGAGGGCCCGAGGGCTGCGGCCGCGCCTGGGAGGGGCGGGTGTTCGCACCTGCACACATGGAATGTAACATTGCCTTGCCAGCCTTGTATGAGTCAAAGGGGTTCAACCTCAGGCTCGCCACGCACCGTGCAGGCCTCGCCAGACGCCACGCCTACTAGGGCAGCAGACACTTCCTAGAGGGCGCTCGCACGTGTACGGTGCAATGCTTCAGCACGTAATGTTTGCTACGCTCGTTACGAGGTTAGGGATAGCACTTGCAACAACCACCATGGCCTGTGCATTCCCAGTTTTCCGCGCCAGCCAGGAAGCCGCATACCTATACACACAATTTGCTTAAGGGTGTCTAAGACGCCGTCTGCCTAGTCTACTTCGAGGTGTTGGCCTGTTTGAACCACCCATCGGTAGCTATCACAAGCCACCTTCGCTTGGTACCACCTAGCAGTCACCCTGCCCACATCCGCACGACGCAGGTCTTTCGGCGACCATCATCAGCTACCCCATCACGGTTGCACCCTGATCACCAAGGCCTGGTAGAGGTCCTGATGCACGTGTCCCACCGGACCAATGCTACATCTGCGCATCGCCCCACCCCCTCAGTGCACATGCCTGCTGTCCAGCGTCCACCCTCATGCACCCGGCCTGAGCTCCTCCCCGTGCACACAGTACAGAACGCAAGCTCCTTGCTCCCGGCTATCCATCCCGGCCCATCATTTCCGCAGCACCACGATGTCGCCCCGCTGGATCCTGCACACAGGCACAGCGCACAGGGGCAGCGCGACACGCGGCGTTAAAGCTCCGACACCGTAAGCCATGCTGCGTCGAAGCGTTTTGAGCAGGATAACATCACCCCACACAGGCCTGACTGCCAGTGAACGGCCCAAGCCTCCCCCACCCTTGTCTCCAACCCTGTGGCTGCTATGCGCATGGCGGCATCACCGATAGGACTGCGTGGCACGGGCGCATGGGCAGGCACCATCGCGGCCCCGCACCCGCTCCCCGGCGCCTTAACCGGACCCGCACCATCCTGACACCTCTAGTGTCCCGCCCTTCTGCACCCATGTCACCCACCACTTCTTGTGCCGCGCCGTGTCCAGGTCCCGCGCCTCCACCGTCAGGAACATGTCCTTGCTCAGGTGGAACGTGACCTGAGGCATGCCGTAACCATGGTCGCCGTACAAGTTGATGGACGAGCAAGCGCAGACCATCTTGTGCCAAGTGTAATGGTGGGACGGACCATGATCTTCATTGGCAGCTACCCGTGCCGCAAGGCTGCCACCGGGCTGCGGCCACGTTCTGAGATCTGTTCCTGCTCCCCTCGCGGAGACTCGGCCAATAGCCTTCTTGGCAACGCTAGCGTCCTGTGCGCCCTAGCCCCACCCTACCCTTCCGCCCTTTCCCCGTTCCCCTCCCCCTTCTGCCCGCACCTCTATCCGCGGCACGTCCTTTGGCGCGGGCGGGATGTTGACAATGTCGAACTGCCCCAGCAGCACGTTGTTGGAGGCCACGGGGTCGTCGCCGTACAGGATCAGGATGCACGCCTGCATGTGCGGCAGGGTGGAGGGTGTGAGGGCGGGTACGATGCACGGCAGGACGAGTCCTGTCGAGTCTGGTCCCGGGCTGCAGCCCCGCTGAAGCCACGAAGCCCCCAACCCTCCATCTCTATAGTCTACATAGGCAACCCAAGCACCATCCGTTCAAGCACACGGGGATGCTCTGCACTCATGCCCATGTCGTTGTCGCTCCAACTGAGTCCACCTTACCACCGCCAAACCCCTTCCAACTGCGTCTGTCTCCGTACCGGCCCTGCCCCGTCCCCACCTGCTCCTGGTTGTCGTGCACGGTGGTGAACACCTGCCGCGCCCCGCACGGTACGTCCATGGTGCGTGGGATGAGCACAAAGTACCTGCACAGGCAGGCAGCGTAGGGCACGGCTCTCCATTAGACACGTCCAAATGCAGATAGCGTAGCTAGGGAGGCAGGGTAAGGAGGCAGGGGACGGACGCTTTGGCGCTCGAGCACAATCTCGGGCCCGACTATGACGGTCTATACGACGCTCCCGAGCGGCCGCCTCCCGCTAGGTTCGAAGAGACCGTTGCTGCCACGCGCCACGCCCATCCGCCCGTCCAGGGAGACATTTGCGTTTTGCGTTTTGCGTCCCAATGTGGCCCAGACTGCATCACCCCACCCCCATCTCCTTATCCAAGCCCGCCCTTTCACCCCCCACCTGTCCGTGACCCCCCGGTGCGACACCCCATCCAATCCTGCACGAAGGGCAGGAAGCCCGCCCGCGCCCACACCACCTGTGCATGGCCCCCCGGTGCATGAACCAATCCGCCCAACAAGTCTATGACCTCCCAAACCGCGCCCTCCTCCAACCCACCTGTCCGTGACCCCCCGGTGCACGAACTCCACGCCCAGCGAGCGGCGCGGCAGCGGCAGCGCCAGGCCCTCCCTGCTGCGCACTCCCGTCAGCGGAGGCAGCTGTGGGTCGCCCTCCTTGGGTACGTACTCCGCCCTGAGGGGCAGGGGTTAGGATGGGAGGGAGCGAGGCGTGGACACATGTGTGTGCGTGCAAGGGATGCCTGAGGGGGCAGGGGCAGCGGCATCCAGAGGACCCCGCTATGCACGCACATACAGCGCATGGAGTGGGGAGGCTGCAGCAGCGGTAGGCTCGTCAGCAGCCGGGGCGCAAGTCAGGTGCGGCGCGCACCTGTACTCTGTTGTCGAGTCGAAGGGGAAGGGGCTGGCGGGGTCGTAGCCGGCGGGCGGCAGCAGCATCAGGCCCTTGGGCGTGTAGTCGTTGCGGTAGGTGGTGCCGTCGTTGAGCCAGGGGAGCGGGTCCTTGGCCGGGATGGAGCCTGCGGGGCGCGCGGGGGTTTGGGGGTCCGGGTGGGGGTACTGATGAGGGAATCCTCGTCTAGTGAAAAAAGCAGTAGCGTTGTAGCTACCGTAACCCGTGCCCAGACCCAACCGTACTCCCGGCAGCGCCGGAACGGTCGACCGACGATGCGGTCCACACGGTGGAGCTACCGACAACCGCCATCCTTGCGGCGAAGGCTGCCTGGGCCCCCTGCTGTGCTGGTCCGGTGGCAACCCACGGTGGCAACCCCCAGTCCTGCGCACCTGGCGGCACTCTTGGGTCCCCCTCCTTGGGCACGTACTGCACCCGGTAGGTGGTGTCGTAGATGGAGGGCACGGCGGGCGGCGGCGCGGCGGCGGTGCGCGTGGGCCGGCCGCTGGCCGCCGTGCCCCCCGGCACCTCGAACGGCCGGTACGTGTCCTGGTTGGTGGTGTCGCGCTGCGGGCAGCACGGGGGTGTGGTGTGGTGTGGGCAGGGCCGTGGGGCAGGGCCGAGGAGCATGGAACAGCAGTGCGTGGAGTGGCGGTGACGTCGGCGTATGGTACGGGGCCCGGGGACGGCGCCGGGGCCAGGGGACCATGCAGTGGGGTCGATAGACGTGCCCCGACACGTGTCAAAGTGGAGAGTCGGTGGGAACTGGGGGCGCAAATTGCACGTGAGCTGTCAAGTTTTTTACTGGACGTCGTCCACTTGTAGCCAACAGTGGAACACACCCTTGGGCCACCCTGGCCCCATCCTTGTGCGCCACGTCCGATCACCCCACCCGCCCCCGCCCACTACTCCACCTCGCCCCTCACCACGATCATGGGCGCGGGTCTGTGTGTGTAGCTGAGCGGCTCCGCGGGCCGCGGCCTGCGCGGCTTGTCGTAGAACTCGTCGTTGTATGTGGAGCGAGCGGTGAAGGGCGCCCCGCCAGCAGGCAGCTCCAGGGGCGCGCCGGGGGCCAGGGCCTGCTTGGGCGGGTAGTGCTCGCTGGGAGAGGGAGGGGGACGGCCAGGAGAGGAAAGAGGAGGGAAAGGGGTGAGGTTGGGGTAGAGGCGGAGGGCGTGAGGGTTGGAGAGGCATGGGGATTGAGGGTTGCAGTGGTGGATGGGGACGGGGGAGAGGTGGCGAGTGGGTAGGGGAGGCACATACAAGAACAGGAGTGTGGGTAGATTTTGGCTGGCATGTGGTGCAGCCGAGCCCGTCCGACAGCAACGAGGCGTGGGTTGGTGTGCTGGTGGGACTCGTGTCGACCAGCAGGGCCCCTCAATAGCAGCACCCAGGTGCCCGCCTCACCAAGCGTGGCTTAGCCTACACCTCCGCACTGTGGTATCGTACTCACGTGTAGGAGCTGGGGGGCAGCTCCCTGCCGTACGTGTCTTTGAGCTTGATCTCCCGGGTCGAATCGAAATGCGCATGCGCTGCTGTCTGGTCGCTGATCTCCTGGGCTTCGATGGGCCCCTCCGGCAGCGGGTCGAACGTGGGTGCTGCGCTGTCGTACATGTTCAGCGTGTTGCGCTTGGCTGTAAGGACAGAAGACATTGGAAATTTTAGAGAGTGGTATAGGGTTAGGGCTTGGTTTGCTTAGAGGCAGGGGTGGGATGAAGGTTGAGGGCCCCAGGCGCCAGGGAAACCAGCACCCAGGGGTCAAGGTGCCACAAGGCACGTCCTTGCATGTGTTCATTAAGCGTTACCGGTCTGCGATTGCTTGACAGCGGAGAGAACAGCTTTTTGAATGTGCGAGCACACGCGCTTTGCTGCATATACCGGTCATCGCGGGAGACATGCATGCTTTTGCAAAGGGCCGTGGGCGTGGCACTCAATCCCCAGAGCAAACCCCAGCTTACTGCACAAAGAATACTCACTTGTGCCTGGTGCAAAGGCACCGCGCTGCGTGTCCGTAGGTAACATTATCGGGCCCGCTGTCGCTCCTCGAAGAAGGCAATACCTATCTACCCGCGGCAATATGGGTACAGATATCGACAATAAAGAATAAACGCAAGTGTTATCCTGCTATGACAAGCCCAAAGACCTGTGCGTCTGTGTGCAAAATAGTCAGCGCTCTTTGCGGTAGCAAGTACCCCTAGCCGCGTTCACAGCACGCAATGCAGCTAGAGTTGATGGTACTAGGTGACGCGTTAGGCAGGGATGGGGGCATGGATGGGGCCAACCAGAGCCAGCAGCTCCGAAGCCGCAAATCGTCTGCATTCCCTTCCCCGCCAAGCTCCTTTGGTGTTGTCCACTTATCGACGGGAGCTTGACAGCCTCTGAGCAGCTATAGACAAGCCTCAGAGTGCACATACGGAGCACCTGAGCGCCACTCACTTCGCATACTGTTTGCCAAGGGTTTCATTTGCAGCCGCGTTGGTATCTCTGACTGGCCAACGACAAGAGCATTGGTTCTTGATAGAAGGCTCTTGGCAGTGTGGCAGCAGTTTTGAACATGAAGAAGCGCTCAGTGCCTCTGGGTGACATAGATAGAGGAGGGCCGTCTCGCGCCAGCGTCCGAAGTTGGCAGGTCCCACCTGACGGACTGTTTGATGTAGTGGTGCCGCTCCTTACAACGCGCCAGTTCATCGTGGTGCAGCTCGTGTGCAAAGAGTGGAGCCGAGCTTCGCGCTCCTGCCTCAAGGACGCCACACCGAAGCGTCCCGACGTCGATCTCGGAAAAATTGTTAAGCTATATCCCAACCTCACGCAATTGAACCTCTCGCACGTTGAGGGGCTGACTACTCATATGCTGGCACCTCTCCGGCAGCTCACGGCCCTGCGCGAACTATGCCTCTCAAACATCCTGCTTCAACAGCACAACGGGTTGGACGCTATGGCTTGCGACGGCCAGGGCAACAACGCTGCCAAGCAACTCGCCGAGACCGGGCGAGGGGAGCCCGACAAGCATGGCCAGACCGGCAGCCGCGCCAGCAACCTGCTCAAGCCTGCAGCGCCAGCCGCAGCTACGAAAGTCTCAGCAACGCTACTAAACCCCGCAAAACCCGCCACTCGCGGGCGGGCAAACGCCACCGCCGCAGCGCCCTTCCCAGCAACGGCTGCAACGGCCAACGACCCGGGGCCCTCCGGGACCACCCGCGACGGTCCCGCGGCTGCCGCGGCTGTTGACCCAAATGGCGCGTGCGCACCCATGGAGACTGGCGACTTGGATGAGGAGGCGGCGAGCCCCCTGAACCTGGGGCCGGGCGGCGCTGGCGCCGGCCACGGCGCTGGCCCCTCGGGGACACACCGGCGCGCGGCTGCCGTTGGTGCTGCTGGTGCTGGTGCTGTCGCTGATCGGGACGCTCCCGCGGGTGGCCCGCTGGCCCGGCGGCTGTTCGGGGACCTCGGGGAGGTGCTGGGCCGCCTTACCAAGCTGCAGGTGGGGCGGGGGGCCAAGGGCCAGAAAGAAGTGTCGTACCGGCACTGCGGTACGGTATGTGGGTCAGAGGCGTAGGGCACAGGGTGCGACCCGGTACCGCTAAGCCTTGTTGGCTGCGAATGCCACTGGTGACTGCCATCACGTCATCACGTCACAGCCGCGACCCGCTGCACAGCTGCTGAACGACAGCATTCTTAACCCACACCTGCCCCCTCCCTCCTGCCCCATCCTGCTCTCTCCCCTCACGCGCTCCCAGGCCGACCTGTGCCCGGCGCTCACCGCCGCCGCCATCGCCTCGCTACCCAACCTCACCGACCTCACCCTTGACACGGTGGTGTCGCCGCAGCAGCTCACCTCGCTGCACCGCCTGCGCACGCTGTACATCCGCAAGCTGGCGGAGCCCGACCAGCTGCACGCGCTGGCCTCGCTGCGCACGCTGCTCATATCCTCCGACTCCTCCTGCGCGGCCGACTTCCTGCCGGTCTGCGCGCAGCTGCCGGAGCTGGAGGTAGCTGATGCGGGGGTGTAGCGCGTGGGGGGGGGGAGGGGGTAGCAGGTCGGGCTGCAGCATGCGGGGGTGTAGCGCGTGGGTCGCAACGCGGTGGGCTGTCGCATGGGAGGGAGAGCGACAGAGGCTGGTCAGGGGGTTGCGGGGTTCAGGGGTCTGCTGGCATGACTAGGTTTTAGCTGATATCACCAGCGGTATGTCATGATTCCCTTTTGTGAGCTCCAATTGCCTCCTTGCTCAAAAGCAATGCATACAAGCATACAAGTGTGAGTGTGTCTAGCTGCTTCCTAGCTTCGGTCGAACCGTGGTCTTGCACTCAACCCCGCGCTTTGCGCTGTTTCCCCGCAGTCCCTCACCTTCAAGACCAGCAGCACCAAGGTGGACAAGCAGCGCCCCGAGCTGTCGTGCTGGCAGGGCTTCAGCAGGTGCGGCGCGTGCGGGGGAGGGTCAGGGTGCGAGTGAAGGGTTAAGTGGCCGCTGGTTGGTTGTTGTCTAGCTCGTGACGTGGGTTAGCTCGGTGGTCTTGACAGCAACACGCTGCTTATTGCCACCCCGCCGAGGTGCAAGCATGATGCTGCCCGCCTGCGCCCGCTGCGCTCTGTCCTCAATCGCGCCACCCTGGTACTGAACGGCGCTGTCCCGGCCGGCCTTTGCCTACCTTCATTCCAGTTGCGTCTGGTCACGCCACCGTATAACCGTGAGCATACTCTTATATTCATTAGTCCCCAACCCCGGTGCAGGCTGACCAGCCTGGACCTGAGGGCTCCCGCGGAGTACCTCAAGCCCGGGCTGCCCTTCCTGGGGGAGCTGCAGGTGTGTTAAAGGGTGTGTGTTAAGGGGGTTTAGGCTTAAGTGGTGAGTACGGGGCTGTGCACCGGGTGGCGGCGCTGCCGGGCGAGCGCGTAGGGGGACTGCTGCAGTCGACTTACTGTGTTCCGTCCTTATGGCCCCCTTGGCTCTCCGGACGCGCCCTACGTGGGCCTGTAATTGTGATTGTAACTGTTAAGGGGGCACAGGCCACGACGCGGTACGCCACCAGGGATGCAGAGGCAGGCACGTGTGGTTGGGTTGAATACTTGGCCTCTCCCTCTCCGGCACCACCCTTGCAGCCCCCAGGCCCTGATCTCGCACACCCTGGACCTGTGCTGCCATACTTGCATACAGGACGCAGCTCACTTTTGCTGGCTCTTCCTTCCCACCAACTCCTCCCTTGGCTCCTCTTAGGCGCTCACCTCCCTCACGCTGGACCTGTACTGCGCCTCCGAGGAGCGGCTTACTGCCCGCGTGGTGGCGCCTCCCAACCTGCAGCACCTGTCGGTGACTAGCGACCGGATCAGGTGGGGTGGGACGAGGGGCGGTGGCTGGCGGGGCACGTAAGTGTCTCTGTCCTAGGTTCTCACTTCCCCACATTCAGGTCAGAACGGATGGACCGCGTGAACCCACTTGTGCGCGCAGTGTGTACGCTTACTCCACATCCTTACTGTCCCAATCAACTCTGGCATCGCGCCATCGCCGTTGAAATGCACCTTACGCGACGTGAAAGTCCCGAATGCACCCACATACACACCCACACCACCTGCACACGAACACACGCACCCATGTCGCACTTGCTTCCTCCCAGGCCCAGCGGGTCCATGGAGGTGCTCCCCAAGGCCCGCCTGCGCTCAACACACCCCTAACCCACCTGCACATGCACCTAACACACATGTCCCACATACCCCTAATACACACGCATGCCCCCCAGGCCCAGCGGCTCCATGGAGGTGCACCTCAACGCCCGCCTGCGCTCCGCCCGCCTGCGGCTGTACTGGACGGCCCTGGCACTGGTGCTGCCCCCGGAGGCGGCGCTGTGGGCGCACGAGCAGCAGCAGCAGCAGCAGCAGCAACAACAGCATACTACTGGGGCGGCAGCAGGGGCGGCAGCTGGCCTGCGGAAGCCGCACACGCCCAGCAGCAGCGTCCGGGGAGGCGTGGCGGAGGGACCGCACCCGCGGGCGGGTGGCAGGGCGGGCAGGGAGGAGGATGCGGGCCTGAGCCCGGGCCGGGGTGCAGGGGCATGCCGTTGGGGCGCGGGGCGGGTTGGCAGGGGAGGTGGGAGCGCAGGGGCGGGGAGCCCGGAGGGGAGTCCTGCGGGCGGTCACGGGACGGCGGGGGCGGCGGGCTTGAGGCGGAGTGCGCGGCACCAGGGCGGTGTGCAAGGGGAGGGGCAGCAGGGGAAGGCGGGCTCGGACACGTGTCACGGACGGGTCGGGGCAGGGGCAGGGCGGGGGGCGGCGGGCGGGTCGGGGTCTGGGTCTGAGGAGGAGGGCACGGAGGTGGGGGGACCCATGGCGGCGGCTGGGGAGGGCGCGGGGGAGGTGAAGAGGAGGGGCCAGAGGCGCCGGCGGTCGTCGGGGGCGTGCACGGGTGGAGGAGGGGAGCCGGGGGACGGGGCGGGGGCGGGGGCAGCAGGGGAGGAGCGGCGGGGCGGGAGGGGCTGCACGGCGGCGGCAGCAGTGGCAGCTGCTACAGCAGCTGTGCAGTGTAGCAGTGGGACGGTGGTGGACGGCCCGGGGCCGAGGGCTGGGGCGGGGTCGGGGGTGAAGGGGGAGGGGAAGGGGGAGGCGGGCGGCGGCTCGCGGGGCGAGGGGGTGGGGGAGGCGGCGTCGGCGGGCGGCGTGTGCGGCGGGGGCATGTGTCTTAGCAGCCTGGTGCTGGACGCGTGCTTCGCGCTGCGGTGCGAGCAGCTGGTGCCGCTGCTGCTGCAGCTGCCGCAGCTGTCGGAGCTGACGCTGGACAACAGCCTGGCCATGGAGGTGCGTGTGTGTGTATCAGCATGTGTCTTAACGTGTGCCCGTGCCAATGTGCAGGTGTGTGTTAGGGAGCGGAGCTGGCGTCGGACAGTAGCCTGACCCTGGGGGTTCTGCACCGGTATTGCACACCCTCACCCTCACCCACCCTACACCCTCGCCCCGCCTTAACCCCGCTACCCCCAGGACTCGGAGCTGGCGGCGCTGTGCCGTCTGACGGGCCTGCGCGAGGTGTCACTGTCCGGCTGCCACCTGCTGACGGACGGTGGGCTGCGCTGCCTGGGCCGGCTGCGGGGCCTGGCGGGGCTGCGCGTCAAGGGGCTGCGCAAGCTGTCCGTGCACGCGGCGCAGGCCTACATGCGGCAGCGGCCCATCACGCGGAGGCACGACGGCATCACATGTGGGTGTATTAGCTGTGGGGGAGGGGCGTGGAGTGGCAAAGTAACTCAATCTGTGGGGAAGGGGCGTGGAGGGTGGAGGGCCGGGTGTGTGGGTTGCGGTGCAAGAACGGGACAGAACGGCGTGGCTGTGGGCGGGCATTTGTTGCAGCGGTTTTGGGGGGTGTAATATCTTGAACGCGAGATGGGCACTGAGTGCCGTGTTCCGGTGTCTTCAGCAGCTCCGCCACCTGCAGCGAGGCAAGCCGTGCCCATGTGGCATGGACCTGTGCCGCTTCCGCACCCCGTGCAACTCACCCCACCTCTTTTCTCCTGTCTGACCCTCCCCCCGTCGCCCGTGTGCAGGCTCCTTCCTGTCGGCGCTGTCCGGCCTGCCCTCCCTCCGCCACCTGGCGCTCAAGCACCTGCACTCGGCGCGGGAGCCGGAGCTGGCACGGGGGCTGAGGGCCCTCACGCAGCTGACGCGCCTAGAGGTGGGTGACGTCGTGCACTAGCTGCGTGCGTGTAGCGGATATGGGTGGTTGCGTGGGTGGGATGGGGGCTGCGCCGGCGCGTGGCCTCAGGGCCCTCACGCAGCTGGCACGCATCGAGGTGGGTAGAGGCAATTCACGCCGTGTGCGACTCACATGCACGTGCATGTGAGGCGGTGGTGGCGCGGGCGCTCAGCTGTGACGCACCTGGAGGCGGGCGTCAGAGTTGGCGTGTGGGCGCAGGCGCCAGGGGTGGTGTAAAGGACACTGAAGGGCGGGATAGGGATGCGGCGACTTGCCTTTTAAAGTGTTAAAGTGGGAGGGAGGGGAGGCACGCAAAGCAGCACCAAGCTGTCACTATGGGTGTACAGGTACCTAGGCACTCTGCACGTGTCCCTACGTGCTGGCGCATGCTCGGGACTCTTCCTTGTCAATGCACACCCCGAAGGCCTACCTGATGCCATGCATTGCGTGCAGCGGCTTGTGTGCCCTGCACACAAGCCGCGCTCCAGAACGCCCCCTACAACGCCCTCGCATCGACTTGCCCCTGCTTTTCCCCCTTTACACACAGATCAAGGACGTGCCCGCGGTGTCCGACGGCGTGCTGCTGGGCCTCACAGGGCACCGCCGCCTGGGGGAGCTGGGCGTGCTGCACTGCGAGGTGGGCTTGTGGGTTAGCGTGTGGGTTAGCATGTGGGTGGGCTAGCGTCTGCACGGGCGGGGCATGCCGTACTGCGAAGAGGGTAGAGGTCTGTGGCTTAACGTGTCGGTTAGCGTGCACGTCTGTCAGTGGGGCCCACCAGCCCCGCGTGCAACACACATGGCTTCCTTTGCTCCTGTCATCCATCCACCCACAGTGCGTGACCAGCCGCGGGCGTAACGCCGTGGCCTGCTGCATGCATTCCCTCACACGGGTTCGTCAATCTAGATACCTCAAACCTAAACCCCTCCGCGTTGCTGTTTGTTCATATTTGCCATCCCACAGGGCGTGACCAGCCGCGGGCGCAACGCCGTGGTCCGCTCGCTGGGGCCCCGCCTGGGCGTGGACTTCGAGGGCTGCGCGGGTGTGCCCGACCTGACGCGCCCCTGCGACCTGCCCACCAGCAGCACGCAGGCGCAGCTCATAGACGACGACCGCGTCAGCAGCAGCAACAGGCCGCGCAGCAGCTTCCAGCACAGCAACCAGCAGTGAGCATGCGTAACAGGGCTGCTCCAAGCACAGCAACCAGCAGTGAGGGCATGTGCAAGGAAGCTGCTCCAAGCACAGTGACCAGCAGAGAGTGCGTTGTGCGGACGACGAGGCAGGCACAGGGCGGACATGGGGGGAGCGTAGGGCGCATAGCGTGGAGGCACCTGTTGTAGGCAGTTGCAGCGTAGTGGCTTGCGCTAAGACACACATCGGCACTGACTCGGTGATTTGTAGAAGGTGTACATTGTCCCAGCATGGCAATAAGCAGTAGTAGGTTCCGTTTAGCGAGGAGGGGGTGAAATGAGGCATGAGGAATTGAGCAAGTAGCTGGGGGTATACCTGCACGACCGGCGTGGGGAAGAGAGAGGCTATGGTGTTACAGTCAGGTAGGCTAGGATGAGCGCGTGTACAAGGCACCGATATGTAGCTTACATTTTGGTATGAGGTACGTAGAGCAGCGTAGGGGATACAGGTATAATTTGCAAGTTGAACCCTGTGCACGTTTAGGTACTAACTGTTGACCCAACCGCTGACATCTTGGGGCGTCCACACAGCGGCTTTTGTGTGCAGCGTTGATGTGGCTTGGTTGGTGCTGGCACTTTATGGCAAAGTATCGCGGCCAGCAGCTAATAGCTTACACCCAAGCTTTGCAGTATGGTAGCAGTCGTTGTAGATATGCGCGGCAGTTGATTAGGCGGCATGACGGTTATCCTCGCTTGGTGGTGCCCCCTTGGCACCAAAGCCTGCTTGCCACCAGGGCCTGCTTGGCACTGGCACACTTCATGGTCCACAAGGTCGTGGAACCATGGAGAGTACTCAAGTTCATGACCATGCCATTATAAGGTGTTGCAACCCGGTATCATTGATTCGACGTCCGTGGACCGGCTTCGCACGGTGTGTACGCCTTGCGTACAACAGAACTACATACGGCAGTCCATCTGCACTCCTATCTACCGATCGGCGGTGGCCACGTGCCTGTAACACATACACGTCTGTGCACCGTACACACGCTTGTACAACTGGGATTCCCGATGCATCTAGCAGGACTTATGCGCATGGGGCTGGGTGACCAGGGAGGGGACCAGGGTGGTGCCAGGTTGGGCGTGGTTCGGCGCGGTTGGTGGACTATCCGCGCGAAGTGTCAAAGGTGCTGTAGTTGGTCCCACACACCCCCTAGCTCAACACAAACCTAGGCTGCATCTTAGCGCCCTGTGCTCCTGCATGTGGGCGTCCTGCTTAGGACACACGAGGACTCATGGCTTTCGGCTGCTGCTCGGTTCCTGCTCTAACCGTGTGACGCACCCCAAATTCACTGTGACGCCCCAGTGCACGGCCGCGCGTGGACAGGGAGTGCAACCCCGCCGCATTGACTTTTGGATGCACCGGTTCCGTTTTATGTCATGCCAACAGCATCTCCCTCCGTGCACCGCATACGTTTGCTGGTGTCATCCTGGTGGGTACGGTCCCAAGCCAGCAACTGCATGCATGAGTACTGCAATGTGCTGCAACTGCAAGAACGGCAAGGCTGGCAGCCCAACTGGTCATGCCTAGCCGCAGACGCATTTGAAGCCCCCGCATGTTACAGCATGGGCCGCGGAGCCTTCCAGCCCGAGGCAGCTTATGTATGACCCACAGGGCTGCATCTCATCACCACCACCATTACATCAAGCCTACACCACGAAGCTTCCGAGCTCTGTGCCATGCTCTTAGCCCGCAATGGTGGCCGCCAGAAGACGTGTGGGTGCACGAACAGCACCGCCGCACCACCGGCAGTTGGCCGCCCCCTACGCATGTCGCTTATGCGCAACTAGATCTACTGCCTGGGTACCGCACGCATATGCACCACAGCGTTTCTTATCCTACCAAAGGACCCTGCCGTACGTCTTCATGCCTATGACCGCCTTCCCGTTTGCAGGAAGGCCTGAGATGAAATACAGGGAATGCGCACGGCCATACCGAGCAATGTCTCGGGTTCTTGGCGCAACCTTTTGCAAACGCTAGCATGCTACTGTGTATCCCCGAACGTTCTCTGTACATGCCTTGCCCCACTGCAGCTGTGTATGCCATGCATTCTTCTAATAACCATCCACCTGTGCAGCCTGTGCCCCAAACGCAAAGGGGCCTCGCTTCAGCAGGGTCGCCAAACCCAAACGACAAGGGCCACACCTCTGTATTCTAATCTACCACGACGCCACCTCCGCACCCTGGTATCACTGACCACAATAGCGCCTTAGCTCAGACAGCCGTCCCCTCCTCGCCTGAGTGTAGGCGAAGGCCGCCTCCTTGCTCCCCAAGGCTCCCAACGCCGCTGGTTCCCCCTGCGCCTCTCTCACCCCTTGCTTCCGCCCCGTCCCCGCCCTCGGCCCCGGCCCTCGCCTCGTCGCCCCGTCGCTTCACCGCTGCGGAGGCGCTCTCCTGCAACAGCCAGGGCATGACGTCGTGTACACACTGCGTCAGCGATTTGCAAGCATTTTAGTTCAGGTAACAACAATGGAGACGCACGTTTGCTGTGCACACATCGTACATGGCAGGCAAAGCCCCGCTCCCTGTCTCCGCCCGAAGGCTCGGCCACTCAAGTCTTACCTCACGCCCAATACTGATACCCCCACAACACGGCCACCGCTGCAATGCACCCCGTCGCACCCCCAGCCACCCACCAGAAGGTCCCAAGCCTTCCGGGCCCGCCATTGCCTCCTCCTCCTCCTCCTCCTGCTCCTCCTCCTCTTCCTCCTCCTCCTCGCTGTCAACCGCCGCCGCCGCCCGGTGCGCGTTGTTGACAGCGGCACGTGCCTGCCGTACGGCGTTCTCACGCGCCGCACGGCGGGCGGCCAGGGCTGCGTCCAGCGCGGGGCGGGGGAACACCTGCGTTGCGAAGGGCGCAGGAGCGGGGATGAGAGCGTAAAGCGGGAGAAGGGTGGCTGGCACAGCTGGAAACGGTGATCAGCGGTATATGGAGCTGGTAATTTGGTGTGCGTTGCGTCACGCGCCGGGCGGGAGGGCAAAGGGGCCATTCACAGTGATAGGAAGGGAGTCGCTGGGGGGCGCACACGGCATGGCGCGGTTGGCTAGTGGACTGGCCGGGCTTGCAGAAGCTGCGCGTGAAAAGGTAAAGAGAGCAGCTGCTCCCTAACCCATTTTTCCACCCGCCTTCGCACACGTGGGTGGAAACGCATGTGGGGCAGCAAGGAGGCCGCTGCGGCACGCGTCGCCGTACAGGTCTCTTGGTAGGGTGCCGTACCCGTACCTTCTGTACGAGCGCGTCCAGCACGCTGTCGTACACGAGGCGGTGGTGGTCGAAGGGGTTGGGCCCCAGCACGGCGGGGCAGCCGGGCACGGGGCACACGTTGTGGTTGCCGCCGATGTCGACACGGGCCTCGATGCAGTCGTAGCAAACTACAGGGAAAGAACACAAAAGAAGGGCATCAACGGAAGCATTTAGCCGGTTACGTACATTCCGGGGCTTGCAATCAACACAATCAGCTGTTGCAAGGACAACCAAGCTATGCCTGCAAGGCCGTCGCTGCTTCGGAACTTTGGGTTAAGGCCGCAGTTGCCCCCTGCCGCGCCCTGTTCGCCCTTCCAGTACGAACTTGAGCTTCCCATACGCGCCCCGCCCAGTGCCCCGCCCCCATGTGGCCCCCCAACCCACATGCTTACCCACATGCCCAACACGAGTGTCACTGGCTGTTCCAAATCCTGTCCACAGCACCCCACGCACGGCATGTCCCTGCACACACGGTAACCTTAACCCCCACGGACCCCCACCCACACGTGTGGCCGCACTCCACCGCCGCCATGGCCTCACGCAGCAGCCCGTGGCACAGCGCACACGACAGCGCGCGCGCCAGAGGGGCGGCGGGCCGATCCTGGGGGTATTGCGTGAGCACGGTCCACGGTGACGGATCAGGAGCAGCAGAGGAGCAACACCAATCAGTGTGGCACCATAACTAACACATTCAGGGGCGACCGTGCCAGGCTTGCGGCACGCAATGCAAGCGCAGTGCTAGCTAGAGTGAGCTAACACGATGGGCGCAGTGCGTGCGTCCCAACCATATAATGCTGCTGCTGCTGCTGCTGTGGGTGCTTGTGCTCCGTGACACTGGACCAGCGCCCCATTGAAGTGAAGGTGGAGTCCCGAGGTGTTGCACGTGCCGTCGAGCTGCTGCACCATGCCGGGGCACGGCGCCACAGCAACAGCTGGACCACAGCTGATGCCACAGCGCGGCCCCTGCGCCCGACCTCGTGCGCCCTGTCCCAGACACCCTGCCAGTCGCGCTGACTGCAGCAGCTGGTGCTCTAAGCCACTGGACTGCGACTTCGCACCCACAGTACCCAAGAACGCAATATCGCACCCAGTATCATGTGCGCCCAACAGTCGCACGAGTTCTGTTTGCCCTGCTGCTGGAGCCCAATACGGACACGTCAACCAATCCTCCAAAACCAAGCTCCGTCCAGCACCTGCACGGCTTTGGTTTAAGATGGGTTAACATGTGCACCCACCTGCTGCTCCTCCATGTCCAGGGTGGCGTGAGGCTGTGGCTGCCACCACGCCGGGTTGGCGGCCTCCAGCTCAGCCAGGGGGTCGGCGTGGCTGGCGGGGTCCAGGTGCTGGGGCGTTGGAGAGAGGGGGCAGGAGGGTACGTGAGCGCTGACGTGGCTAGGGTAATGAAGAGATAGCAGAGAACAGTGGCCGGGTTCGGGTGCTGGGGTGCTGGTTGGGGTGAGACAGAGCATACGGGGGTTAATGGTAGATGGAGGTGCAATAGGAGCTAGGACTGCTCACGGCGTGCACTCCAGGGGCATTAGCACGATGCATGCCGTCCACCTGGGTCAGAGGGTCCTGGGGGACGCGTGCGTCCGGGTGCGTCCGGGTGCTGAGATTGTGTACGGTGGGTAGTAGCGGTGGGACGTGGGTGGGGAAAAGCGCGAATGCTATGGAGGCGGGGCATTGCGTGCAGGGCGTGAGGAAATCCCTTATGCGTAGGCGAAGGCGGGGGCCCGCATTCGCAGCCCTGCCTTGCGCCACCCGCGTGGGCCTTCCCGCCCCCCCCCACAAGGGTTCCCTTGCGTTTTACGCGTACTTCCACAAGGGCAGGAGGAGCCAAGAGCAACGCGGGGCACAACTTGTGCCGTGCACGCCTTACACCCGCTCCCCCTGGACGTTTGCGATTAGTACCTGCCCTGCTGCCGCCGCCAATGACCACGAACACATGCAATGCGCAGCATTTGCAGGGCGTTGAATGTAGGCGACATGTTGACGCTCACCTCTGGGAGGTCTAGCCCCAGGACCCTCCGCCTTCGCTTGCTCCCTGGTGACCCCAGCCCCTCGGGCAGCTGCGGTTGATGCTGTTGTTGCTCGCATCGCCCGCCCGCCTCGACGTGCTGTTCCCTATCGTCGTCAGCTGTATCCATCAACGCGGCACATGCGGCTTGGGCCTCAACACGAGGCTGCCGATACTGGGCCGACGGTGCCGGACTGGCAATGCGCAGGAGTTTTTGAAGGCAGCCGCTCAGGAACGAGCCTGGGCTGCCTATAATGTCAGCATATCGACGTTTGCGGGGCGGCGTCCCCTCCGGCTTGGATAAGCGCGCCAGGGTGACCAGACTTCAGCGTTCAAGGGCGTCCGACATAGACTGAAGCCCAAAACGATGGAGTGTACGCGTTAAGAACATATAAGTAACATTTCTTACATGTGCAACATCTTTGCTCTAGCTCGTGGAAGGCTAACCGTCTCGGCATGGCACAACCGGACCCAAATTGGCGCCAATCCACGCTAGGACAACGCTACCCTGGCAGGCCCTGTGAGTAGAGCCTGCATAGCGTGCGAAAGCGGCATGGAGAACCGCCTGGTGATACCTCTCTCCACGTGATGGGGCGTGATCGACGCACGGAGGGGGGAGGGGAGGGAAGGGTAGCAGCACCTGGCAGAAACCCTTGGCCCCTGGGTGCAGCTTGCAGGCACGCCTTCACCATACCGGAGCGGACCCACTGCCGGTGTTTTCGTTCTGTACCGGCGGGGATCAGCCAACACGTCCCCTGCTGGGTATGCAACTGCCTCAACACACATCTGCACACATAAAGGGAGGTAGCAGGTCGTGGAGCACGTACCGTACACCCTGATGACGCACACACGAGGAAGGAACGGGTCTGCGCGGTTGGGGCCCGCAGCCTTGTCCCTACCACCGGGTCGCAGCCTCGTCCTAACGCCAGCTCCGGTGCAGCTCCGGTACCTAAGCCGTACGCGGCCGTACGCTGACAGGCCCCAACGCGCAACGCCGTCCCACGCGTTCCCCCCCGAATTCCCTATAACCCAGCTTTCGCAACACTCTCACATATGTAAGCCACGTGCTACCGTTGGATTGCAGTCCTGTTGTTCCGTTACCTTCTGTGTGCCACCCTGCAACCGCACAGGCCTTCGCGAGCAAGCTACCGCTGACAGGTACGTTGTTACCACGCTGGCCGGAATTGTTAGCACTAGCGTTAAATAACAGATCCGGCGAGGAACAGATCTCCCAGGCGGAACGCTCTTCCTGTTTGAATCCGAGCGTCAGACCATTTCCTCGCTAACCAAAATGCAGGTATTATGGCAACATGTGCATGGCACTCTAGATGATTTTACAGTAACATTAGCCCTCGTATCGCCTTCGTATGGCGCCCTCCCTCTGCCACAGGTGGCCTACCGCCTGAATGGAAAGCACAATGGACAGTGAGCTTTGGCAGCAGCTGCCCTTCAACCTTCAGCTGCACGTCCTGTCCCTGCTGCCCCACAACGACCGTGTCCTCAGCGGCCGTCTGGTGTGCACGGACGCAGCCCAAACCGCCCAGCAAGCTGGACTCTCCGTTGCCTACCTGTCCCAGCAGTTGCCGTCCCACGCCGTGCCTTTGGCTCTTCAGAAAGGGCATCACCACATGCAGCAGCTGCCCTTCCGGCACAAGCTGCACGTGCTGCGCATAGCAGCTGCCGGCGGCAGCGAGGTCAATCTGGAGGTGGCGCTGGCGCTGCTGCAGCCGAGCGTCTTTCCAGAGGCCCTGCAATGCAGTGCGTGGACAGCCTTCCCTGACCCAGGCGTGGCGGCGGTCAAGGCGGGTCACCCGCACCTCCTGGGCTGGTTGCTGCACCACTGCCCCGGGTGGATGCAACCATGTCCGATAATGCGGGCCGCTGCTGAGCATTGTAACGTGGAGGGGCTGAAGACCACCTGGAGTGCTCTCAGGGACTGGCACGGCGACCGTCGCCCAGCCCTTGACACGGACTTGCTCAACGCGGCTGCTGCATCGACTACCCCGGATTCGGTGGCCAAAATAGAATGGGTGCTGGATGCAGGCGGGGACACCTGCCGCCTGGATAGCAGCACAGCTGAGGCCGCCGCACGTTCGGGGGACCTGGGACGGCTGCGCTGGCTGCGGGATGGCGGCTGCCCCATGGGTGGCGTGGGTGTGCTCCTGAGCGGCCTGGAGCACGCCAGCCTTCTTGCGGTGCAATGGCTGGCGGACGAGGCGGGGTGCAGCCTGCCGGCAGCGGGCAGCGAGGCCCGGGAGAGCTGGGGCCCAATCCTTTCAGCTGCAGCCACGGGCCCAGATGGCCTGGCCAAGCTGCAGTGGCTCGAGGGGCGGGGGGCACCAGCCCTGGAGACAGCGGGGGAGCTGGCACGTGACGTGGTGGCGGCAGCTGTTGGGGCGGGGCGCGTGGATGTGGTGCGGCACCTGCTGCCGGCCATGCCGCGTGGCGAGGACTGGCAGGGGTATTTGGCGCGGCTTGCTCAGGGAGCTGTCAGTTCTGGCAGTATCCCCATGGCGCAGTGCCTTCGCGAGGCCGGCGCTGTATTCACAGACACCGTGATTGACTCGGCCGTCGTACGGCAGGGCCTATTCAGTAGGGGCTTGTACGCGGACATGGTGCAGTGGCTACTGCAGGAGGCGGGTATGCGTGTCAGCTCACCATTCAGGCTGTCGGAGATCCTCTTCTTCTGGAGCCAAGAGGAGGCGCTGGCTGGCACGTGCCGGCAGGAGCTGCCGCGCGCAGTGCGGCTGCTGGTGGGCGATGGGCGCAACGCCAAGCAGCGCCCTTTCGGCGTCATGTGCTTCGCCGCCGAGTGTGGGGACGTCGCGCTGTTCGACTACCTGCATGAGCTGCTGGAGTACCCTGTGCTGACGCGTGTCATGCTGGAGTCCGCGACCAAGGGCGGGTGCGAGGCGCTGGTGGAGCGGCTGGTGGGAATGCCTACCTGCCTGGTGGGTGCCTCCCCGTACCTGCCGGCCGCCGAGTTTGGCGACCGCGCCACGCTGACATTGCTGCGGCGGATGGGCGTGCCGTGGGGTCCGCGCGACCTGGTGGTCAATGCTCTGGAAGAGTGCTGCGATGAGCTCGCGGTCCGCTGGATGGTGGAGCAGGGCGCGCCGGTGGGCGATGCGGAGTACGCGCTGGAGCTGGCCGAGGGTGACGAAGTGCTGGAAGCGCTGCTGCGGGCCCGGGTTGCAGGTGCAGGCGCGGTATAGTGCTTTGTGTGTGCAGCACAGTGCTGGGTGCGGCGTGGCGCTGTGGCCCAAATATGACGGCATGGGGTGGTTTAATAGTCGCGGCGTGTTGTGTCACAAGCACACCCCGAGCGCGTCTGTGCACCATTGTGACACCGGACTTGTGGAACGCTGGATGCGAACCCAGTGTGCACGTTGGCAGTGTCCGCAAGCGCTAGGCAGAAAAACAACGAGGGTACGTGTCCAATTCATGCGAAGTCGTGCGCGCTTTGAGGACTGGCGGCAAGCATCTTGCCGCGACTGTCGTTGACCACCCAAGGGCAGTAGAATGGGCGAGGGGCTGAGGACGTGGCGAGGCGCACATTCTGCACGCGAGCTTGAACAAGAGCAAACTGCAGCAGTGGACAGCGTGCAGGCTTGGATGACTGGAAAGGAGGTGCGGCCTGCTCGGGCACGAGATGTGCCGTACACGCGTGAGGAGACTGCAAGGAAGAGTGACATGGCTGCCGTTCCTTCGTTGGTGTTCGGGGCCGCTAGTCGCAGGGTGTGTGTTGTTGCTGTTGGTGCGTACACCGTTGTGCTGTTCCTTGTGACCGGATGTTGGTGCAGATCACATGGTCTGTGTTGGGGCGGGAGGAGGTAGAGGCCACCGGTATGGGACAGGCGAGGCTGTTTGCCTCCTTTACAGCCTCGTTGCATGCCCGTCGCTAGCGTGCCGGTACGATGCGCCGCCATGGTCGGCAAATGGTCATCATAGGAGCTCCCCTCAGCTCCCCTATCCCCCTGATCAGAGTGCGAAAACCCGTGTTTGCCAGCGGCGGTACTGTGACAGTATCGGTGAATGCGTGTCAGGCTAAACACAGAGCCGTGCCGTTGTGGGAGCGTAACTTGGTCTTGACCGGTATTGGTGTATGCATAGCAGGCACCGGAGCAGATCGCTTACTTCGCTGTGGGACCCTTGTGTGCTCCGAGTGTAAGGCACTACAGGCCTGCCCCCCTGATCTGCCCTCAACGCACCCAAAGCACTCATTGGCAGCAATTGGCCAGCTTGTGCAGTACTGAGTGACACCCGCACTGATACTTCACCTGTTTTACTGATACCACTATTCAGCATCCAGTGCCATATGGCGCCTGCCTCCGCGTGCTACAGGCCTGCAGCTGCAGGCTGCGGGAACTTGCCACCAGCCACTCAGAGAACTTGAAGACCAATGCAACTCATCCCGCCTTTAGCAGCAAAAACAGTAAACCACTGCGCAGCCCAAAAGACTGCTTGGCTGCACGCCGGTGCGCGAGACTGAATGGCCAAAGCCCTGCCCCTGGTAGCGGGCGGCACGTGCCCTGGGTTGTCACCTGAACCACTGCTAACATCCTAGCTTCAGTGGAAAATCACACGATGCGTGCGTGCATGAAACTGAAGGCTGGTGCATTCTGGCTACGCACATAAGCAGCAGGCATACGCGTGGTGCATGGCCAGGGGAGATGCGGATTCAACTGGCAACTGCCGACGCCTACAGCCGATAAGAGGAGAATTGCCAACACGTGCTAGGCATGCACAATATGACCGTTATGCTTACTATCAAGTGCATAAACTCTTGTAGGCTACCGCGGGCGACTGTGGCACCGTCCCGACAGCTTTGCGCTCTGTTCCGTTGTCGCGTTGCCGGAAACGCACCAGGAACCTGCCAGCGGAGGACTGGAACTCTTCCTTCTAGTACTCAGCGTATATTTGCTGTCGGTTCGGCATACAGCGGCAGCAGCTGCGCATCCTCTCCCAACATGTTGTCCCGCTGGAGAAGCCCCTCTCAGCTTGAGCTCCCTAAGGGCACTGGCAGCCACCACACAGCCCCCAACCCCGTGCTTCAGTTCGGTAAGCGTATCAGAGCTCATGGCTCAGTGGCAAGCCTTGAGTGGCATGCCTTGCGTTGGCCAGTACGCAGGGCTGCAAGACTGTGCGAGGGGTACGCAACGGCCTGCTCCATGGCTCGCCTCAGCCTGCATGCCACCCCCTGCCTCAACAAAGCACAACGTTTCTATCCTTTACCCCCTCCCCTGTTGCACTAATGGAACGCTACACGCTCCAGCGGAGGCGTACCAGTGCACAGAGGAATGGCTGAATGGTGCCGGTTTCTCCGCCGCGGACTTGCCCTTGCGCCTACGGCTGTGGGACGGGCCGCTTGCCGGCATAGCCCACCAGGTAGGTCCGTCTAGGCGCCCCATTGAAGGGCAGCAGTCACCAAATCCAGTTCTAGATGCTCGTGGTGGTATCGGTACCGGGGTGACAGTGGGTAAGCTGCGAGCTTATTCACAGACAACGCATACCACCACCCCTCCATGGCTTGTTGACATCTGCCTGCGTGCGTGTCGTGGCCGCCGGATGCGCCTCGGATGTTGTAACTCACAACAGCGCCTCAGCCTGTCTCAATACTGGTAATCTGGTCCTTGTAGCTGCTCTCTCCTCAACTAGGGCTCCCGTTGACCCTTGTTTTACGTGCGCGTGTCTGACCCCTTCACCTCACGCCCCGCAGGAGGGCCAGTTCGCTGTGCTGCAGGAGGGCCCGGCAGGGGAGAGTCCTGCGGCGGTGGCGCACGGCCTAACCGAGGAGCAGCAGCGGGTGCGTGCTGCACAAAGGTCTGGGCATGGGGACGCCTGATGGGCCTGACACGTGGCCATGGGCTTGGCGGCCTGAACCATTGGGGAACGGGACTCGCGTTGTGCCTGTACCGTAACCCCGCCACCCTACAGCCGCACCCACAACCGCATTACCCGTACCCAGCATTCAGACTCCGGTCATAATCACCGCTTCTTTTTGCTTGCCATGCCTCGTTGTGACAGAGGTGTACGCTGCTGAACCCCACCGGCTGTTTACCCTCCACCTGCACCCCGTCATTGCTTCCTCCCACCCCACCGTACTCCATGCCCTTGCCCGTGCCCCTAGGTCCCTGCATGGCCTTGGCACCTACTCCGCCTCACCGCACAGGCCCCTCGCACAGCTCCTGACGGTCAGAGACCTGGATCTCACCCCCAATCCCCAACCAAGCATTTCATCTCCTTGCAACTTCCAACCAGGCCCTGTCCCTGGACCTGGAGGACCTTGCCGTACTGGCCCAGGCCGCCCGCCCCGTACTGTACGACGCCATGGGCAGCGAGAGCGAGTTCGCGCTGATGCCGCTGCTGCTGGAGCCGGCCCCGGCAGCAGCAGCATCCAGTACGGCAGCTGGCGGGGGTGCAGCGGCTGCGGAGAGCCTGGGCGGGAGGCTGGGGGCGGCGCTGGGGCGTGGCGTGACGGCGGAGGAGGTGGCTGCCAGCCTGGGCATCAGCGGAGGGCTGGCGGCGACGTTTCCCAAGCCGGTGGTCCTGGATAGCAAGGAGGAGTTCATCAGGTGGGTGTGGGCGTGGGTGTGCATGTGGGGACTGTCCTGTGATGGAGGTAGGGGGTTGAGCAGGTGGGCGAGAGGTGAGTGCGTGGGTGTGGGTGTTGGTGTGGGGACGGTCGGTGTTCAGGAAAGGAGGTGCGCGGCTGCGCAGTGCAGTGCAGGCAAGTTGGCGGGGCGGCTGGCGACGGCGCTGGGCTGTGTGCGTCTCGATCGGCAACTGCTGGCGCGTTGGCACCTTGATCACCTTGGGTCACTGGGTAGTGCTCGTAAGAAGCACCGTGTACGCAATGACAGTATGGCACACGGCGCGCCTTTGGCAGCAGGTACGGTAGTCCACAACGTCACGTGTGGTTCATGCACACGACACCTCGTGCCCCTCCCGTCGTACCTCCTTCCACACGCAGGCACATGACTGCCAAGCACATCCGGGTGGCCGACTCTGAGGACCAGCAACAGGAAGCAATCGCCGCCGCCCTCAGGGAACTCAACACCAGCACCGATGACGCTAATGACGCCGCCACTCCGGCCGACCCCAGCGACATCCACGCGGTGCTGCGCTGCTCCCGCGCCGCCTTTGCGCGGTGCTGCAAGAAGCTGGGCGACATGGTGTCCTTCCCGGTGGTGGAGGTGGTGCTGGGGTCCGATGACGTGGGCTACAACCCCATCCCGGTGGTGTGGGTGGGGCGCTCGCGGCGCAGCGGGTGCATTGTGGGCCTCACCAGCGCCGTGGTATGGACGTGAGGGGTACGCGTGTGGACGTGAGGGGTACGCGTGTGGACGTGAGGGGTACGCGTGTGGACGTGAGGGGTACGCGTGTGGACGTGAGGGGTACGCGTGTGGACGTGAGGGGTACGCGTGTGGACGTGAGGGGTACGCGTGTGGACGTGAGCTCGTATTGGGGTCTGATGGAGACGGCGTGGCGTGGCCGGGTGTCACAGTTGAGCGCGCACGTGTTGACGGCCCACCCGTGGGGGCCGTGGCGGAGGTGCCGACCGCCGGCGCGTGGCAGGTTGTGGCGGGTAAACAAGGCAGTGGAAGGGTGAGGCGCGGGATGGGAGTGAGCCTGTTGGTGCAGGTTGATGTGGCGTGTGAGCACGTGGGGCAAGAACATGGCTGCGGGAGAGTCGTATTATACTTGTGCGCCCAGGTTTGTGTGTGTGTCTAGCCTTTGGTGTGGCTTCGTTGGCATGGGTGGTGGTGGACGGACTGTGCACTGCCACTCCAAGCTTGTTGCTGCGTAAGACTTGGGCTGTCACTCGCTACGCACGGGCAGCTGGCCACATTGCGCACAGGCATTGCACGTCGGCTAAGCCGCTGAGGAGGTGAAAGCTGTGGCCTATCAGCTGAGCTTAGATAGCATACCGGTACACAATTCATTTGTATGTTCAGCTGCCTCGATATCGTGGCACCTGTTTAACGTGTGTTACGCTGCGAGCCTCTGCAGGCTTGTCACCGAGTGACGTAGTGAGGCAAGAAACCAACCTGAATGATGTAGGTCATAACTGGCCATAATGTATAAGCTATAAGGTACCATCCAACCTGGCAAACCACATCGAATGCTTTGAGCAACGCTGCAGAAAGGATGTGATTCCAAGGTGCACCTTGCACATGTAAGGGCACGAACACGATGTGTACCGGTTTTCCGGTGGTGCAGAGCTTAGCTTATCTTCCTTACACGTATGGGACCCAGCCCCACGTTAGCGCCCATTCCAGGGTCAAGGTCAGCGGTCATCCGTCTAGTGCTATGCATTGCAGTCAAGCGTAGTGGTACATTGTGGAAACAGTGCCAGTCAAAGGAAAGGCCAGGCTGGCTGGGCCGTCCATCCCTGCTCCTGGAGAGGAAGCGTGCGTGCAACCGGCCAAGACCGGCACGATAAGCCACACGTCAGCCAACACAGTCACAAGCGCTGTGCCGAGCACTAAGATACACCCCTGTCCTCCACATTGAAGGTTACACATGCGCCGTGCATAGCTGGCATCATACGCCCAGCTGGTGCATGCGTCCTGCCCGGCAGGCATCCTGCACCTGAGCAGGACGATCTCTCGCCACGTGCCACGTACCGTGCCAGCTACTGGCCTGCCTTTCCTTGCCGCCCGCCCGCCCCCACCCCACCCCCGCCACAGGAGCACCGCCTCTATCAAAGCCGCGCGCGTGTGAGCAACCCTCATCCGCCGGCCCTGCGCTAATGATTGCCCCGCCAGCTGCCCTCTTCTTCCCATTCCTCGACAGCTGCCGTCGGCCGCGCTTCCTCCTCAGCTTCAGCCTCCGCACCGCCACGCCCGCCGCCACGGTCCCGTCCGCCCGCCATCACCGCTGTCACACTTCCACCCGCAGTCCATGCTGCAACAGCTGCCACCAGCCCAGCCGCAGCTCCGCGCCCGCCGCGCTAGAAGCCACTTGCTGTGCAGACCAGGGCTCCGCAGCCCCTTAACGCAGAATGGCCATGTCGCCGCGTGCACCACCGCTGCGTGCACGCCACCGCCCCTCTGCCATCAGAGCATCTCCTGCGACTTGCGCACGATGCGCGACACGCGCTTCTTGAACTCATCCCTGTTCTCGCGCCACATCTTTGCGGCGTCCACGTTGGCTGGGGACTCGTCGTTGGGGGAGGACAGCATGGAGATGATGGAGATCATGATGGTCTCAACCTGCGGCGCGCAGCAATTGGCCGTGACAAGTAAGCGGAGGTCGCCTTGTTTCTGCCATTCGTTGCGACTCCCTGCATGCGCTGCCGCCACAACAGCCATCTGCCCAGAGCTCTACCTTACGACGCTGCCGCCTCAGGTATTGCCCGCGTCATGCTGAGCCCACAATGGAGGTGCGACCCAGTGCTTTGCCTTGGGTCCTGCCTAACGGGCTCCCCGCCCTTCCCCCGGCCCGTGTGCACGGGCAACCTTAGCCCTGTCCTGCCATGTCCTCCGTATGCCATACACATAACCCTTGCCCTTCCCCCCCGTCACACCACCTCCGCTTGCCCCTACCGCGTGAACCCGTGTACCTTGTGTCTGCAATCCGTGGGCCCTGTCCCGCCTGTCTTTCCCCGTACGTCTGTCTTTCCCCGTGCGCTGGGTACGTACCCCTTGCTGTCCGTGCAGTATGTCCCCGACCGCGTGGACCCGCGTGCTCCATGGCTGCAACCATGCAACACGTAGGAGCTTCCCAGCGTCTAGACAGGCCGATTCTGCCGCTGTCCCGCTGCCTCCTGCGTTCGGGCCTCGTCTGCGTACCCCTCGCTCTCCCTTCCTCCCTTCCGCTCCCCTACCGTGTGCACGGGCGACCACCGCTCCGCCGCCGTCTCGTAGCCGTGCGGGTCGTCCCCGGGGTTGTGCAGGATGGAGATGCACACCTTGCCGTCGTCGTACACTGCGGGAGAGGAAAGCCACGTGTGCCCACACACGCGTCACTAAATCACTGCCATAGCTGAAACGAGAGCACCTCAAGCTTGGCATCCGTAGGGTGAGCAAGCAAGGTGTCGTTCGAGCAATGGCCAGAAACAGGTGCTGGCCCGCACATTTAGCCGTTGCACGCAAGTCAGAGCATACGTATGATGCAACCCCGACCAAGGTACACATGCGTAGCATGGATTCAGGCCCTGGTGCGTGGCCCTTCGGGCAGATAGCGCCGGAGGCACGCACAGCGGCCCGTCCAAGGCCCGGAGGAGCTGGCCCCTCACCGTTAGGGTGCCACATCTCGCTGGTGAAGCGGCATACTGGGGGCGAGTTGGGGTAGTCCTTGGGGAAAGTTAGACGGGCGTTGAAGAAGCCTCCCTCGCTGTGTGGGTCATGTGGGGGCACACCAACAATGCTTACTGCTGACAGCTAGCGCACATGGCGGAACATGGCGCCACGTTACTAAGGGTTTCGTGGTATGATACGTTTACAGCTGAACTGCAAAGCAGCGAGCTACAAACGATACAAGCATGGCCGCCTCTCTGAAGCCGGCGAACTCCTGTTTGGCAAAAGACCCACAGACCCGCTCATGTCAGGGACCCGGCGGCTTACTAGAGCGTCTCCGGCGGCCCGATGATGGTGACCTGCCACTCAAAGACGTTGCTATCGTCCACTAGACCAGCGCTGAAGCCGTCGACGGGGTTCTTTGTCAGCTCTGCATAGGCGGGAGCACCCCTGGTTCATGGGATGCCAACCGAGTCCGAGCACTGCTAATTCAGCTGCAAGGCCCACCCTTAAGTTGCTTGCGGAGCAGGTTCGCAGCCAAAGTATCGCCCATTGCCGGCCCGCCTGCCTAGGTGTAGAAAGGGTCTTTGAGCAACACAGATCTTCGCGCGTTCAAGATAGGCGAGGGGTAGAGGAGCTAGTACTTTAAGGGCTATAGTGCTGTAATAGCTTGTTTCTAGTATGTCTGCCACGGCGTTCCAGGGCGCGCCTTTTGCCCGATGGGCACCAAGAACGGCAACGAAGGGCGGAAGGGCAATTGCGCCTGCACCTGACACAGACGGCTTCGAGAGCACACCACATATATGTTGTTATGATATGTTACATGATCCAAGCTCGAATACCTTGTTGACGTCTTCCAGAACGTCAGGTCGCGTCAAGTAAATGCGCAACAGGTCCTCCCTTGGGTCGTCCAGGGTCCGTCGTTAGCTCCCCGTCCGCACAGACTGCCCCTCAACGCCAATCAGCTTCACACCAGCCGTGCTGATGCAACACCACACATAGTATAACACAGCTTCAGCGTAAACACCAGCACCAACTCCATAGTTCCCAACAACCGGCATCACCTTGCAGCTCCCCCTGCAACCCACTTCAGACAGGTGCCCACAAAAGGGTAAGAGGCCAGGACTACCCCTCCCTCCTCCTTTACCCTCTGCACGTGCACCACACACCTTGCCCTGCCGTCAGAAGCAACCACTCGACATGGAGCGCACCAGCCCGCTGTCTACGGCAGCAGCAACACATTGTGCACGCTGCTCACTTCTTGCCCCCCAGCAGCATCTTGCGGAAGTCGTCGTTTGACATGGGCTGGCCGGCCGCCGCCCCGGCACCCGAGGGCGGCGCGGCTCCCGCCATCTGCACCGAGCGCGGCACCATGGCGGACGGGGCGGTGGTGCCTGCGGGGCGGGGCAGGGCAGTGCGGTGCGGGGTAGGGCGGAGGGGTGTGAGGCACCGTTCCTCTGGACGCAAGCACTGGAGCTCGGCTCACAGACTGTCATGTGGCATCCTTGCACTGGTACAGCAGGGCGGGGTATGCGAGGGCATGCGCGTGCCTCACTGCTGTGCAGCAATCGCACAGGCCAGGTCCGCAGGCAGCACGCGCACAGGCCAGGTCAGTCCCGGGTGCCCTAGCTCCCCCACCGGTCCAAATACTGCAATCCAGACGCTTGCCCTCTTCTTCCACTTGCAGCGGGCACGCTCACCTTCGCTGACTTGCAGGTGCGTTCGCATCCCCGGCCGCGACGGGTGGCCCAGGCCCGGCCGCCCGCGCCCGCCCTCACCGCCGTGGTACCCGCGCCCTCCGCCACGCCCTCCCCTCCCACCATGCCCGTGCCCATGCCCCTGCTCCCCGTCACCACCCGCCTCCCCCATCTCCGCATCCCCATCTCCATCCGCCCCCTCGCCCTCCGCTCCCCCGTGGCCCCTGCCGCGGCCGTAGCCCCCGCCGTGACGACCGAAACCCCGACCGCCGGGGGGGCCTGAGAACCGCCCCCTGCCGCCGCCGTGCCGCCCGCCGCGGCCGCCGGCGCCCCCCGGCCCCGGCGGCTTGGACTCAGCCACGAACAGCGAGAAGCCCTGGAAGGTGGTGCCGTTGAGGGCCACCGTCTTGTCCAGCGCCTCCCGCGTCTCGCACTCGATGTAAGCGAAGCCCTGTGGGAGGTGCACGGAGGAACAAGCCGTTGGGAAGGTGCCTTGGATACTGACTCCATTGCATGCCAAGGGCCCAGGAGCAGGCTTTGGCCAGAAGGGCATGCCGCAAAAACCTACTTGACCTCCTGTATCTGGGACTCGTATGCGCTACCCTATGCCCTGTGTCCTGTTGGTTTAACAAACAGTGGCCCTGTGCTGTACGGCAGCCTTCACTTGCCAGCCCCCGCTTACCCGCCCTTGCCCTGTCAGTGCATCTCGCGGGATGCGCACGGCCTTGATGCCCCCGGGCACGTGCTGCGTGAGGAAGGCCTCCAGGTCCGAGTCCTTGACCCCGTACCGCAGACCCTTGATGAACACCGTCTGCTGGTCCGAGTAGTGCGGCCGGGCGCTGGCCGCACCGCCGCGTGCCGCAGCGCCCTCCCCGTGCTGCCCCTCCTGCGAGCCCCCAGCGCCATCCTCGTCCCCATCACCCATCTCTGCGTCCCCGTCACCCGCAGCTTCCCCAGCAGCGGGAGCAGCAGCAGCGGCCCCGGACTCTGGCTCCTTGATGCGGACGCGCTTCGCGGAAGCGGGTTCCGTGGCCTCTTCTGTTGGGGCTTCGGGCTCGGCGGCATCCTCAGCCCGCCCGCGTTTGCCCTTGCCGCCTGGGGAAGGGAGCAACAGGGGAGTTCAGCTTAAGCACGCGTCTGGAGCCGCGACTTCGCCGACCGGGATAGGTATTTCACTCTTTCTAACCTGTGTAAAGCTGATGTTCATTTTCCTTGTTCGCGAACGCCGCAGCATCCCACAGTCCACCGAAAGCCATCGTTACCGACTATCAACGACGAGAATGTCTGTTAATGCTAATATAGTACTTATTCTTGTACGAAAATAAGCATGTCGTGCCCTCGTTGAGCAAGCACAGCGGCTTACACAGTGACAGCCGCGAGAGACAGAGCGACAGCTGGAGCACAATATTCGCGGCTGTGAGTCTTCAGTTAGCTTTGAGTAGTAGTAGTACATTAACAGGTCATGCGCGGCTTACGGCTCTGCACAACTGGCGAAGTTGCGATGCTGGCCATGTTCTGGCTCCAGAACCGGACAGCGCGTGGCGCCAACTCCCTGTCCCATGTCGCCCTGGCTCGCCTTGGATCCCGCTGCAGGAGCGAGCGACTGGCGAACTTTGCAAAGGGCCCAGCGACCGTGCAAGCTCACCTTTCTTGTCCTTGGCCTCCTTGTCCTTCTTCTTTTTGAGGTTCGGGTCGTGAGCCTGACGCTTGGCCCTGATCTCCTCCTTGCTCAGGTTCTTGTTGGCCTGCTTCACCGCGGCCTGCGCCAGCAGCAACGTCGAGGACGTCCACTGACAAGCATGCCTTCACCTACAGTATCCCCATGATAGCCTGTACGCCTCTGCGCTGCAGTCTCGCACTGGACTGGGGTACTGTATGCTGCGCCGCAAACCACCATTTCTCCCAGGCATCCTTCTGGCCCTTTCGCCTGGACTACGCCGTCCCCACGCCCCTGCCCCACCTTGGCCGCCTCGGCCGCCGCCGCGTCCGCCGCCGCCGCTGCCGCCTCCTCCAGAATGGGCTCCACCTTGACCATAGCTGCCAGGTAGTCATCGGCGCTGCCGTACGGTACGGTACGGTACGGCACGGCAAGGTACAGTACGACACTTTATGCAGGGCCACAGCATGCCACGGCATGCCAGCGACGCAAAATGGCATTCTGGCGCCCCGCTTGACATTTTCCAACAACGCTCAGTACACTGGTACGCAACCATTGTGCTTGCAACAGCTAGATGCCTCCGGACCTCCTGACCTGCCCTCCTGGTTGCTGCTTTCTTCAACCGTGTAACTCCAGCACCGCATCCCTGCCCACCTGCCCTCCTCCCGTTCCATCCGCAGCCACGCATGGCACAGCCGCAGCTGCCCGCCCTCCTCCAGCCGCCGGCTGTAGCAGCGCCTGTACAGCGCGCGAGCCTCCTGCAGTACGGCGCATGGCATGTGCACGACACGTGTACAGCGTACGACACGGCAAGCACTGCGAGATACACCCGCATTGCATCATTGCCACGCTGGCAATTTGACGCTGGTGAGGGAACCAGTGGCCAGCTCCCCGAATGCAAGCCATACTGTGACCGCAGGTTCAACCACACGCTGTGCTTTGGCACGGCCGCATCCAATCCCTCAGGGGCAGGCCTGCAGGCCCTCACCTTGATGTTTCGGGCAGCGCGCTCCGTGGCGATGTACGCCTCCCACACGTCCGCAAACCTGCACAGGGCCATGGCGGACGTGGCCCCGTAAACTTGTTGCAGACACGTCAGCCCTACACGAAATGTGATGTGCGATGGGACAGCAGCACCGGTAACGCCCCGGCACCCCACGTGCCGCCCTGTGCCACCCGCGTTGCGACCCCCTTCCGCATTACCTCGGCATTGCACTGCATGATGTGTTACATGCAAACAGGGGTACTCCCACTTTCATCTCCAACCCTGCCCAAGCCCCTTGCCTCATGCCCCCGGCCCTGCCCACCTGCCCAGGCCCCCCTTGAGCGTCGACTCCCACACCTCCCTGGCCGCCGCCACGTCCCCCAACACGTGCTGCTCGCAGTGCACCCAGTAGGCGGGCAACCGCAGCGTCCTGCGGGTGGGCAGGCGGACGGGGGCTGAGGTTGCGAGGCTGGGACTGATTTGCAGCACGTGCGCCGGGCCTGCCGGGCTTCCGCGTTCATGCCTGCCGGGAGGAGGCAACCGCTGGTTGGGGAGTGCCCCCAAGTCGGCACTGGTCGACTTGGGGTACCCTGTGCCCGGTATGCAGCTCATAGTATACGGTATGCTCTGCCAGCACGGAGTGGGACCTGGCACAGCAGGCGATGGGTGGGAGAGCGAACGGGGCGGGCCAGCAGGCGATGGGTGGGAGAGCGAACGGGACGGGCCAGCCTACTGCAGGGGATGAAAACCGGCAGGGTCCCGACAGGAAGCCGCAAGCCTTCCCATCCGCCGCTACCGCCGCCCACCTGTCCAGGTGGTCCGGGAAGGACGACAGCATGAACTCGGTGGCGCCGCGGAACGCCTCCCGCAGCGCGGCGGCAGCGGCCGCCTGCGCCGCGGCGGCGGCCTTGGCGGCCTTGCCCCCGCCGGCAGCCGCTGCAGCCGCCGCCGCCGCTGCCACGGCCCGGCGGCGCAGGTAGTCGAGGCGGGCCAGGAGGACCAAGAGGTAGTCCTCCGCGCCCTGTGGGCTCACACACGCGCCGCGAGGGTTGAGGAGTGTGTCAGCAAGAGCCCATCCTCATCCACATGTACGGTTCGCGCCGCTGTGTGGCCACACCTGCAGCTGCATTTCAACGCCCAGCTCCACAACTTTACTCGTGCCCATGCCCACCTGTCAGCCCTGCCTGTACGGCCCTGCTTCACATCTCATCCACCTGCTCCCCCAACATACCATACCCGCACCCGTCACCCCACCCACACCTCGCTCCCCGCAGGCCTAATGGTTTCCGTTCCTATAACTCTGCCGCTCTGCGGTCGCCCACCTGCAGCCCCGCCTGCAGCGCCCTGCCGTACATCTCCTCCACCTGCTCCGGCTCCGCCCCCGCGCGGTCCAGCGCGCGCACGGCCCGCTCCCACACGCAGCCCATCCACGGGCAGTTGCGCGCCGCCCTGCCGTACACGTCCACGGTGGCGGCCGCCAGGCGGGCGTTACCGCTGGCGCTGCCCGCCTGCGTCTCCAGGTACGTGCCGTACTGCAGCCATAGGCTGTGGGTTAGCGGGAAGGCCGCCACTGCCCGTTCGAACACGCACTGCGGGCGAAAGGGCAGGAAAAGCTCACACGTAACCGTGTGGAGGAGCTTGCCCCTGTACAGCAAAAAGTAGAGCCTGAAGATACCTGGCCAACCTATGCCATAGCCCGCTGGCAACCGCACCCGCAGGAACCACCGCGTACGTGGACGTCTACCCCAGCCCTACTTGCACCCGTGCCAAGGCACACACGGGGAGACCCCTCCTTCCCCCCCACCTGGACGAAGCAGCGTTCTCGCTACTCCCCGACGCCTTACATGCTTTCCTCACCACGTTTTGCGCGTACCCCCCACCTGCACGCGCGCCACGTTGTCCCCCGGCGCGTTCTGCTCCATCTTGATGTACGATAGGAAGGCGCCCAGCTTGGCCACGTCGGCGGGCAGCTCCGGAGCCACGCCCGCCTCGTACCCCGCCCGCAGCTCGGCAGCTTCGCGCGCCTTCTCGGCGGCCTTGAGCACGTGCCCCGGGACCGACTGCACGTGCGTGCGCGGCGAGACAAAGGACAAGACAATACAAGGTTGCTAGCCGGGTGTGCAGCGCTGCCCGGAGCGAAGCTGCATGTGACTGCAGCGACTGACGCGCGCAGTGGCACGAAGGACAGGTCACCGGCATGCTATAGGGGCGCTGGTGCCCATGGCGACGCTGCACGGCATCGTGGTCCTCGGGGGCTTCAGGGGCTTCAGGGGCAACAGGTTGGCGCTCTGACGTGTGGGCTGTGTGGTGGGTGGGCTGCAGGCAGGGCAGGGCCGCTGGACAGGCACGAAACTCGGGTGTCCTGATCCGGCACGTAATACAGTTGCGTGTTTGTGGTCAAGTGCAGCAACCTTACACACCTTGCCGTGCCCCGCCTCCCACGCCTTGTACTCCTCCAGGGTCTGCGCCCCGTCCGCCAGGGGGACCTGGGGGCGGCACGAAAGAGCAGGGTCGGGGTCAGGAGAGGTGCACACAATGCTACGGCGTGGGCACAGCCACACAGCACGCGTGCCCGCCCTCCGTTCGCTTGACGTCGTGCCGTGTCTGCTGTGTGAGTATTATGGCCGAACGCAGAACCGCACATGCGGTGGCGGCTTAGGCGGGGTAGCACCAGGCGGGCGGGTCCCCCGCACGCAGAGCAAACGCACCAACACACAAACCAGCCAGAACCCCAGTGGCCAGCTGCCAAGTAAAAACAGTCCCCTTCTTGCAGCGGGTCAAAGGACCGCCGAAAATAATGGCATTTCCTGCCAGTCTGCCGGCACCCACCCACCATCCCCACGCGTATCTCCTTTCACAACACACCCTCCACCCCTCACCTGCAGCTGGCGCTGGTACAGCGCCCTCACTCGGTCCTCCGCCTTGGTTGCCGCTACCTTACTGCCGCCCCCGCCCTGCTGCGCCCGCGCCTCCACAGCCAGCTCAAACTTCCTGGTGGGCGAGGGTGTGGGTCGCGAGGTCCTACGCGTCGATCATGCGCCCTCCACGTGCTCATCCCTCGTATCCCTCGCCAGCTCACCTGTTGGTCAGCATCAATCCAACCCCTTCCCCAGCCACGGTGCAGCCCCGTCGCCGCCAGTACTCCATGCCTGTGCCTGCACACCCGCCGAAATTGAGGCTCCCTTTGTTTCTTTGGCGCATCGCCATCTCCCTTTCTTTCTTTGGCGCATCGCCACGGTCCCCCTCCCCGCCCCGCATGTGCCACCAGTCCTCTCCCTTGCCTCCCGCAAGCTCCCCGCCCAGCCCTGCCCACGTGTCCCCACGCCCCCCAGCCTCCTTACCCCACGTATGCCACGTGCCCTTCCACCCCGCTGTCCCCTGGCCTCCCACCCCGCATGTGCCTACCATCCTCACCCCGTGGGTCCTCGGGCCTGCCACCGCAAACCCTCCAATGCACCTTGCCCTGTCCGCACTGAGGCGCACCCTCCTCTCCCCGCACGTTTGCCACCCGCCCTCACCCTTCCTGCTCCCCCGGGCCCCATCCCCGGGCCCCCACGCGTACTCTCCCACAGACCGGGCCCCCTTCCTGAGGCGCAGCCCCTCACCCTGCATGCGCTGTACACCCCTCCCGTCCACCTGCCCCCCAAAAAGGCCCCCTGCCTCCTCTCGGCCCCCTTCCCACTCCCCGGGGGCCTACCTGTACTTTTCCCACAGCGCGGGCCCATCCCCCAGGTGCAGCCCCGCCGCCGCCATCGCCTCCTCGCACAGCGCCCTGTAGCGCTCCACGCCCGCCGGCTGCAGCTCACGCACCTCCGGGTCCAGGTCGTGGGCTACCCTGCGGGGAGGGAAGGGAAAGGGAGGCCATTGACAATCCGTTGAGACCTGGTCCCAAGAACTGAAGGGGCGGGTGCTTTAGGTGCAGCCCCCAACCTAAAGGCACGGCCGCAGCGCAGGCCATGCCGCTCACTGTTCCCCCGCTCTACCCTCTCCCTCGTATACACACGCACGGCACCACCTCCTCTTACTCATACCCCCGTGCGGGCCATGCCGCTCACTACACCCGTTACTCCTCCCCCCCCTTCCCCCGTTCCCCCGTACGAACACGTACGGCACCACCTCTTCCAAGTACAGCCCCCACCCTGTTTTGTAGCCCAGTGCGGGCCATGCCGCTCGTTGCACCCACTCCCCGTGCCCCTCTCCCACCCCCGCACAAACACGCAGTAGCACGTACGGCGCCACCTACTCTAGGTACAGCCCCCACACGGCGGGCGACAGGTAGTCCCGCGTGGCCCTCCGCAGCAGCTGTAGCAGGCCAGGTAGCTGCTCGGCACCTTCCACCCCCTCCAGCGCGTCGTTGACCCACGCCAGCCACAGCTCCTCGCTGAGGGGGTAGCGCGACGAGAAGGCCTCGTACGCGTCGTGCAGCCGCGTGCGGAGGCCGCGGGCGCCGCGGAGCAGGTTGATGTACTGTGGGTATGAAACAAAATATGTTTGTGCAGGGCGTGTGAGGAATGGAGTATGGACGAGTTGGGAGGGGAGGGCACCAGGGGAGGGTGTGTGGGGTCGGCGGGGGGACAGGCAGCTTGCCCAGTTTGGTGGCAGAGTTGCATGCGTGTATGTTTGAGAGTTGTAGCTCACCTCGATGTACTTCTCGTAGCTGGGGTTGGATTGCAGCTCGTGCTCCAGGGCCATGAGCCGTTGGGCCGTGTCGGCATCGACGTCAATGTCCTCCCCGTCGCTGTCGCTGTCGTCGCTGCTGTCGGAATCGCCGCTGTCAGCGGCCATTGCACCAGCAGCAGCTGCTCCCGCGGCAGCTGCGACAGCATCCTGCTCGCCGTTCCGTTCGCGCGCTTCCGGCTCAAGGGCCTCCTCGCCGCCGGGAACCGGAACCATTCCAGGAAATGAACTACAAAGGACAGCTGTAACAATTTATAATTTATACTAGGTACATGACACCTAAGTGGAGCTGTGTTCGACACAAGACGTTAAGGGATCTCCTTCCGTAGGCTTTGCTTTCTACGAGATATACGAGAAATAGCTTGGCTGAAACATTGTCATCTATGGCCAATGCGAACCGGTACTGCATGCAGCCCGCCAGCTGTTCCGGGTCGTCTCACACATGTGCGTCGTGCCACCTAAGCGTGGCACCCTGCCCTGTAAGCGGCACACAGTACCTTCCGGCCTTTCAACCCAAGTGTTGATCATCAGCATATGTGTGGTCAGGTGTGATCGCCTGTCGGCAGGTTGCCGTGGCGCTGTCACCTCCCTTGCACTACGGTACGCGCCGCACTCCCTATTCCCGTGCACTGGGCCTCCCCTTCCATTGCCCAAAGCTGCCCCGAGCTACACCAGGATCCGTTCGGCTGCTTCCCACTGCGTCACGCACCGGATGTGAAGGTCTCCTTTGCGCAGCAGCAGCTGTTTGACTCTGGGTTACTGGGTTGAGAGCGAGTGCCCTGGTGGCGCCCCTTGAAGGCCTTTGTGCATCGCAAATGTTCAACGGCCGGGGCAGGGTGCAGCAGGAAGCAACCAGTGAGAAGGGCCCACTCTGGGCCCGCACGGAGCCCGTGACCTTGTCCCCCGTGACAGACCCCGTTGGGTACGCAGGGTACCTGAGGGTACCGATGAGGCTACATCCGTGCCCGTGCCCCTGCTATGAATGTTTGTACGGTAGGTTGTAGCCACTGGATGAGCCCATGCTGGGTATCGGTAACCTTCTGACCATGGTGAACATGGTGGTAGCTGTCCTCCATTGTCACCAAGTCCCGGTCCGCCTCCGCCGAGCTCACACCGGCCCTTAGGCAGGCAGGACAGAGCCAGTCCCCGTCCGGAATGCGGAGTAAAGGCATTAGATGTGCCAGCCCGCGCCACAGCCGCATAACCTCCTGAAGTGATCGAATTGTCACGGCGGTATGGGGCTCGTAGGCGTCCTTGGGCGGTTGGGGCCCGCCTGGGGCCTAGGAGTGAGCCGTTTATTTTGTTGAGGGCGGGTCCCGGTCCGTGGCGGGCTAGGTAGCTGCTGCGCGTGGTCCGGGTGATGACGCGGTCGACATGGCCTCTGTCACGTGGCCGGCGGTGGTGGCGGTGTGCGCTTTTGCTGTCGGCCATGTTTGCAGTGTTCGGATCTTCCGTGGGGGCTTTCGGATGGCGCGTCGAAACAGGTGCCTCCAGGGGACCCAACTTTC
>VFQN01001290.1_pt1 | contig 42641 bp, 67 predicted proteins | sample 3512371 | NCBI WGS metagenome assembly VFQN01 (sample SAMN10412370, study PRJNA504923) | tailings metagenome | isolation source: Replicate 2 from Balatoc abandoned mine | place: Philippines: Itogon, Benguet | collected 2017-08-28 | reverse complement strand
TTTAACTGCGCATCTGACAAGCCTAGCGCTAGGCTTGTCAGATGCGCAGTTAAACCTCAACAGAGATCTGATGGCCACGTACACTTACTTGCCGGTTCGGAGCCTATGAGGCATTTTACACCTCAATTCTTGGATACCCGGAGCGTGGGAGGGCCTGAGTGTACCCCTCTCCTCCCCACAGCGCCAACGCTACTGCGGATACCGCCGCCGCCGCTGCCCCTGACACCCTCATGCTGCAGTCCGGGGGCCTGCCCCGCAACACGTGCTGCAGCAGCTGCAGCAACTGGCCCCCACAGCAGGGCAATGTGGCTAATGCCAGCAGCACTGGCGCAAGCAGCAGCGACGTTGGCGGCCACCCACCCAATCGCATGGGTGGCGCATCGGGGCTCACGCTGCCTCCGCCTCCGCCACCGCTGGCGCCTCTCTCTGTCCTTCCTCCCCCTCCTGCTCCCCATCATCCTTCCCCTGCTCCTCTCCATCATCCGCCCCCTCCTCCTCCCCATCATCCGCCCCCTCCTCCGCCTCCACCGCCGCTGGCGCCTCGCTCTGTCCTTCCTCCCACTCCTGCTCCCCATCATCCTCCCCCTCCTGCTCCTCATCATCCTCCCCCTCCTCCTCCCCATCATCCTTCCCTTCCTCCTCCCCATCATCCTCCGCCCTCTCCTCCCCCGCCTCCTCCTCCCCGTCCTCCTCCTCCCCATCATCCGCCCCCTCCTCCCCCACCCCCACCTCACCCCCGTCCTCCCCCTCATCGTCCTCCCACTCCGCCTCCTCCTCCCCCTCCCCCTCCCCCTCCTTCTCCGCCTCCCCCGCCTCCCCCGCCTCCCTCGCCCCCAACCCCTCCACCCCCACCTCCCCCACCCCCTCCTCTAGGCGCCCTGCCACGTGCCGTACCGCCCGCCACTGCCGCTACCGGCACACCTGCCATTGACTTCCTGGAGGGCCACTGGCGCGGCCAGACGCGGGGCACAGACAACCGCGGCAACAACAGTACCACCAGCACCAGCGGCAGCGGCAGCAGCATTACGCTCAACAACGCCACGGTGGTCAGCCCAGTGGGTGCGGTGTGCGTGGAGGAGGTTGTGGAACGCAACGGGAGCCTCCGCCAGGTGAGGATGGGAACAAATGGTGTGTAGAAAGGTCCTGACGACGACGTGTGCTGCCAGCCCCTTGTTATGGCGTGCCGCGCGTAATGGTCAAAACGATTCGGTAGAACGTGGGGCCAGCATGCAGGCCATGCAGCAAGCGTCCTCGCGCTGCTTTACTGCAGGGTGGACAGACCAGATGGTTGCCTGATCCGCCGAACGATTCAACACACATGCCGGTGTGCCACGAGCCCAGCTACCCGCAGCAGCACACATGCTACCGTAGTCATGCGCAGGTGGTGCGCCCGGTCGTGCCCGCCAGGCGCTTCACCACACGGCCAGCAGCTACCCGCAGATGAGCACGTGCTTGGACTCCGGACAAAGCTGCAAGCACCTCCCTGCCCCTCGACCTCCGTCCCGCCCCCACAGCTGCAGTACGCCACGCTGGACTGCTCCGGCAGGTGCCCGCCGACGTACACGTTTTGGTATGCCATCTTGAAAGCTTGCAACGGCTCCATGGCTCCGCGGTCCCCTCCTCCTTTCCAGGTGCAGTACGCCACGCTGGAGTGCTCCGGCCCGGTGGCGGGCCAGTGGTACGCCGCCATCAGCCGTGTGGAGTGCCTGGGGCCGGAGGAGACCCTGGCGGAGGCGGCCGGCGGCAAGGGCGTCATGATGCGGGTGGGAATGTGCGCGTGCCGTGCCGCACTCCTTAGGGAACAAGCTGTGTGACTGGCATCGGAGCTTGCTGGCGTTATTCTATTCAGGGTGGAGTGCCAGCCTGGGCGCTGCAGGTGCTGTGTGGTGCGGGCGTGCAGCGCTCGGACCGGGTTGTGACCTCGGAGCGCAGGCTCATCAGCACCGTGCACCTCACTGCGCGACACAACCTGCATCAAGGAAACACTTCTACCATACGCGCCCACCGTTCCTTGCCCTACGCCGTTCACAGGTGCGCTACAGCTACCTGCCCGACCCCGCTACGGGTGCGGTGCCTGCTGTGCCGTACGACTGTGCCCTGGTGCTGCGGGCGGGCGGGGGCCCGGCGGGCGGGGGAGACACGGCCACGTGGTGGGACGGCGACGGCAGCACGCGCCCGGAGACCGTCCTCTGCCCCACGTGAGTTGCGCCTGCACCTACCTGTACCTACTCGCCTGATAGTAATACCCGGCAGTCTGTGCTGTGCGTCAGGCATTCGCGTGGTGCACACATGCGCTGTGCACTCACTGTCAAAATATCCGGTTCCGGTGCCGATTCCATGCCATATTGAATTCGCGTCTGCACGTCCCCAACACCCTGGGCGGGCGTTTCCCGCGCACCTTTCCCCGCGCACCGCTTCTATGGCAATGGCCAGGCCCGGTACGCCTGTAGTATGCCTCGCTCGTATTACCGTAGCCATGGTCGCCAAAGTCCGCACGACCCGTGGCCGTGTCGGGCCCTGGTCCAACAGACCCGCGCCACGCCTCACACCGCCCACCGTTACAACTCCCAACCGCCAGGGTGGACCCCTCCCGTACGTCCGTACTGGGTGTGTCGGGCCCCGGTGACGTGGAGGACCTGCGGCTGCTGTACGGCGGGCTGCCGGGCAGGGAGTGCTGCCGGGGGTGTACGGATTGGGTCAACCCAATGGAGCAGGGGAGCCCCCCTGGGCCGGGGAGCAGCGGCGGAGGCGGAGTGGGCAACACCGGCGGCGGCGGAGGCACAAGCGGCAGTGGCAGCGGCGGCGGCGCCGTCAACGCCGTCGGCCCCATTGGAGAAGGCGGTAGCACCGGTACCAGCAGCAGCGGCGGCGACGGCGGCGGCGGCGCCAGCGGCATTGGTGGCGGCGCTGCCGCCGGGGGGGCTGGCGGCAGCAGCGGAACCGGCAGCAGCGTGGCAGGCGCGGAGGTGCCTCCGGGCGGTGGCGCCAGTGCCGGCGGCAGTAGCTTCGCCAGCAGCTCTTCGAGCGCTGGTGCGGGTGCCTCTGCCACGGGTGGACCGTAAGGCCGCATGACTGGAGAAGAGGTGCGCCGGTGGCACTGTTGCCATACGGTAACCCCATCATCTTTCCGTTGCACGTGTACTCTCAAGGCCGTGTGGCTGCTCGTTGGCGTCCTTTTCGTGTGTAGTTGCTCGTCGTTTTGTGGTTGTTTGTTGGCGACCTAACGCGACGCCCGCCCTTACCCTGGCGGTTGCAAAGGTGCGGTTGCTGGCGGTGGTTGCAAGTTGGTCCTGCACGGCAGGCAGTCAGGCGGCCGCTGTCATGCATCGAGGTAGTGCCTGGTCTTTGATTTTGCGGGAAGCAAGCACCGAGGGAGCGGAAGGAGGGCTGAGTCCACACGACGCACAACATTGACCGCCCACGGGCCCTGTCAGCTGCTTCTTGCGGGTATCGTTGTGGCCTGGGCGCATTGGGCTTCGTTGTTTGCTGCTGTGCCGCCTGGAACAACTGTACGCCTGACTCACTGGTTGTTGGCGCTGGCAAGTGGCATGTGCACAGCAATGTTGCAGATAACCCCTCGAGTATGTGGCACGGGTGGTCAAGGGTGGTCCCGTGCTCACGTCCGTTCCTAGGTTGGGTCCACCTGTCTGGATGCGTGGACGGGGCTTGGGACCAGGGGACACGCGGCAACGTGGTAAAGTGGTACACGCGGTAGGGCTGCGTGTTTGTGCCTTGCAGCTCAGTACAAACAGGCAGGTGTTGCAGTTGACTTGTTGCCTCACGAGAGCATACCGGTTTGGAGCACATGCGCTAGGTCACGATCACAGCCGCGTGCACGGGCCACAGGGGAGCGTGTGGCGGCCAGTCTGGTGGTGGCCATGTCGGGGCTGGGCTCTGAAAGAGGACCAAAACTGTAATACCATACTTCCATGTCGGGCTGGATGGCCTGGACCTGTCTGGACGGGCTGGACCTGGCTGGAGCGCTGGACGGAGGTTGGGCCAGGGGACGCGCGTGCTGGGTGGTGCATACGGCAGCACGTGTATCACCCGCCTTGCCACCAGAATGTAAGCAGGCAGTGATATGTTGTTGGGGCTGTGGTCATTGCCTAATTGTCTGCAAAAGCTGGCGCTCTTGGGCTTATGCGCCGGGTCACTGTTGCTGTTGCTTTTAGGGGAGCACGCGTCGGCTCAGCATGCACGCCGGGCAACCGTCAGAAGAGCATCAAGTGCATCACAAGTCACCGCAGTATCGGATAATGTACAAGAATATCCTGCTGACTGTAATCTTGCTTTACACTTACTTGTAGCCTGCCGCCAGTTCGCTCGAGACCCCTTGACTATCGCCCTGCACTACCGGCTTACAAGCAAACATGATTGCGCCTAAGAAAGGAAACTACCAAGGAAACCCTAGCCACCTTCTACCCTCCGAGCTTATAGACCGGTGCATAGGTTCACGGATGTGGGTCATTATGAAAGGCGACAAGGAAATCGTCGGGACGCTTCGGGGCTTCGACGTCTACGTTAACATGGTGCTTGAAGATGTTACTGAGATCGAGGACACGCCTGAGGGGAAGAAGCTGACGAAGCTGGACCAGATCCTGCTCAACGGGAACAACATCGCGCTACTTGTACCCGGCGGCAAGCCTGATTACATGCCTTGAGGAGCAGATTGGCGACATATTCTCGGGAGGAGCTTGACCGCACAGCTTGCCAGTACAGCCAGCAGCGGTGGCGGGGGAAGGGACGTGGGAGGAGGGGAAGGGGTGTCAGAGGGGTGCGCCAGGCCACAATGCGCACTGGGCTACGCACTCTGTCATGGGCATCTCATGCCGGACATGAGATATAGCGGGGCAGGCTGCAGCAACGCGCACGGGCACCTGTGGGTGCTAGCAGTGCTGGCGAACGAGCACAGGCAGCAAGTCGTCGACATGCCGGCTGGCGGGACGGTTTGATAACCGAGGGCGACGGCGTACCCGGTTGGGACCGGGTACGGCGGAGGGGGCTTTGACGACAAGAAGCTGTACTCATTTAGTATACCAGGGCGGATGCTCGGGGCGGATGCTCTGGTGCTTGAGCAGAAGGCTGGGCGCTGGGCTTTGGGCGGATCGCCGCAGCCCACACGCACCTGCGGTATGCTCGACTTGGTGCGGACTGCACACAGCAGTGCCGCTGGTGCGGAGGAGAGGTCACAGGCGTATAGGCGTTGGGGACATTTGCCACCTGAATGGAGGCGTGTGTCTCTGGGGTAGGGCTGTGTGACGGAGGGTACAGAGGTGGGGCTGGTTGTCCGAGGTGTGTAGCCGTGTACGGCACTGGCCGACATGCTTCTCCTTGAACGTCGGTACCCGCGGACAAATGGCAACCTTGCGCATTCATCATGTAACGGAAGTTGGGCTGCCTTCGGTACCTGTTGTGCCTCACGCCTGCGGCTACTGCCTCCATCCGAGTGCCGAAACAATTGCAGGCCTCTCGCACTGGCTCAGCAGGGAAGCAGCGCTCGTAATATAGCTATCCTGACTTGTGTGGCGGTACGACATGATTAAGCCCTGGTACGCTGGCACATCGTACCAGTACCTTCTCGCATGCCAGCAGGCAGCTACGAGGTAAGACACGGGGCATGTGGATCCTGGAAAGGGACAGCTGACTAGAGTGTCTTCTGAAGGAGCCTATCTATCAATAGAGCTCCACGCACCACTCTTGCAGCCTGGTACCTGTTAGTAGTCAGTGGCTGGAGGGTATGGCTCATAGGCGGCCGCTGCGGCTGCGCTGCCTGCTTCTGTTGGCTTCTGGCTGGATTGGGTAGCTTGGATGGCCTGGGGTGGCCAGGTGCAAGGGGGGTTGGGGGGCTGCTGGGCAGGCAGGCAGGCACAGGTTCCGCCTGTTCCACCCTTATCCTGCCCATTGCACACTGCAAGATGCCTGTCTGCAGGCTTACCTTGTTCGTTTGCAAAGGTTCGCGCCATCTCGAGAGTGCCGCCGTACGGCGGGGGTGGCGGTTCGACGTGGGCAGTACAACGAATATTGCTGCGATCAAAGCCCAATAAGGACATAGCTGTAACAGATCTTTCTTGGTTGGGAAGGGAACATCAGCACAGGAGGAGCAGGATGGCCGGACTTGAGGAACTGTTCATGCTTTTAGGTGGCTTGGGGGGCTCGGGCCGCGGTCCGTTGCCACCGTCGCTGGATCGTGAGAAAATCGATCGCGCAACGGCAAAGGCCACCGCCTGCGATGACGCCAAGGAGGAGCTAATGGACGACAGCAACCCGAAAAACAGGCTGCTCCTCGCCGCTACAGACGCCGAGTACAAAGAGCGAAACTTTAAGAAAGCAAGAATGCTTTACGAGCAAGCGATCAATGAGGACGACCACCCTCTCGCGTACTGCAACTACGCGCTGTGGTACCAGCAGGGCACCCGGCCGGGGTGCCCCAAGGACCTGCGCAAGGCACGGGAGCTCTACGAAAAGGCTGCGGAAGCCGGTAAGCGCCGTGCAAGGGAGGACACAAAGTACGGATCATATGGCTGGGCATACCTCCTTCCTTATTGTCATCCAATCTGCTGGGTTTGACGCACGTGGAGCCTGTGGGCCAAAGAGGGGTGCGCAGGTCAGGCTGCGGGTTGACGCTGGCGTGTCCCTGTACCAGTACCTGTACCAGGGGCTGTGCCGTGGTAGCACACATGCAGCATGTGACATGCCCGGGCACCTCCACTCCTCACGTGAGACAATATATAGGCACGCAACACGCGCCTGTGATGCGTTAGCATGGTGCCACAGCCATTGCCTCATTCCGGGCAACCCAGACATGCTGTTCCATGCTGCTTCATGCTGCTGATGCCGTTATTCCTGCCGCTGCTGCTGCTGTTTATACTGCTGCTTACGGTATCTGGTCGTCTTCCTGCTGCTGCTGCTGCTGCTGCTGCTGCTGCTGCTGCAGGCGTGGGCATGGCCATGGTCAACATGGCGCTCATGTACCAGCGGGGAGACGGAGGGCTCAAGAAGGACCTCAAGAAGGCATTCCAGCTGTGAGCGAACGGGGACCGCCGGGGACCGTTTGCAGCAGGGGCTGCAGCCCACAGGGGAAAGACAGGTTGGCAGCCACCGTGTCACGGGGTCCTGGGGGTACGGCACAGCTGGGTGCTGGATCTATGTCGCCCACTGTCCTGAGCGCCACACGATTTACCGCCGGCCTTTTCATGGCATGTTAATTTCCCAGTTCATCTATTGTCAACCAGCGGGCCGGCTCCCAGACAGGATGCCAGCTTGTGCGCTGCATCACAGGCCTTCAGTCCTCGTACACCCAACTTGCCCCTTCCACCGCCGGCCGACCCACACGTCCTTACTACGGTGTTTTGCTTGTTCCAGGTTGCCGACTTGTCGGTCAGTCAAACACAGTTTACACCTTCTTCCTGGCATGTTGCTGATAGTGTCCTGGCACTGCACATTACGCCCTCTGCGCGTGCCCTCCTCAGGGCCCGTGACTCGCTCAAGGACGACCGCCACACCACCGACTCGCTGGTCATCGCCTTCGACATCATGGGCAAGGCCAGGATAGACGTGGGTGGGGGGTGGGCTGGCTGAGGGTCGACGTGGGTGGGGGCAGGGCTGGCTGAGGATCGACGTAAGTGGAGGCAGGGCTGGCTGAGGATCGACGTGGAAAGGGGCAGGGCAGCCGTGCACAAGGGCCACATCATAGGCAAGGCCAGGACCGACGTGAGTGGGGTCTTGCAAGCGGCGGATCAACGTGGGTGGCATGTGGGGGCGGGGCAGCTGCACATCGAGGGGCAGGGGTTAGGGAAGTTCATGGCGCCACGCGCGCACAACACGTGCATTCCCTGTGGTTTTTGTTTGGCTCTGGCCCCCAAGCAAGGCACTGATGTACGGTAAGTGTGGCTGTGTTGTTTTGCGTCAGGGGGGGCACGGGCTGCCCCCAGAGCCACACGGGTCGCGTGTTCCTTACCGGTATGGCAGGGGCGCCTACGCATGATGCATACCCATCTGTGCCATGTGTGCTACGTGCAGGGCAAGGGCTGCGCCCAGAGCCACAAGGCGGCCATACGGTGCCTGGAGTACGCGTCGTACTTCGGGGGCCCCCGCGCGTGGATGGAGTACGCAGAGGTACGGTACGCGCCCTCGCTTTGGCAACTAACGCCAGCCAGGCTTTCCAAGTCACCAAAAAGCAGCAGGGCGGGGTGCGGTGGGCTTATAGCCCGTTAAGTGCACTCCGGATGTGCACTACAGGGACCGCTACTACAGTGGGTCGACTTCACTACCACCACTACTACCTTTTAGACTGACCACCGCTACTTCCTCGCGGTTACGGTACGGTTGTCTTCCCCTCCTTTCCCACCTGCAGCCCATCAAGATGCTCCGTACGCTCTCCAAGATCCACCCGGCCAACGTACAGGCGGAGACCGACAGGCGGTACGACAGCATGTCGCACGCCATCGACCAGATGCCGGAGAGCGAGAAGCCAAAGTGAGAAGACGGCTTGCATGCTGGACCCATAATTGCGCGTGAGGGTATGGGTGTACCGTACTGCATATGAGCGAGCAAGCACATCCAGGCTCAGTGTTTCACACTGGCAAGGCAGGCCTGGGGAGGGCCAAGGGAGGCCTGGATGTGCAAGCACATCCAGGCCTCCACAGTGACTTGCCTGCCGTTTGTTGTTCAGGGCCCGCACAGGGTAGCCTTTCCACCTGTCCTGTTACACCCGCCTCACTGACCCGGTCGTCACCCTCACACGGCCGTCGCACTGACCCCCACATCCTCTGCTTCTGCCTCCCGTGCATGTGCCCTGTGACGACCACATGTGTACCTGCAGTGGTCAACAAGCAAGCCAGCGCTGCGGTTTCTCAACACACGACCAGGGCCTACACGGACTGGCGGCCCCATGTTCATGTCTGCTGCGGGTAATGGCAAGTGTTGATCCATACGCAGCATACCATGTGAACACCTCCCCCCTGGCGCACTCCTTCCCAGGACCTACGCCGACTGGCTGGCGGTGCTGGACCGGTTCGGGTTCCACCCGCAGAGCCGCAGGAAGCTGCCCAAGAACCTCAAAAAGCCCTGCACTTACCGTGAGTGGCAACGGCGCACTGTGCGCTGCGTGTTCCTTGATGCGTGGCGGCATTTACGGTTTGCGAGGAGCCAGGATATGCTGAGCAAGTGTCCAAACAGCTAAGCCCTGCGGTGTGGGTTCCATCAAGAGGGGCGGGCCAGTCGTTCGCAGCCGACCAACTCGACACAGGTTGCACTGCACGCTAACCTAAATTGAGTGTTCCACTTCGGTACGCCCATTTACCGGTATGATCATGTGAGCCCTTGTGTGAACCCTGATCCCGCAGCCGAGTTCCTCAAGGTGTCCACCCCCTGGAACATGCTGCACGGGTGGAAGCCGCCGGAAGGTGGCCTGCCTGGCGGCGCGCAGCTGGACGAAGCTGACGAGGACGAGCTGCAGCCAGCTGCCAGCAGCGGCAAGGCCGAAAGGAGCAGCAGCAACACAACCACCAACAGCAGCAGCAAGAAGGACGACGGCAAGGGCAGCAGCAGTCAGGGCGCGGCCGGGGGCAGCGACAGCAGCAGCGGCGGCGGCGCGGCAGGGGGTCAGGAGGACGGGGATGGTGGGAGCGCAGCGGCCCCGGAGGTTGAGCAGAACTGTGATGGGGGAGCAGCTGGCGGCGGCATCGGCAAGGGGCTGTGCGGGTACTGCCGCAAGACCAACGCCAGCAAGCGGTGTGGGCGGTGCCGCCAGGCGTACTGCAGCGCAGAGTGCCAGCAGGCGGACTGGCGGGAGGGGCACAAGCAGGTGTGCGACGTCGTGCGCGCCAACATGTGCCTGGACTAAGGGTAGGGGGCAGCTGGGTGTTGGGTGCGGTGCTTGGCCTTGGCATGAGGCAGCGTTTTCGGTGAACATACGCGTGTGGGCTTAGCTGCGGGGTAGAAGCACTACAGCGTGGGGTAGGTTGCGCATGGGGGTTGGATGGAGGTGAGGGTTGTGGGTAGAGGTTGGCGGGAGGTGCTGTGGGCAAAGCAGGGCCTTGCCTTGAAGGGCGGGCGGTGGTTGCGTTGGCGGTTTGGGGCGGTGTAGTAGTGCGGTGTTGGGGAGACAGTAGGGCACCACAAGGGCAGTTGTTGCTGGTGGGAACAGTGGCATGGGCGATTGCTTGTGAGGTACCGGTACTGTGCGCACCAGAGCACGTGGCAAGGGAGGAGTTGGCACGCACAAAGGACACGGTTACCGTTGTGGTGTGCAGGCGCAGCGAATACACTCATGAGCGGCGCATTTGGGTTGGGTTGGGGCTTTGGATGTTGATTGTTGGTCAGGTTGGTCATGGTTGTACATGCGTGGCGCAGGGATGCCGGTTGCTTGTGGTCTGTTGGGCTTGCAGGACGGCGGGGGTCGGGGTGACGCAGGGAGTGTTGTCGTCCGGTGGTACCTGACGTTGTCCAATGACGCGTCTGCGTCGTGCGTGGGACGGGTTGCTGGGCGTCACACCTCAGACTTGTGCCATCAAGAAAGAACGCAAGGCTGTTGTCGGGCCGTTTTAAATTTTAACGAACTACGCGCACGTGTCGACAAAGCGCAATGTTGGTTAGAGGTTAGACGCGAGAGCGTCGCAGTCTTGCAGAGCAGCAGCGCCTGCCTTACCTGCACATGTTAGCAATGTTGCAGGCAATCAAAGGATTGCTACGTGGGAAGGCTGAGGTGGCAGCAAACTGGGGAGCCGAGCTGGACGTGCGGACTCGGCGAGACACAGCCAGTTCTGCTACAACAGAACACAGTAGCATACAGTTGGACCGCAGCAACCAAAGGGAGACTTTGAAAGCTTGCGACCAACTTAGCCATGAGGACTGCGAGCCTCCCGCAGCGACATCACCTGCTGAAACCCTACACGGCCTACTTGAAAACAAAACCCAGTATCAGCAACACTTTGACACTTTTGACCAGGAGCATGGAGGCGCTTATGGCTACGGGGGCCAGCTGGATGCCATCCGTGCAGCGGAGTTCCGCCGATTGGCTGGGACCGCCTACCTCGACTACGGGGGGGCGGCCCTGTACTCTGAGCAGCAGATACAGGACTGCGCGGATGACCTGAAAGCGCAACTGTTGTGCAACCCACACAGGTGGGCGGGGCAATGGGGGGCAGGCGTGAGGCGGTTGAAAGTGGCACGTGGTCGTGGCCATGGTCGTGGTCCTGGAACCACCTTTTCATATCAATTCTCGCATTTAACCATCCTTCATGTTGTAAGTCGTAACCCGCGAGCTGCTGCCTCGCGGGCTTCACCTCACGTCCCACTCTTCCAACCCACTGTCCCCCTCTCCTTCCACGACCTCTTTCGATTCCTCCTCCTTACCTTCCCCCCGGTCGCAACCCCCTCTCCCCAGCTCCCCGCTCCCCGGCTCCCCCTCCGCGGACGCGCTGGAGGCCCTCCGCCGCCTCACCCTGGAGCTGCTCAACGCCCCGCCCCGGGAGTACGAGGTGGTCATCACGTCGGGGGCAACAGCAGCACTCAGCATGGTGAGCTCTGAGTTGGGCGGGTGAGATGGCAGCAGTACCAGAAAGAGAGAGCACTGATACAGCACTGATACAGCAGCAGCATGTGCCTTTCTGCTCCAGCGCATTTCAACACCTTACACACCACGCGGCGGACAGCATGACCTTGCATGCTGCTGGCACTCACTTTGCATAATGTATTATTCCAATTGCAGTCAAAGGATACAGCTACATGCACGTTCCACAGGTGGCGTCCAGCTTCCCGTGGACCCCCGGCGCCTCGCTGTTCGCCCACCCGCTGGCGGTGCACAACAGCGTGCTGGGGGTGCGGGGGGAGGCGCTGGCGGCGGGGGCGGGGGTGCAGCTGGTGGACGTGGGTGTGGGTGTGGATGGCCGCAGCGAGGAGAGCACGCACCACCATGAGACAGAGCCGCTTGGGGACCCACATGCAGGTGGCGGTCGAAAGGACGTGGCAGGGACAGCGGCAGGGGCAGGGGCACGATGTACCGGGAAGCCCTGGCGCGTGACGGCTGCGGGGAGTGCGGTGTGGGGCTGCGGGGGTGGCAGCAGCAGCGGGAGTGGGGTAACGGTGGGCAGCTCAGTGGGCAGCAGCAGCTCGGCCGCTGTGCAAGGCCGTGGGGGCAGCGCCGCTGGTGGTGGTGGTGCTGGTGGTGGTTCTGCCCCGCCTTTGCACCTCCTGGCGCTGCCTGCCGAGTGCAACTTCACTGGGGACAGGCTGCCACTGGAGCGCCTGGTGGCGTCGGTGAGGGAGAGGGGCGTGGTGGGGGCAGGAGGGGCGGCGGTGGGGACGTGTGGAACAGCGGCGGTGTTGGGAGCAGCGGCGCACGGGCAGCAGCAGCGCCGAGGGCGTGGCGGGGCCGAGGGTGCAGCAGGGCCGTCGAGGATGGGAGCGACGGATGGCAACGTGCAGTCACAGCAGCAGCAACAACAAGAGGTGGGGGAAGAAACAGCACCAGCGGAGGAAAGCACGAGCTCGTCCGCAGCAGCACATGTTGCACACGGCAGGTGGCTGGTGCTGCTCGATGCGGCCAAAGCCTGCTCCACGCACCCGCCGGACCTGACTGCCGTACGGGCGGACTTTGTCGTACTGTCGTACTACAAGATCTTCGGGCACCCCACGGGGCTGGGCGCGCTGGTTGTACGGCGGGATGCGCTGGAGCTGCTGGCGGGCGGGAAGCGGTACTTCGGCGGCGGTACGGTGGAGGTGGCGGTGGCTGACCGGCCGTACCACGTCAGGTACGGCGGGTGCGCTGTGTTGTACGGCAGGGAGAGGAATTGCGGCGAAGTGGATGGGCCGCTTGCCCAAAACTGCATTATGGCGCTGTGTTGGCCTTGTGTTCTGGAGTCCCTCACTTCATCGATGGCCGTCGGCTGTCCTCTTCCCCACGGACCACATGCTTACCGGTGACCAACACTCGTTCCCCTCGCCCCTCGCACACACGCCTCCTCGACGGACCCCAGGCGCTCCGGCCCCGCGGGCCTAGAGGACGGCACGCCCGCCTTCACCTCAATCGCCGCCGCCTGCCACGGCTTTGCCGTACTGCGCCGCCTCGGCGGGCTGCCTGCCGTACACGCGCACGCCTGCGCGCTCGCCACGTGGCTGGCCCGCCGCCTGGCGGCGCTGCGGCACCCCAACGGCGCGCCCGTGTGTCAGCTGTACGGCAGGTGGTGCAGGAAGCTGCTTACGTCATCAAGCTTCGCCTCCGTTACCGCCACCACCACCACCACCACCACAACCACACAGCCTAGTGACGACCACCACCAAACCAACAACCCCAACAACCACCCGGACCACGGCCCTACGGTTGCCTTCAACCTGCGGCGACCCGACGGCTCCTGGGTGGGCTACAGTGAGGTGCTGCGGCTGGCGGCCATGCACGGGCTGGTGCTGCGGGCGGGCTGCTTCTGCAACCCGGGGGCGTGCGCGGAGTGGCTGGGGCTGAGCGCGGAGGACATGATCGCCAACCACGCGTGAGTGCTGCACCGGCACCTGCACAACAGCATCATACAGAGCGCCCGTTGTGGTGTACGCATAGCGCAACCGGTTATACACACACACAATCAAAGGGTACCGGTACACTCAGCATGTACAACAAGTGTATCACATGATTGCTGAGCCGGCCCACGATGTAGCGGTCGTCTCTGCACATCTGCCCCGCCCGACATCCGGAACCTGGCTGGCCAATAAAATAACCCGCCATCGCCCAATGCATGCACGAGAATGCGTGCTATTCAGAATACTTTTAAATGCGTAAACAATAGTTAGCATATTGGGGAAGTAGGCTTCTGGGTTTTCACGCCGCGGTCCACGCGGCAGACGTCAAGACGATGCTCGCGCCGTACCATGCGGAGCAAAACAAGGTGCTGACGCTGCAAAATTAAATAAATTACCATGAAAATTTTGCAGTGTCAGCACCTTGTTTTGCTCCGCATAATACGGCGCGAGCATCTTCTTGACGTCTGCCGCGTGGGCCGCGGGTCACGAAAACACAGCGAGCAACTCTCGCTATGCCGCACCTGGTCAGAATGCCTGCACAATAGCAATGGCCCATGTGTGGACCCCAACTTGTGGACCCCAACTACAAATTTCGCGAGCACGGGGTGCTGGAAGGGCGGCCTGAGGGCCTTAACTACGTCAAATTAAAAGCTCGAAAAGAAATGAACGCATCCACGTAGCGGTAGCAGGTGGCCATTCCCGCTCATGCACGCAATCCCAAGCACCCCTCAAAGCAGCCTGAAGCAGGACCACGCACCGCCGACCTCCCGGTTATATATACCGTATGGCCAGGCAGGTCTCAAATGTCGGGCGGGGCAGATGTGCAGAGACGACCGCTACGTCGTGGGCCGGCTCAGCAATTATGTGTTAAATTTGTTGTATGTACTACTGCTTGTGCAGCTGGGGCCCCCTGTGCTGGGGCGACCTCGTGGTGGGCGGCCGGGCTCAGCATGCAGTAAGAACTGAACACATTCAGTCAATCATCGTATACCATGACACCGCTGATTCTCACCGTGCAGCTCTGGGCACGTGTGCTGGGACGACCGCGACGTGGTGGGCGACCGGGCTTCGCAAACATGACTTGATTGCCAGAACAGACAGAACAAAGCAATCAATCCCCTACATATATACGTGCCCATGCAGCTCTGGGCACGTGTGCTGGGACGACCGTGACGTGGTGGGCGGGCGGCCCACGGGTGCGCTGCGTGCCTCCCTGGGCGCCGCCTCCACCTTCAGGGACGCATACGCCCTGGTGGCGCTGGTGGAGAGGTACTTCGTGCAGCAGCAGGGGCAGGAGGGGCAGGAGCAGCAGGGGCAGGAGCAGCAGGTGGCGCAGGAGCCGGGGCAGGGGCAGGGGCAGGAGGTCGCGGTGGTGCAGCGGTGCTTTGTGGACAGCGGCGGCAGCGGGCAGGAAGAGCAGCAGGAGCAGGGGTGGAAGCAGGAGCAGGGGCAGGGACAGGAGCAGGGGCAGGGGCAGGGGGAAGGGCGCGCGCAGAGGCAGTCCATGGACAGGAGGTGCGGTGTAAAGCGGATTACTGGGGAGCGAGGCATGCAGGGGGAGCAGGAGCAGGGGCTACTGGTGAACAGGGGGAGTAGCGCAGACACAGCAGCGCAGGGGCAGGGTGTGCAGCCGGGGATAACGCCGGGCGGCATGAGAGGGGGGCCGACATGCCCAGGGCAGCAGCAGCAGGCGCAGATGGTGGTAGTGGACCTGGGAGTCGAGGAGGAGGGCGGACGACGGGCCGCCAGCGGGGGTAAGGAGGCCGCTGCCACAGAGACGTCTGCTGCAACCCATGCTGGGCTTGCCATGGTCGCCACGGAGGTTTCGGAGCCCGTGTACAGCTATTCCCACGGACCCACGGGTCGGCTGGCCGCCATCCGGCTGTACCCCGTCAAGTCGTGCGCCGCGCAGGAGGTGCAGGCGTGGCCCGTGGGGCCCACGGGCCTGCTGTACGACAGGTGAGGTGTACGGTGCTGACTGGAGGGAGGAAATATTGGCGCCCGGCAAACAGCATGCGCGTGGCGCCTTGTGGGGTGGCGGCAGCGGAGGCTGTCGATGGGTCGGTCCTTGCTCACGCATGTCCTAGATGCCGTAGTACCTGTACTGTAAGGCCCTGTCTGCTGCTTCTGAAGGGCGGCGCTGCTGGACTGGCGCAACACAAATCGCTTAAATAGTTTTTGGGTGTTAGCCGCTGGCAACGTGTGTTCACGTCGCATGCCCTCTCATCCCTGCAGGGAATGGGCCCTTGTGGACGACGGCGGCCGAGTGCTGACCCTCAAGCAATGTCCCCGCATGGCGCTCATCCGGCCACACGTGGACCTGACCCGTGGGTCGCTCACCCTCACCTTCGACGCGCCGCCGCCTTGCCACCAACGGGACGAGCAAACGGGGCCAGGCGGGGCCCAGGGCCATGCCCAGGGTGGAGGCCCTAAGGGCCCGGCGGACGAGCCCCTGCGGATTGCCATTCCGCGGTTTCGGGAGTGGGAGGAGAGGCGGAGGAGGGGGAGGCAAGGGTGTTGCGGTACGACGGAGGCGGGCGCAGAGGGCAGGGCAACTGCAGGCGGCGCCGGCGGTCCCGGCGCCGGCCTCCAAGGAGGGCGAAGCAGTGGCGGCGGTCGAGAGGGGCAAGGCGGCGACCCTGTTGTGCGCCTGGATGCGGGCCTGACCATGGAGCGGGTGCGGGTGTGCGGCGACGCAGTGTGCAGCGACGTGGTGAGCGGGCAGGGGGCGGTGGGTGGGGGTAAGGGATGGGCGTGGATGTAGTGATTCTAGGGGGGCAAAGGGCCATCGGAGAACTCGGTTGGGGAACTCGTGGGGGCAAAGGAGATTGGGGCTGGCCTGGGAACTCGGCGTAGTGGATGGGATTGGCAGGCTTAAATGGGTCTCATTCGCCCGGTGCGTGCCGGCCGGCGGCGGTGTCGCGCGGCGCTGTTGGTGTAGCCCCAGCCTTGGGGTTGTCCATACCGAACGGCAGTCTCTAGCGTAACAGTCATGTAGGAGCACCAGCATACGTCTTGAAACCTGCCGTCCTGGTAACCTCCGCAGGTGGATGCCTGCCACGACGGCGGCGGCGAGGAGCGCGTGCGGGCCTGGTTCGCCGCCGTGCTGGGCGTGCCGTGCCGCATCGTGCAGCAGCGGCACGGCGCGCGCAGCGTGCGCCGACCCACGGGTCAGGGGCAGGGACAGCGGCAGGGGCAGGGGCAGGGACAGGCGGGGGCGCAGGAGAAGCAGCAGCTGCACCCAGCCGGGGCCCCAGGGCGACAATTGGGGGCAGGAGGGGAGGTTGCTGGAGGGGAGGCTGCAGCAATGGAGGGCGCAGGGGAGGGCACAGGTGAAGGGGCAGGAGCTGCAGAAGGCTGCCGCGGGCCGCCTCTGGTGGGCTTCGCCAACGACGGGCAGTATCTGCTGGTGTCGCAGGTGGGTTGGCGGATGGCAGTGATGTCAGTGTTGGGTCGTTGAGCTTCACCATCTTGTAGTACCATACCGGCACACCGGTGCTCGTCCGCGTGCAAGTAGCTACATGCCCTGCTGCTTGTAAGCTGCTGTCCCTTCCCGGCCGCAGCTCTGGTGCCCGTCTTTCCCTGTGACACCCTTCCATGCAACAGGCGCCTTGCACAAACCGGCAAGCATCGCGGCGCATCCTACCCGCGCACCTGACATCCTCTCGACCTTGCCTCCCCTATCCCCGCCCGCAGAGCAGCATCGAGGACCTGGCAGCCCGGCTGGCCTCCCCAGCCTCCTCCTCCTCCTGCTCCTCCTTCCATACCCCCTCCTTCCACCAGCCATCCTCCCCATCCTCCTCCGCCGCCACCTCCCTGGCCGACCACGTGGCCCGCCTGCGCCCCAACCTGGTGGTGGGCGGCTTCCCGCCGTACGCGGAGGACACGTGGCGACACGTGGCGGTGGGGCAGCTGGCGGCGGGCGTGCTGGGCACGTGCCCGCGATGCGAGCTGCTGCAGGTGCGCCCGCTCACAACGACATTGTAGTGTTACCGGCGTGATGCAGTGTTTAGCAGTTGTTGGTTGAGCTGCATGTGTGCGGGTGTGCAAACCATGCACACACGAACATACATGCTGCATGTCGGTCAGACGGGGCAGACAGTTTTCAGTTCCTTTTGAGGCAGTACTACGCATGGGACGCGGCTGTGCTCCTGCGGGAAACGAGCAGGGACCTCGCCTTGCGCCCACCCATCATCACACGTGCCTGCCAGAGCACTGAATATTGCTCGACCCATTCGGGCAGGTGGACCCACGGGTCGGTGTCCGTGGCGGCGCGGAGATGCTCGTAACGCTTGCGCAGTACAGGCGGCGCGGCGGGCGCATCCACTTCGGGGTGTTACTGGCGGCGGAGGCAGACGATGCAGGGAAGGGCGCCGGGGCGGGGGCAGGAGGAGCAGGAGCGGGAGCGGGAGCAGGAGCGGGAGCGGGAGCGGGAGGGGTAGGGGTAGGGGTGGTATCTGCGTTGCCCAGGGCGGGTGGTCAGGAAATGGAGGGGCAGGGGGAGGAGGGGGAGGGCAGCGCTGGGTGGCTGCGGGCGCGGTTTGGACTCAAGGTGCTGCAGGTGGGGGATGTGGTGGTGCCCAGCGTGTGAGTGGGTGGGTGCGGGGGTCTTGTAGGGGAAAGCTGGTGCTTCGCAGTTGCAGCGGCTGGGACGGTGGGGTGAATGGGGCACACTCGGTTCGGGCTTGATTGTCTGGTGGTGTTGAGGGGAGTCTTTCGTGGGGGTGCAGTGTTGTGGGCATGCAAGTGTGGGACAGAAGCGTTGCTTTAGTTGTTGGCATGTCGCTGGTGTTTTCCAATACGACGCAGTCCTGATTGAAGGCGCGGCGCGTGCTTGGAGCGGAGCTGCTCCAAATTCATGAAGTACGGCCTGAAACGGCTTTGGGGGCGCAATAACTAAGACACTGCCACGCGAACTTGCCCATAACCTGACGGTAGCAAAGCTCATGCAGTAAGGGTTGGTAGATGTTGTTGTGGAGATGGGCGCACTGATAGCATTTGCATAGGTTTGGGAAAACACTGCAGCCAGCTGGCAAAGTGGCAATGAACGAGGTTGAATGTGTGACACGGCGTGACTCAAGTGGAGGGCCGCTGCTCGAGTACCGGTAGGCAACCCAAGTGCACTGGTCCACACTGGTCTGCCAATTCTGGATGCTGACCAGACCCCTCGTGAGGGTTGAGCATACGGTAACCCGTTCTGATGTGTTAGAATGGCACTGCGCCGCATGCCTTGCAATCTGCGCGCAAGGATCGCTGAACCGCTGATGTCACGCTCATGAAACCATGATAAGGGTAACAAATGGCGCCATTCTGTAGGCTCGCCCTCTCAGGTCCACGAGTAGGCCGCAAAACAGACGCACATGATGATGCATCGTTGCAGCATTATGTACTGGACTACTTTCTCCTCAGTCCTCACCAGGGGTCTCCCCTGCTCCTCACTCAGCCTCTCGACGTGCATGCTCGCACCTCATCACGCATATTGTAGTCTGCTACACAACGTACACATCTCAGAACATGACGATGTCAAGGTCCTCGCTGCCACATGCTACCCAGGGGAGATCTCCCCTGTCCCCTGATGCTACCGGTGCTGCACAACGAGCATGCTGAAAACAATTGCACACGTGCTATATTGTTCACATGAGGCACTTCAATACCCGGCACTCCTCACCAATCACTCTCCACTCAGCAAAACTGCACTTATAATTTACTGCTTCGCGCTGAAGCAAACATATTACCAGCTGCTTGCAGTGCGCCTTGCAGTGCCCAAACCCCAATGTGTTACCTCTCATCCACCGCACACGGCCGCCTCTTCAGGCCCTCAGAACCCTGCAACGCGCCTCACTGCCCTTTCTGCCCCCTCCGCTCACCGTACAACGTCTACGTACCCCAGCCCCATGCGCTTAGCCGGCGGCCCCAGCTACCACCGGATTGCCCCGTCAACTACCCCACGCTTCCACACCCTTTGCACCTCACTGCCCCTTGCCCTGCTCGTCGCACGCCGCCCCCGCGCCCGCCCCCACGCGGCAGCTGGCGCCCTCAGCTTCCTCCAGCTTCCTCCGCTGCAGCAGCACGCCCAGCTCCTCCCGCCCCGTCAGCTGCGTGCGGTACTTTGCCCACACCTCGTACACCGCGTTGGCGGCGGACATGACCACGGGGATGCTGTGGGGGCAGAGAGGGTAGCAAGCGGACAGTGTGTTAGCATGTGCGTGTCGTAGCTCACCGGCGCGAAGCCCTGCTTTGCCGTACCCCGACGACCACACCCAAATTGTATTGGCAAGCCGTGCCCCAAGTAGTTGTAGCAAGACACGTCACTTGTCAGCGGGCCCGTGGTACCGTGGTCACGCCGCCGTACTGCCCGGCCCCTGCCGTACACTCACCCTGTGATGGCGTACACCCAGCCCAGCCCGACCAGCTCGTACACGTACTTGAACACGGGCACGCCCACCATCACGCGGCCTGCGTACGGCGCCGTACAGAAGGTCAGTTGGGGCTTACCCTCTTGAGTGACGTTGGACAGGCACGACAAGCTTGTGCGCAGCGGTGCTGTGCGCTGTTTCGTACGCGGGGGGCATCAGTGCAACGCACAACTGATCGGCCGTCATGCGGTCACGCCTGCCACGAAGCACTTGTCTCACACCCACACGCACCTACATCAATTCAAGAACAACAGCACACGGCTGTGACCCTGGCCCCCACCGTCTGCCGTGATGCCGTGGATTCGCTCCATAGCCTGGCCAAAGCTGATGCCCGCATTGTCCGCCGGGTTGTACGACGGGGACGCAATGTCCACGAAATCAATCTTGCCCTTGGCGTCCTTCCTGCGATGTTTAATGAGTGTGGCAGTTAAAGTGCATGGCTCAGAGCCTTGGCGTAGCTACCTTGGTAGCCAGCGGCAGGGCGTGAAACAGGAGCGAACCGGTGCAGGATTCCACGTTGAGCGCGGCTCAGGGTGATGCTCCGTTGAGCCCTTGCTACTTGACTATGTGTCATGCCCCACAAGCACCAAATTTGCGATGGCGCTGTTGGCGGTTGCCGATAGCACACTGCTGTAGGCTCAAATAAGAGCCACCTGCCCAATGGCTTCTAGCACTAGGCGCCTTTGCGCCTCATCCTTCACCGCAGGACCGCAAGCCCGTAACCACACGTCTGCACATAGCAGCCGCGTGCCACTCACCCCCTGAGGAAGTTGACCTCCTGTGGTTGGGCATGGAGGCACGGGAGCGCACGGGGAGGAGTCAGGCACAGCAGGCAGCACACGGGCAAAGGAGCACGCATAGGAGCTGTCCGGACCCGAATGTGCACAGTAAGGGTGTACGGCAGGACATCCATGATTGCCGGGGGCTCTTGGGAGCACGCAATGCCATGCGCCCCTCGTGGCATGCAGCACAGCTGGAGTCAGCGACTGCAGCACGCCCCGCTGTAAGGCCTAGTGGCCGTGCCCCAGAGGCCGCAAAGCCTCTTTCCAGACCTCCAGCTGCCCGGACCGGCTACCGCCTGGCAAATGGAGCACACCCCGTCAGATGCACAGCTTCGGAGTAGACCGGGACTGAGCTGTGCTATTATTGCTAAAGCAGATCGAGGAGAATACAAGAAGAAAACGACTTCTGCCCTGCTCATGTCCCTGGAGTGCAGGAGCACAGCACCATCCGTACGACATGCCGTGCGGCACCGACCCAGACGTATCCAACACCACGGCCAAACACCCTCGTTCGCCCACCACGGTCGCCCACAGCCCCACATCCCCTGGCCGGCATAGCTACCGTGGTCGCGAAACTTTGACCACGGGCCCAACTGCCCGCACCAGCACCCCCAAGCGCCACTCCTTCTCTCCAGCTAAAACAAGATTAAAGCTGCCCACGGCCGTACCGCCCACCTTGAGGCACAGGGGGCACTCCCCGTCGTACAGCAGCTTCATCTCCCACTTGGGCCTAGAGGCATCGGGCGAGCCTGGGAAACGAGAGGGATATAACAGCACAGCACGCGTTTGTCCACGGGATGTTGAACGTGGCAGTTTGATGTTCTCTAGCAGGAGGCGGAGTGGGGAGCACACCGGCGCGCCGAAGAACTGTCTTCTGGCACGTGTCACGCGGATGCAGCCTTGCGCACCAGCTGCGACCCATGCAGGCCACCTAAAGCACGAAGCTTGAACCACAAAACGGGAATTTACAATCAGGTAGCGATGCTCGGGGTTAGGCTTCTCACCGACGCTGTGTGGATTACCGCCCCTTCCCTAGCGCTGGACGCGACCCCCTCCGCCCCATCCGCACCCCCCGTGGTCTCACCTGCTGCAGCGCTGCTCGCCGCACGAACAAGAACCAGCCTGGCCGCTGGAGGCGCAGGACGCCCAGCGCCGCGAACCATGCGTTGGACAGCGCCGCTGCGCGCCTGCAGCAAAGCCATGGGAGTAGAGCGGATGGAGCGCGCGACGTTGAAGAGGCCCGGCAGTAAACCAGCGCGCTAGGCGTTTAAGCAAAAGTGCTTAATTGAAATGACCTACCATCTGTCGAGTTGCGAGCATTTTGTATGCGGGTGGTGTACACAGGGAAGGGCTTCCTCCAACGTCCAAGGCCACAGAAAGACTAGCAGAGGCGCTGAACTACCGAGCAAGTGTTCTTGTTTTTGTTTTTGTTTTCCACATATTGCCGCGGCTGGCAGCTACTTACACGCATGTCGCGGCACCACCCGTCGCAAACGGTCCTAACCACACGTGCAAGAGCACATCATCTTTCTGAGCGTCGCCGAGCTCCCGCTGTTGCTAAGGAATTTGAAACAGCTCCCATACGATATAAGAGTTACTGGCACTCTCTTCGCCATCGCGCACTTCAACGACTCGCCTTCTGGGTTACTTTGTTCCCAGAGCACTATACACGCACGCCTGCACCTCGCTCCCAATTGTAATGCCATCTATACTTCCTACAACCCAGCGCGCTGCAAATGCCGCTGGCACAGGCCGCGGGGCGGCAGGGCCCTGCGGCACAGGGGCCTGCCCCCGCCAGCCCGTCCCTGTGGCCCCTCATCGAGCCCCTTGTCATAAAGCTCATCAGGTGGGTTGGCCAAAGGTGGTATAAAAGTGCATGTTTCTCACAGTTACACATTGCTAATTGGTTTTGGGGTGGCGAGCTTGAGGTCTTGGGCGTGGGGTACGGTGAAGCCACGCCTGTAGCCAGACCCCAACCGGGTGGCTGAACGCGAATTCCTTCTGGCCGTTGTGCTGTTATAGCCGGTTACTGAACGCACATTTCAACCTGGTGTACACAGGAGGTGGCGTTCCCGGCGGGTCTACGCATGGTTGCCCGAGCAGCCTCCTCCGAAACCTCAACCCCGCACGCAGCAGACCCTGTGATGCGGCTCCACCGCACACGTACACGCTCTCGCCACGGTGCCTCGTCCTGGTCGCGTGGCAGCTGCAACGAGAGCTGCTGCAGCAGCAGCACCCATGGGCAGCGGTGCTGTGCAGCTGAGCAGGACTGGGAGGCCCAGGGGTATTCCACCACCAGCACCAGCAGTAGCCTGATGTCAGCAGGGCAGCTTCTAGCCGTCTCTGCAACCCTAGGGTGGCTGTCGGCCGGCGGCCTCGCCGCTCGCGCAGCTGAAGAGGCGTCCTCCTCCACCGCCGCCGCCGCTGAATCCGCTGCTGCTGCTGCCGGCGGCGCGGTTTCGGAGCTGGGTTTGTCCGCGGCGGAGCTGGCGGCCGCGGGCGTGAGCACGGTGGTTCCTGCGGGCTATGTGCCGTCGCCGGTGGAGGTCGGGTGGGAGGTGTGGGTCGGCTTCGTGGCGGGGGTGGTGCCCTTCGTCATCGGAGCGTACGAGTTCGGCAAGCGCATCGTGAGTGGGAAATGGAGTGGACAGTGTGGGACGGCGCAACAGGAATAAGTGGGCTTGGGAGAGGAAGTTCTGCTGCCGCGCACTTGGGTTTGGCCTTGGGGGCTTAAGGCTGGAGGGCTGGAGGGCTGGGTAGCTAGGGTGCAGCGTGCCGCTGTGTTGCCAGTTGTAAGGGGGTCGGGCGGGCAAGGACGATTGGGGCTGCGGGAGTGCATGGTATTGGGAGCGGGGGAGGACAGGAGGATGACAGCTGGGACCGGAGGCCCGCAACAGCACCTCAAGTATCAGGCGTAGATAGGCCCGTAGTATGTCTACTCTCTGGTTCGCATGAACTCCGGTGCTGAAGATGTCATGCGCCGAGCTGTCACCTACCGGTACCGTTCTTGTCATGCGCAGATCATCCAACTGCGGTGCGAGGTGTGCGGCGGTCGGGGGCTGGTCCCCAGCGCGGGGGCTGGGCGCGACAAGTACCTGCGCAAGTGCCCACAGTGCGGCGGCTTCTTCCCATGGGTGAGCCTTGACCAGTAATATTTATAATAATATATCATTAATAGTTAATTATAAATTTGGTAAAGTGATTATTACCACAGCGCGGCGGCTTCTTCCCATGGGTGAGATGGGAGGACGCATGGGGGCTGGGGTGGAAAGGCAGAGAGGACAAGCATGGCGGGGAGGGAGGGGAGGGCAACAGGTTGCGTTGTTGACTTCAGACTTTCTGGAAGACATCTTCCCCCCTCCCTTGCGAGGGTCATGAACTCAAGTACCCGAATGGGGCCTTGTTTCTGGAGTGTGGCCCGTTTGGCGACCTCACATGACACTAGCGCACCCTTGCTGGGGCCTAGGCTGCGGTTGCTTAGCGCAGTCTTGTTGATTTCTGCATTGGTCGGGTGGGTGCCGTGCCCTTCCTCCCTTGACAATCGCCACCAACTTCTTGGTGGCAGATATAAATTGTTGGCTGCTTGTTCTCCTTTCTGACCACAGATCAGCTGGAAGATGTTCCTGTCCTCGACGGCCGCACCCGGCAACGGAGGTGAGCAAAGGCACGGGCAACAGACAGCACATAGGTTGGAACTGATTGGTTGGGCGCGGCAAGAGCGCGGCCACAATGTGCTGAGGCGCACTGCCGGCCCTGCAACCCTCTGTAGCTGCCAGAGGTTGAGTCGGGCCAGCGCACCCGTCTTTGTAACCTTTACCTAAAACGCCTTCCAGGGTCCAAACCTGCGTGCTGGCTCTCACCGGCTGTCCTCGTACACACTAATGGACCAGATTAGTCTCATGTCCCAAGGTGTGCTGTACTCGGTGCCCGACACCCCTTCAGTTTACCAGGATAAAACATGCACCCATGGTCCCCCTCCTTTCCTTGTGCCCCAGGCCCCTTGCAGCAGCCCAAGGGCCAGAACAGTGTGCTGTACTCTGTGCCAGACAGCCCCGTAGTTGCCCTTAACACACACGTACCCCTGCCCCTCCCCCTTTGTCCCGGCCTCAGGTCCCCTGCAGCAGCCCAAGGGCCAGACCAGTGTGCTGTACTCGGTGCCCGACAGCCCAGACCCCACCCGCCAGGCGGAGGCCAGGGCACGCACACAGGCAGTCATCGACGCAATGCAGGTGTGTTGCGGTGGGGTGTGTGATAGGGTGTGCGTGTTACGTATTGCGTGGATCAGCCAGCTCATGTCTGGGAGCCGGCCACGTCACCGACGCCGTTCAGGTGTGAGGTAACGGGGCCTTGGCGAATGTGTGTTGTGGTCCCACTTCAGCGCAGTCGGGGTACGGTATTGTGGTTAGGGCACGCACTACGGCCCCTGTTGCCTGCAGGTCTACGGCAGTGGCTCAAGCTCCCACTTGCCGCGTGCAGTAGGCTTACCGTACTTTTGCCATGTTCCGCTGTGTCATGCAGGCAAGGAAGAGCTCGGAGTTGGGGACAGCAGCAGCAGCAGCAGCAGCAGCGGAAGGGGATGCGGGGCAGCAAGGGGCGCCGGCGGGGGCTGCTGAGGTGCGCGCGGGGGCGGGGGCCAAGGGGTCCCAGGATGCGTAAGGCTGTGCTGCGTGCTGGGTGGGGAGGCATGATGCCGCAGAACCTGCGCGAGGGAGTGGCCGGGCGTGCCGGGTTGGCACGTGTTACGAGGCACGTGGGGGCCGGTGGCGGGTGGATTTTAGGACGCGTCGGAGGACGCTGCGGAGTTGGCTTGCCGCTGGTGCAGGCGGAGAGGCGTGCAGGATTGACACGTGCACGTGGTACGTGGCATACCGGGCAGAGTTTTGTTGAGCTGTTGCCACGTGGCAGGGTGGAGCTGCTTTTTGAGTTACAGAACGCAGGTCCACCCATGTGCAAGCCGCGTTTCGCCGACATCGGTGTGCTCCGTAGTTCCTCCTGATGGCCATGTATGTCGAGTGTGGCAGGGGTGAGCGGACAGGCACGTGTCACAGTGTCACGCAAGGTCGTGGCGCGTTGGGGATGACGATTCGGCACATTGTAATCTCGACAGGATGCGAATCGGTAGTCTCGACAGGATGCGAATCGGCATAATCCGTCGTTCTTCACAGGAGGCTTACCTTCGACTAACGCTATTTACTGCACTTTGGTTGGAAAGCCGAGTGGGACTGGACAGGATGATGAGGCTTGACCGTTACACCCTGGGCAAGCCGAGGACAGCGGCCAGGCCTGCTGCAACACCAATCCTGGGCCGGCGAGCAGCTGCTATTACAGCAAGTCGTACCGCGTTTCAAAGTCCGCAAACATCGCGGGAGTTGCGGTCGCGAGGTTGCCTACGTCGCCGTTGCGACAGCGGTAACGCGAGGCCTTCGGTGACATGTCGCGCTTTCGAGGACAAGGACAAGCCGCCGCCGCGCGCAGCACACTACGCAAATTCAGTCGTGTTGCAAGGCACGTGCTGTCTGGGGACGTGGCCACCGCGATCGGGGCATACCGTAATCGTTTCAGACCCACGGGTCGCCTGGCTAACCAGACGTTTGCACTGCAACGTAGAACAATGCGTGTATCAGTCACCACAAACCTCATTTCGCTTGCGCAGGCATATGTTGTGGTGGCCCCCAAAACCTCAACTATGGCACTCTGTAGTGGGCCCAAGCCCTGGACCTGTTCATGTTGCCCCCAAAAGCCCGAACCCCATTGCGTTCGCCGTGATCGTGAGCCCCCGCCCCACGCGTGCAGGCTTCACGTGGACGTCCGCCCTCCAGTTCCCCGGCACGTGGTACCGCCACGTGCAGGATAGGCTACAGCAGATCAAGGTACGGCCGTACGACCGTACGTGGGCGATGGGGTACCGTACGGCTGATGCAAATTACCTGCCGTTCGTAGCTGGAATATGCTTGCTGCAGGAGTCCGTACGGCTGATGCAAATTACCTGCCGTTCGTAGCTGGAATATGCTTGCTGCAGGAGTCCGTACGTACGAAAGCTGTGTCAGTTGTGTGTCACTGGGGCGTGGAGTCTATGGCTCAGGGTGGTATGAGCGCAAACACAGTGCTTCTTTGCTAACACACCCACACCTCCATGTACCACCACGCACAGTCTGCCGGCTTCACGCACGTGTGGCTACCTCCGCCCTCCTCCAGCGTGGACCCACAGGTGGGGCCGCGTGTGACGTGCATTGCGCCGTACCACACGGCACCGTCTGCCTGCATACTACGCGGGTGTCCATGGGACCGGGCGCCTGCACTGTGGGCAAGGGCCTGCACCTGAAGAGCTCAAGCCTCAAGGGCCGTGGCCTGGTCTTGTGGTTCAAGGGGCCTTGCGATGATGGCTATCTAGGCATACGATGTTGACGCCCACTGATCCAAATCTCAACATGCTTGCCTGCACTGCGAATGGTGCTGCCACTGGTGCGGGCTTCATGAGACTTCGCGGTTCGTTTCCTACCACCCGCTTGCAGCCTGCCACCATGCCACATGCCACCCCGCCCTGGTCCCTTTGCACTTTTGCGACTGTCCCGTTGATGAGCCCATTCCGTGCTACGCAATTTTCCCGTGTTGTACCTCCCAGGGCTACATGCCGGGCCAGCTGTACGACATCAACTCCAAGTACGGCAGCCGTACAGACCTGATCGCGCTGACGTCAGCGCTGCGGGACGCGGGCATCACGCCCATGGCAGACATCGTCATCAACCACAGGTCGGTTGGCTGCCGTACGCACCTGTCGTACATGCACTACGTGTCCCACGTTGAGCAGGTCGTCGTTATCATGTCGCTAGAGACAGGAGCAGGTGCTGCCTCGCCATGTCCCTAATAAAGAGTTCTGAACCATGTGACAATCCGGCAGGCAAGCATATGCCTGTGCGTCGCTGTGCGCAGGTGTGCCGATGAGCGCAACGCCGGCGTCTACAACGAGTACGACGACAAGGTCGACCACCCGGTACGGCAGGAAGAAGTTTGCGAGGCTACCGTACCGGTACGGATCAAGCTGCATTTGGTGTTAGCAGACACGCAGCAGCTTGAGGCCAGAGAGCGCAATCACTACATATTGCACATCGCATCAACTTGATACCGGTATGTTGGTGTGGCCAGATGCCACCACGCGACGGGCACCCTGCGCAGGGCATGCGGATAGACTGGGGCCGTTGGGCCATAACCGCCAACGACCCACTTTACAAAGGACTGGGCAACAAGGACACCGGTGGGCGGGGATCGGGGATTCGGGATCCAGCTAAATGCGCCGGCGCAGCTGCGGCAGGGTGTTGTGTAGTTTCCGCAGAAGCGTCACGGCTGCTTAGGGCGTGTGCGTGCGATGACGCGCGCAGGCGGGGCCTTGCCTGCATTCGCCATGCAGGCGGGGCAGGTCCTCCCTAACGGCCCGAACCTGGTAACCTCGAAGCCGAGCTGCACGCCTGCACCGCTATCACTACATGACTATGCTGCTAATACACATCCATGGCCAATCAGGCGGTGCAGGCCCTTCGTCCCTAATGGCCAAACCTAAGTCACCCTTCAAGCCCAGCTGCGCCGCCGTTCACCACCTGATGACAATGCCGCTAATTCACATCCGCTGCCAACCCACACGCATGCACAGGCGAGGACTTCCCCGGTGCACCCGACCTGGACCACCTCAACCAGGTGCATTGCTACTCACCACCTCCCCACTCCGCTAACACACACCCACGGTTAACCCACACGCCTGCACAGGCGAGGACTTCCCCGGCGCACCCGACCTGGACCACCTCAACCCCGAGCTGCGTGCCGCCATCAAGGACTGGCTGCGGTGGCTGCGGGGCTGCGTGGGCTTCGGGGGGTGGCGCTTCGACCTGGCAAGGGGGTAAGGGCCAATGCCAGCGTGTTATGCTCAGCAGGATCTCACTTGGCATAGGGGAGGCTGGATCCGCTCTGTGCATGCGCATATGAGGCAACACTGTTATCCACAGGAAGTCGGAAGGTTTATGGTGCAGCGCTAGGGACAGAGCGGGCTAGCGCTGTTAGGGCTGGCGCCTGGTGCTGTCCTGTCGCTGGCAAGGTCATGCGTGGGACCGTGTAAGTGGTGTCGTGCGATGTCATTTTGGTGGAGCAAGTGCGGACTGCGGAGCGCCGTAACACCGCAATGCAGCAGTCTTTCTGTCCCACATGGCATGGGCACAATTGCACTTGCGGCGGCCTTCGTGTGCCTACACAGCACGACCCAGCGCCACCCCAGCCCGATGTCCGGCGCTCGTCATACCCCGTACAAGGTACAACTGCCGTACAAGCGTTGCCCCTCGTGTCGTGCGCATGCAGGTACGGCGCGCAGTTTGTCATGGAGTACGTGGACGCCACCACAGGGGCGGGCGTGCTCAACGTGGGAGAGAACTGGCCGCCGCTGGTGGGTAAAAGAAAGAGGTACAGTGGCTAAAAAACGGTTAGAGATGTACGACTGTGCATTCTATGGCATCCTACCATGGCATCGTGGGGTGCTGAGCGCATGGGCCTGCATTTATCTCTAGCTGCTCATGGCCTCGCTTGCTTCCATCTTGTGTACGGTACCTGCCCTGCACCGCTGGCTGCTGCAGTGCTTTTGACGTTGCCCGTACGGTGTGCCTTTGCAGCGGTACAACGGCTCCGTACTAGAGTACGACCAGGACGCAGCGCGGCAGGAGCTGTGCGACTGGATCAACGGCACGGGCCAGACGTACGTACGGCGGGGTCTGGGGTAACCGCAGAGCGGCAAAGCAACCGAAACGGAAACCATGCGGCGGTGTCGGGGGGCGTGATGCGGGTCTGTGGGTCTGTGGGGCCTGGAATGGAGATGTGTTTGGACGCTCGCTATGGGGCCTTGCATCAGGTGCCGTCTGGCAGGCATACGCGGGCTGGTAAAGGCTCAGGTGTAGATGAGGTCCGTCCCTAGCATGCCTCCCCTCCCCCTGCCTCCGTCCACCCAGCCGGTTCGTATTAGGTGGGCACGCTTCAAAACGGTTCCTCATTTCTGTTGCCGCCGCTAACCTCGCTCGCCGCAGGCCGACTGTTCGCGTTTGCCACTTGGCGTTTGCCACTTTGACGCTCCGCGGTTGCCCCCCTGCCCCTGCCGCAGCGCAGCACGACCGCCTTCGACTTCCCCACCAAGTTCATATTGGGGGAGGCCATGAAGCGGACGGAGCTGTGGCGGCTGCGGGACAAGACGGTGGGCGGGCGCGGGGGTTGGTAGCATGCATGGGTGGGTTGCTACACCGCATAGCTTCGATACTGGCACTCAGCTTCAACGAAATTGGGTGTGGCCGGAGTGTCCGGGCTGACGTGCCGTTCTGCCGTACCATACAGCCCCCCGTGTATGCCGTACTCTGGAGGGTAGTGCTCCACCCGTAGCAGGACCACTGGCAATTTGCCATGGCAACCGCAAGCACGGTTTAAACGCAGAAACCATACTACCGGTACTACACCAACGCCACACAAACGACACGCAAATCGCTTTCTGTTGTTGCATTTAGGGCGGCGCCTGGTTCCTCAGCTGGCTGGTCCAGAGCAGTCATGCACGCCCTTCAGCAAATGGGTACCTCTGTCCTGAGGCACGGTTTTGCCTCCTGGAGGGCGCGCCCCCGGGCTGCCGGCGTGCCGGGCTGGTGGCCCAACATGGCGGTCACCTGCTGCTGCGCAAACCGCTCTTCCGCTACTGCCAATGTTGCCTACATACTGCTGCGCATTTGCTTGCAGGGCGGCGCCCCCGGCCTGCTGGGCTGGTGGCCCGACATGGCGGTCACCTTCCTGGACAACCACGACACCGACCCCTCGGGCAGCAAGGGGGCGCGGGACCGCGTGCTGCCCTTCCCCCAGGACTACCTGGACGCGGGGTACGCCTACCTCATGACGCACCCGGGTGGGTGTGTATTAGCATATGTGTGTTAGCATGGGTTGTGGGGGGCCCTGGGCACGTGGTTATTGCATGCAGGACTACCTGGACGCGGGGTACGCCTACCTCATGACGCACCCGGGTGGGTGTGTATTAGCGCTTGCAATCCCTGTGCTTCAACCTCGCAGCACATCACGCCTGTAACCCGCATCCCCTTACCAGTCAGTATCAGTGATACACCAATCCTGCTCTGCAGTTCACACACTCCCACGCGCCCCTCGCCCCTGCCCGCCCAAGGCATCCCCTGCGTGTACTGGGACCACGTGTTCGGCGCCCCGTCCAACCGCCGCACCAACGGCACCGCCATCCTACACAACACCACCCCCTCCTCCTCCTCCTCATCCTCCTCCCCATCCCCTTCCTCCCCCACCTCCTCCCCCTCCTCCCTCTCCTCCACCCCGCCGGACCCCTCGCCGCCACCGCCGCCCCCCACCCTGCGTGAGGTGGTGTCGGGCCTGCTGGCGTTACGCCGCGCCGCCGGCGTCGACTCCCGCAGCCGCCTGGAGGTGCTGGCGGCGCAGGCCGACATGTACGTGGCGCGCGTGGGAGGCAGGTACGACAGCGTGTGCCGTACACGTGCCTGCCGTACACGTGGCGTACCGAAGCCCAACATAGATGAATTGTCCCTCGATATGCGGCCGACATGTACGTGGCGCGCGTGGGGGGCAGGTTCCTACGTGTGCCGTACGCATGCTTGCCGTCCATTGCTTCATTGTGCCGTACCGTATGCTTGTCGTAGATTGGAAGCTGCAAGGGTTTGTGGCCGGCAGGTGCACCGAAAAAACGTGTGCACCGGCTCGTGCTTACCCATTGCACTGTAACTCGTGACACCCGTGGTGCTAAATGGGCAGGACGGAACACACGCCCCGTTGATCAAGTGCGGCTGTGTGACACATTCATACCCCTTGGCACGCACGTGCAGGCTGGTGCTCAAGCTGGGTCCGCAGTACGACATGGGTGCGCTGCTGCCACGTGCCTCGGAGGGATGGCAGTTGGCCATGTACGGCAGCCAGTGGGCGGTGTGGATCAAGGCGTAAGTAACGGTTGGCGGTTGGCGGTTGTGTGCGTGTCGGGGGACGTCAGGGAAGGCAATCTGGGCCAAACTAGGGTTTGCCATGCATTTGTTGGCCGGAGGCTGAGGTTAGTGCCCGTGCAGCGCCTGACTGGGAGCACGATGCATGCCTACCACACATTCGTTGCTACCTGCTAGCGTTTATGGGCGTGCCTGTCAAGTTGCGGATTGACAGGTGAGGGCGAGGCCGTTGACCTTTCTGAGGGGCCTCTTGGCCCTCTGCTGTATGGAACGAATATGGAGAGAGGGCAGCTGGGGAGGCCTGAGCAGCAACCGGGGCCCAACGCTTGGGCGCTATGCGCGCTGGCTACAGCTGCGCGGATTGCTGCAGCCCCATGGGAACGGACGGCGAGTGGAGGCACAGCACAGGCAGCTCTTCGGAGGTCGGTGTGCGTGTTGTGACTTGTGAGGTACCGTAGGGCGATTGGCTGGGGCGGTGGGTCCGAACTGCAAGATGCTAACAGTGCTGTGCTGCTGTCCATCGGTCCTCGTCTGGCTGTTGGAGCTGCTCCCAGTCTTAGCGAAGAGACTGCTCTGAGATTCGTACTGTTAAGTGCCATGGTATCAGTCGTTTGGGGAGTTAGGATGGCAGCGAGAGGAATGGGCAGGGCCAGCTGCGTGTGTTAACGTTGGCCCCGGAGTTTTTCTGTGGAAAGGAAAGAGTTGTAATTGGGGCCAGGTCCTGGAGGCGAGCCCAAGCTGAAGGATGCGATTGTACAGTCTTTTAAATGATGTGGCCGTCGCTGCTGCCCAGATGCACGCACGTCCGGTTGGCATCGGCTGTGTGGGTAAGACCTGAGGCATGTCCCAAACCCTTGAAACGGCTGTTCCCTGTGCGAGCCTACCAATGTACCAATACCCATTGTGCTCCGGGCAGCATAGCTCCCCTTGCCACCTCGCAGGTGCGGGCATGATTAGGGCCAAGGGTTTTCGGGAACCGCACGAGCGTCATGGGTTAGCTTGGACAGCAGAACCAAAATCGTGGCGACAAGCCTTGAAAGCGCACCGCCTTTCAGGCCGCCTAAGGGCGGACCAGCACTCTACACCGTGCCTCCCTTACCATCTCAGTGCATAACGGGAAGTCACACCTTCAAACCACCCACCGACGCAGCAGTTCCTTGGCCCCGCATCAAGAGCACACGCCCGCTCGGCATCCCAGAACTCGTTGAGCCCCTTCCCCCCTGATCTCTTCTCGTCCTCCCGTCCAAGCAGTCTCTTCACCCGCTGACCAACGCCCACCGACCGACCGGCCATGACCGAGCCTCAGGCACACGCAGCAACCCCTTCTTCACCCCACGCACACCCTACAGCGCCCTCACGCCCCCGAGCCCCCCGCTAGCTCCTGCGGCACCAGGTGGCTCCTCCCGCTCTCGTTCAGCCGCCTCAGCAGCGCACCCAGCTCCTCCCGAGGCACGCCCTCCGGCTGCTGCCGCTGAACCAGCGCCACCAGCCCGAGCGCCGACCTCAGCTCCGAAACCGGCGCCGCCGCCGGGTCCGCCGCCGCCAGCGCCGCCGCCAGCCGCACCGCCGTCGCCGGCGTCACCCCAGGCGGCGCCTCCGCCACCGCCACCGCCGCGCCGTCAGCGCCGCTGCCGCTGCCGCCGCTGACTGCAAACGACATCAGCTTGAACCGCGCCGCCTTGTCCTCCGGCGCGGCCGCCATAGCGCTGCCGTACAGCGCCCGCCTCGCGACACGTGGCAGCAGCGCCTTGACCACCGACACGTCAGCGTTTTCCCGCCGATCCGGCCCGTCCGCCCCGGCCGACGGCGGCGGCAGCAGGGCCAGTCGCCCCTTGGGGTCCAGGCTTACTAGGGCACCCGCCAGCTGTGCGGCCGACCCCCGGGTCAGGGCGTCAACGTGTGGGACGACGTGGCTTAGCAGCTTGGAGGCCAGCTGCACCTGTGCGTCGAGCAGCTGGTTGTGGTGGTGGTGTGGGCTGGTGCCGTCGGAGGGTGCGTCAGGTACCACCACGCCGGCCTGTGTCATGGGAGGGCAGGGTGCGGCGTGTTAGCGTGGCATGGAGGTGGGCGGGGAGGCGCGGGATACCGGAACATACCCACAGACAGAGAAACAAAAGCCGGTCTGTGAGTGGGTTGGGGATAGATCCAGGAGTGCAGGCGTGCAAGGCATGGTGCAAACGGCGAAGCGCGGCGCGTTAGTGTGTTGTGGAGGCGGGCGGGAAGTCCTGAATGCGCGCCGAGAGACTTCAACCACAAGTTAAAGCCCTGAACAACGGGGCAACCTGACAGCGCCTGCCAAATAAGATCACGGCACCGGCTATTTCGCGCATCGGGAGTCCCAAGGGAGCAGTAACAATAGGCCTTGCCAGTCCCAACGGCCCTAATGGCGCCGCTTCCACAGACTCCCGCGCCCTCTTCGGCACCCGAAATCGCAGCACCCCGAGACCAGGACCCAGGGTCACCCTCCCTGTCCCCAAACCCCGCCTTCCTTGCGCCGCTACCCCTTTCACCCCCACCCCGCCACCCACCTGCGCCGTCACTGCCAGGAGCCGCGCGACCACCTGCACCTCGGCACCATCACCACCAACCCACAGCGGCGACCGCACACCTAACACTTCCTTCCTACTCCACAGCACACCGTCTAATTCATTCGGCCAATCAACTTCTCCACCTCCCTGCTGTGGGCATACCGGTACAGGTACTGCGCCCACATCCACCCCACGCCGCCTGGCCAACCCACCTGCGCCATGGCCACCAGGAGCCGTGCAACCTGCTCCGGCTGGACCGCGTCCGTAACGCCGCCCCTCGCGCCCGCCGCCACCGCCACCCACTGCTCCTCCTCCATCGCCGCCAGCCGCTCCTCCTGCTCCGCCGTCGCCCGCCCCTCCACCACCGCCCGCAGCAGCCCGCCGTACTCCTCGCTGGCGGCGGCGGCGCCGCCCGCCGTCAGCCGCCCCTTGCTGGCCGCATCCGTCCCGTCAGCCGGGATCCACGCCCGCGCGTGCAGCTGTACGGCGAGGCGGGCGAGTGCCGTACGGTGCCGTACGCGCCAGCTGCCGTACGCCATGGTGGCGAGGTGCAGCAGCGCGGGGGCGGGGAGGCGGGAGAGCTGGGTGGCGCAGAGGAGGGTGGACAGGACGGCGGGGTTCCTGGAGGAAAGAGGGAGAGGGAGCAGTGAATGGCGGCATGCGGGGGGCTCCCTGTGGGGCTTTAAAAAATGGGGACAGGTGCAATGCAGAGGACTCAGGCCCTGGGCTCTCTACCAGCATGCTCCCGACGGTCCTCACTTGACCATACAGTGCACAACTGCACACCCTACCCCCCTGGCACAGTACCGTGACGTCCGTCCCACCCACTGCACACACGGGCAGGATGCCAGCCTTTGGCGTGACGCGCCCCGGTGCCGCTTGCCGCACAGATTTAGTTTAGTTTAGATTAGTTTAGTTTAGTTTAGATTTAGTTCACTGCACTTCGACGTGCTGTCTACCGCTAGTCAACCGACTTCGAGCTCAACTGCTCCAGCGCTGCCGCCAGACACGCAGCCCAGTGCCCCCTGCCCCCAACACTCGGTACCGCCGCATACCCCACACGGTTCAACGACCACCCCACGTGATGCAAAAATTGTTCCAGGGCCACCACAAAGCACAGCCTTGTGTCCTGCCCCAAAGGTCATGTGCCACAGCAGACATGGACAAGACTGAATGGATCGAGTGCCACCCCTACCTGAAGCCCAGTCGCTCCAGGGCCGCCACCAGGCGCAGGGTGTCCCCGGGGGCCACCGGCTGGCCGGGGCCGGACGCCACAATGTGCTGGCAGGCGGCCTGAGGGCACAAGGTGATGGACAAGTGCTATTTGGAACATGACGGTTGGGACACGCGTAAAAGGCTGTGGCCGTGGGCCGGAGGCCACCATGTGTTGGCAGGTGGCCTGGGGCCGGAAGGAACGTGCAGATATGTATGAGTCTGTTGGACTCGCTGGTATGAGCTGGTGTGGGTTGACAATGAGCATGAGGGCGTGGGCGACAGGCCACCACGTGCTAAGCGGCCTGAAGCTGGGTTGACACTCACCCTGAGCAGCTCGTCGTGGCGGTGCCCCACCCTGCGGGGTCGGGCGCAGCAATGGACGCCTTGAGGGAACAGCTCAAGGGCACAGTTCAAGGGCTACACGGTACAGGTACAGACGGATGGCCCGTGACTCAGTCCGTCGTGACCGCATTGCCGCCAGCCCGTGCCCTCCCCGCGGATGCGCTGTTTGGGGGTGCTGATGCGCGTTGCAACAGGGCCACTTGGCGCACCGGCCAGCATGTGCTCGTCCACCCCTTACCGTACCCCATCTCCTGGTTCTTCTGCTGCCAGCATGCTGCAACCGCGTGGATTTGCGTGTTTGATAGTAGGAGTCCCCACCTGGCGAAGGCCTGCAGCAGCGGCGCCAGGCTGGCGGCCGTGAAGTCCCGCAGTACGACACGCGGCCGGTCGTCGTACAGGTAGCGGCCGCGCACCTTGCGCCCAGACACGTCCACGCGCTGGGGGCGGGGGCGCGGCCAGGCCTGTGGGAGGGTGGGTGCGACATGCGGAACATGAAAGGTGACCACTTGGCTAGCAGGTACAGCGATGCGCTAGTTATGAGATTTACTACCGTTACCGGTGGATCAGCGTGCAGCCATATTGGCGCAGCGAGCAGGGTTTCTTGGGCTGGGCCCGTGGAAAGGTCATCTACACCACCCAACAAGGCTACCGTATGACGTGTCCCGGTTGAGCCCAACATCCCACCCGCCAGCCCCGGACGGTCTTGTAGTAGTACGTCGCGCGCGGGCGGAACGGTACAGCAGCGCCCGCCGCCGCGGCCGCCACGGCGGGGTCTGGCGGCGCCGCCAGCAGCCCTAGCGCCGCCGCCGCCGCACCACTCGCGGCGCCGTCGATGCCCTGCAGCTGCTGCCGCGTGGCCTCGGAGTCCACCGCCGCCTGCTGCGCCGCCGCCGCCGCCGCCTCCTGAGCCCTCTCAACCGCCAACCGGTGGTCCTGCAGGTGTTGAGTGTTAGAGCAACATGCACCTCATACTAAAGCCTGCTGCCAGCTTTGGGCCAGGGCACGTTTGACAGACTGACGTACGCTGTATGCACACGTGCTCTGGCCCGTGCCGAATAGAGCGTAATCACGCGGGCTCGCAGTTGAGCGACACATGGCCTCTGCTTGGCCCCTATCCATACAAGCAGTTGCTCACCTGCAGCTGCGAATCGATGCGCGCCGCAGCCGCGTCGCCCACCAGCTCCCATGCCTGCTCACGGACGCAACAAGGGCCGGGCAGGAATCAACAAGTTGTGGTTTGACGCCAACGCCCATGCAGTTGCATGCACTGCCACATGTGCCTGACGGCGGCCACATCGCGCCCGAAACCAACCCCAGTGTAGCCAAGCCAACGACAACGCCCCTCCCGCGATCCCCATCTGCGTGTGGGCCACACCCGCCATGCCCCTCCCACCTCACCTGCGTGTCCGCTACACCCGCGCTTGCGAAGGCCCGCGTTGGCGTTACGGCTGCCCCATCCCATGCCATACCACCTGCTGATGTACACTGCATCAACCCCAAGCCCCCGTCGACCGAAACCCATACTCGTGGCGTGCAAAGGGTCACACCGACGCACACCGTCCCCTCCCACCTGCTTGTCCGCTAACCCCGCCCGCGCGAAGGCCCACGCCAGCTTGACGGCCGCCCGGTGGTCCATCCAGGGGGGCCGGTCGCCGGCAGCGGCCGCAGCAGCCACCTCAGACGCCGCGGGGTGCACCTGGAAGTGTTGCATGGGGAAGCGGTGGTGGAGGTGCAAGTGGGATGCGCCGTATGACATTGCGGGGTGTGATCTAGCGGTACGAAGTCACTACCGCACACATGCGGCCATCCGCGGAGCATGTACCGGCAACTCGCGGCCAAGGCGCACGGGTAAGGTGCCACAAGACACTCGAGGTACGTCCTACCTGCATCAGCGCCCCCGGGCTGAGGCTCCCTCGGGCACCGGAGGGAGACGGTGACGCGGGCTGCTGCTGCTGGTGGTGGTGCGTGAGGCTGGCCGGCCGGGTGGCCACCAGGTGGGACGCCACGCTCTGCGGCAACAGGGTGAGCCGTGGCATGAGGGCACGACAGAGTCCTACAAAGCGGCTTCGCGTGCAGTACTGCTATGGTTACGGTATGCGCTGTGTGCCACGGTGAGCGTTTCCCAGCGCGAAACAGCGCAACGCAATGGTTCAGGATGGTATGGCTGTCTGCGCGCAGACCCTTGGGTCAAACAGCTGCAGCGCGCGTGCAGCAGTCAGGCCGGGCCACGCCAGGCGGCGCCTCGCAGGCTGCGGCCCTGCCGCCATCACATTCGCATCCTCTTCATCGTCGCCTGGTTACGCCCTTTCACGTCCGGTACCACCCCGTCGCACCTCAGGCGCACCGCCCGGCTAGTATCCGCATGCCTGCATCCTCCTAGCCCGCAGATCCTAGCCTGCAGATCCTAAACCGCAGATCCTAGCCCGCAGAGCACCGGCCCAGGCCATGCTCCGACCCGGCCGGCTGCAGCCTCCTGGGGTTCAGCCCTGCCTCCCAGCACCCCTAGTCGCACGAGTGTGTGCTGCCTCCAGAAAGCACACCAGCGCGCGCCCGCACCCGCCAAGAGCCCGTGCAGCACGCACGCCAATTGCGCCCAGGTACTGCCAGAAAGCCCACAGCAGCCCGGTCGCACTCGCAGCGCGGGCAGCATGCATGCCCGCTGCCCCTATGACCCACCAGCAACCCCAAGGCATCAGAGTCGCTTCCGCCCCCGATGCCCCTCAACCCAAATCAGCCCGTGCGCACCTGCAGCGCTGGCAGCACAGGTGCTGAGCCCGCCGCCTCCCCTGCTGCCGCCGCCAGCGCCCATGCCGCGGTGGCTGCCCGCCCCACGCCCAGAGTGGGCAGGCGCGAGGGCAGCAGCGCGCAGGCCGCCTCCAGCACCCCGGCGGGGGCGCGCCTGTTACAGGGTCAAGTACGGTATGACTCAGGGTTTCTCTAGGCATATGTTGAACGTGCACTGCCGGTTGATTGCGGTGAAGGGTACATCGACAGGTACATCTTCCTGCCGATGCATCGGACTGCCGCCGCCCCCATTCCTCCGCCCTGCCCAACCTGCTCGCGCCGTACGCCCACAGCGCCCGCGACAGTTGGTCGTTGCTGCAGTCTGGCAGTACGGCCACCAACCGCTCGCCAAGAGAATCCAACAGCACCGAGGCGGCGCGCTGGTCGGCCTCACGCTGCGCCGGCGTCACTGAGGGGACGCCGGTGAAGAGGTTAGGGATGAAGAGCAGTGAGGGATAGAGCATAAACAAGGAGACAACCTAGGGCGGTACGGCTGTAGCCACACAGTTGCATGTCGCTCACTTCCTGTCTCGCCGTGGCTGGGGTAGGGAAAGGCAGCACAGGTGCGTGGTCCGGGCAGGCGCAGATGGGCCCATTCGTATGCTGCCACACCCCCGGTCAACGCTGAACGCCCGTGTCGCTCGGCCCGCTGCATGTCCCGCCGTTCGATATGAGTGCCGACAAGGCTCACCTTGGCCTCTCTTTCGCCCCTGGTACCGCAGCATTCGAGGCACCCGCTCCAGAGTGTCTGTCACCTGCTGCGGGTTGAACCATCGCCCGTGCCGGAGCACCGGCAGCAGCTTGTGCTGCAGCAGCTTCGCCGACGCCAGCTCCTCGTCTATCAGTCTGGTGTCCACGGGCTGTATGAGGTTGTAGCGGCGAGCGGGAGCGGCATAGCGACGATGATGCTGGGCAAACCTGCACGAGGCAGGCTTCCCGCTTATCCAACTGATCGTTTGATTTGATCATTGATAATTAGCATTTAGATAGCGCTACCAACATTGGCAGAGCCCCTGGCTTGAAGAGTACGCATACCTTGCCCAGCCGCTGCCGCTCGTGCTGCACCCATCAGCCTCCAGCAACGAGCATGCCAATGTTTCCAAGCATTTGGGATGTACCGCTTCCCCTGAGTCGGTTTATGCAGAGGGCACAGTCCGTCAACCAGTGTCGCCGTAGGGAGCCTGTTTGGACGGCAAATCGTAGCGCCCCACCTCTCCTAACTAGCAGCCTTTTCAGGTAAGGGGACTGAAGACGTGCCATGGGGTTTGGAGTTGGCTTCTCAGGGTCCCACGGGCCACGGACCCTCCAATCAGCGAAAGTTTACAGCGTCACGGCATTCTTTGTGAACCGGACGATAGGCACGGTATACATCTTTGCAAGAAGAATGTTACGCAGGCAAGGCTGCAACCGAGGGTTGCTGACACCTCGCGCTGACACTCCATGCAAACCCAGGGGAGCCCCCCTGACCCAAAGGGTTCCGGCACGTGGCAGCTCCACGCACAGGTCGCAGCAGCTGACACTCTTAATCCGGTACATCCTGCCGCGGCCAGAATCTGATGCTTCCTGTACGTACGTGTACATTGATGTGCGACCACACACAAGCCCCTTCGGTCCCCGGAACGCCCACGCCACCGCCCAGTCTGGCCCAGCACCTACAGTCTGGCCCAGTACAGCGCTGTATAAGCCTTCCACGTGTGCGGCGAGTGCGGTGCGGCGTGCGCGAATGGGATATATTGAATCCCTTGCAAGCAGACATATAGGATAGTGCCATTCACTGCCATCTCCGGGGAGAAGAAGACTGGCCGAGGCGACGGTGCAGAGCAGGCGGCTGGAAGTCCCGCCCGGCTGCTCCCGCTGAATGCTGTCACCGGTAGCTACACCATCTGTGTCGGGTTGCCCCCCGGCGCGCGCCACACGCGAGTGGGTTGCGATGGAGCCTTCCATGTGTGCGCATTTACCTGCACCACGACCCACCATGTCCACCTGCTCTGGATGCTACGCCAGCAGTGTAGTGCTACATACATACAGGATGTACCACTGCCGCCGTGCACACAGCTTCCGCAGCCCCGTGTGCCGCCATCCCTTCAAGCCTCCACGCGCACGACGAGCACACGTGCAGCCCCGAACCTCGCCCTGCTACGCCACATGTGCACTGTCCCTCTATACTCCAGTGCCGCACAAGCAGCCTACATCGGTACCGACATCCCACACAGCCCGACCGGAAGGGGTCCGCTATCCCCTGTAACAAACCTAACTAAACACACACGTGGCAGGCAAAGAACGCGTGCGCTTCGGGCGGCCGGCTGGCCTGCCTGCCCGGCATCCACAACTCTTCGCCAGCCCCCAACTGCGGCAGCACACCCCGCCCGCTCCGTCACGCACCCTTAGCCATACCGGTACTGCGTGCGAGCCCTTCCCGCACCCAAGAGCTCCCATCGGTCGACAGTACACGACAGCTACGCCGCCAGGCTGCACCATGGCGGTCATACGCCCTGACGGCCCTCCACCAACCCTGGACCTGCCCTCAGGCCTCCCCGCAACCCTGATCCCACCACATGTGACCCGCAGCCGACACATCGCCTACACCCGCGGGCCGCGCCATGCTACCGCCTGCATCCTGCCGCCATGCTCGTGTGCCGCTGTCACGGCGGCAGCGATACGATGCGGCCGTCCCACTTGCCACACAGCCTCCGCCCCGAGCCCCTCATTAGGCGGTGCTGTACTGCTGCCAGCCAGCCCCTACATACTAAGAGTACACAGTCGCATACAACGAGGCGGCGCTAATCTGTCGCCAATCCAGACCATGCAGATGCGCTGCACAGCCACCGTCCTGGACGGCTGCTGCCCCGAAGCGGAGCACCATTGACACATCTGCCCTTGGCTTAAGCGGTGGCGGACTGCTGCCGCTCCTTGCACCTCAGCCAAGCACACACAGCTGCCCTTCACCTAGGCGGTGGAGGACTGCTGCCGCCCCTGCTCGATCATGCGCACTACGCCGGCGCCGCCCATGTACAGCCCCACCAGCGGGATGGCCAGCAGAGCCTGGGGAAAGCACGTGGGGTAAGGGGAGGGCATGAGTACATGCTTGAGGGTGCAAGGATGCAAGGCTGTGGTGTCAAGGGTGGCTGGCATGACGTATTGGGTGAGACAGGTGGACACGTGGCGATGCGTCCGCCAGGGGTGGCAAGGCGTGCGTCAATGCAGAGTATTAGGGTGTGCAACAGCGGACACAAGTTAGCGGGCAGCGGTTTAGGTTTTGCGCGAGTGCCAGGAGAAGTACCATGGGCTTCCTGGGTTGCCGGATTGTTCGCCCTAGTGAACAGGTGCGTGTGCGTGTACCAGGACCAAACTAGATGGGCAAGGGGTCTGTGGAAGGCGGCATATCGTGGCCCTGGCAGAACGTTACCCAGCCATGTCACCTCGCGCAACACAAGGTCTTACGGTCCTAAGGGAGCCCCTGCGCACGCCCACCTGCGTGAAGGGGTCTGTGGAGGGCGTGAGCACGGCCGCCGCCACGGTGCTGCCCACCACCACGTAGCGCCAGATGGAGAACATCTGCTCGCTGCTCACGATGCCCAGCTGCCCCAGCATGACCTGCAGCACGGGGACCTGCAGGGGGGCGGCGGGACAGCGGGCATGGGGCCAACCAGCAGGAAGCTAAAATTAGCAGGAGCAGTCGCACCAGTAAAGTGTGATAAGGAACAGTTAGGGGGCGCATGCAGGCGCGAATGGGCGTCGCCGTACACTTTGCAGCGCTCTGGTGACCTGCCGCCTTACGGCACCCTGTGCCTCGGGCGAGGTCTCATGCACCGGTCTGCTGTGCTTGGCGTGTGTGCGCCCACCTGGAAGGACAGCCCCGTGCTGAGCATGAGCACGAGCACGAACTCGAAGTACTGGTCGATGGACCACAGCGACTCCACCGCGCCGTCGGCGTACGACACGAAGAAGTTGAGTGCGGCGGGGGTCAGGATCTCGTACGAGAAGGCCAGCCTGGGGGGGGGGGGGGGGGGGAGGGGGGTGGGGGGGGGGGGCGTGAGTCGAAATGTAGAGCTCGGGGGTCGCCGTATGGGGACAGAAGGGGGGGGT